>Ga0315296_10003830_pt1 | contig 12486 bp, 8 predicted proteins | sample YL17G14_18_MG_FD_203921 | JGI IMG/M metagenome (GOLD analysis project Ga0315296, IMG submission 203921) | Sediment microbial communities from Yellowstone Lake, YNP, Wyoming, USA - YL17G14_18 | ecosystem: Environmental > Aquatic > Freshwater > Lake > Sediment | place: USA: Wyoming | collected... | reverse complement strand
GAGGGCGAGGAGGCTGATCGAGTGCAGCCGTTCCGCCCGGTCTCCGGCCCCCTCGGTGACCACCGCCACTAGCTGCCTGATGACCCACGGGCTCAGGAGGCTCAGCCCGATGACACCCGCCAGGCTGAGGCCGGCGATGATGACCTGCTTCCGGTAGGGCTTGGCGTATCCGACCAGGCGCAGCGCTTCTCTCAAAGCCTCTCCTCCTGGGGGATATTTCAGTTCCCGAACAAACATCGGTTCGACGTGCCGGGCACGGTTCCCCTCTACTAGCAGGGCCAGCCGCGCTTCCCAGTCCGCGAGTTCATGCCCGAGATCAAGGGGGACAACTCCATTCCAGCGCCCCCCTGATGATGAGACGGCTGGCGAGGCGCGCACCTGTGCAGGTGACGAGGGTGATGCGCGCGTCAGGCGTCGGGTCGAGCACCCAGGTATCCTCCGGCTCGACAACCAGCCTCTCCGAAACAACATAGGTATAGCTCTCGCCGTCACACTCGACGATGATGACATCGCCCACTTCCACCTCGTCAAGACGGTGGAAGAACTCGCCAAAGGCCGAGTTACTGTGTCCTACGACGCTGAAGTTCCCGATCTGTCCCGGCAGGGCCGTCCCTTCGAAATGCCCAACCGCGTAGCGCAGGGTACGGTTCTCCACGCCCTCGGCCACGGCCACGGTCAGGTCAATCTTCGGTATGACAAGCAGGCAGATCGGGTCAATGTCCGTTTGGCCGTCGCTTGGGTTGTCAGGGCTGTTCGGCCCCCGGGCGGGGTCGGGCGATGTCGTCGCCGTGAGGGCCAGGGCGAGGTCATAAGCCCTGAGAAGGGTTTCCTGACGCTCGCCGGACTGCCATTTCATGGCCGAGGCCATCAGGATGAGCAGTACTCCTGAGGCCACGAGAAGTACCGGGGCGGCTTTCGCCAGAGCGCTCCTTGGCCGGCCGTCTTCACCCTTGCCCACGAGGCTCAGCCCTTCTCCAGGAACCTCCGACATAGGGCAAACGAGATTCCCGCGAGGATCAGCAGTACTCCCAGCGTGACCAGCCCGGTCGTGTCCCAGGGGCTGCCCGCCTTCGGTAGCGGGTCCGGGGAGTCTGCGGCAGCCATGTCGACGATGACATAGGGATCCGCTTTCGCCATCGGGGTGGAACTCGATACCGTGGCGGTGGCTATCGTATCGGAAAGCTCGTAGCCCTCGGGCGCCGCTATCTCCCGGGCAGTGTAGATTCCATACGGAACGCCTGAGAAGAGCACGACTCCGCTTGCCGACGAGACAGCCGTCTGGACGAGGGCCCCGAGGCTATTGTAGAGACCGAATTGCGCGCCCTTGAGGGCATGTCCCTCTCCGTCGACTTTCCGGAGTTCGACGGTCCCCATCCCCACCGGCGCGGCGAGGGCGTCGAGGACGTTGATGAAGGGTTCTTCTATCGTGACCTTGAGGGCGGAACTCGACACTGAAGCGGTGACCACTGCTTCGGAAAGAACGTATCCTTCGGGCGCCGCTATCTCCCTGATCTCATACGTGCCCAGCGGCACGTTGGAGAAGAGCACGGCTCCGGTATCCGAGGACACGGCGGTCTGGATGAGCTCCCCGCCCGCGTTGTACAGCCCGAGCCGCGCGCCGCCCAGAGGATCACTCTGATCGTCGACCTTGAGCAGTTGGATGGTTCCGAATTTCACGCCAGGCAGGGGCTCATTGACGAGCGGTTCGCCAACGGTCACATCGGCCAGGGTGTTCGTCGCTACATCCAGGACCAGCGCCACGGCACGCACCTCGCTTGTGGCGTAGTAGCCCGCGGGCGGCCGACTCTCACGGATCGCGTAGTTGCCGGCGGTGAGTCCAGTGAACTCGACTAGACCGTTCGCATCGCTCATTACGGTTTGCAGGGGCGTCAGGAATCCGATATCACTCGCGGCGTAGATGGAGAAGCGCCCGCCAGGAAGCCCGTTGCCGACCATATCGGTCTTGGTCAGCAGAACCCGGGCGGTCAGTGGCGAGTTCGCAAGGGAGACAAACTGCAGTCGTGTCTCATCGCTTTCGGACGTCAGCGTGACCATGATTTCCTCGGTACTAAGAGCGTAGCCCAAGGGCGGAGTTTTCTCGCGAACGTAATAGGTTCGCAGCTTCAACCTATCGAAAACCGCCTGCCCGTTCACGTCAGTTGCGAGGGTCTTCTTGACGTTGCGCATGCTGTCGAGCAGTTCGAAGACCGCGCCCGTGGTGATCGGGATACCGCCTTGGTCAGTCTTGGTGACCGTGATCTTTCCGTTTGTCCCCGAAGCGCCCGATTCAATATCGGCGCTTGTAACCACGTAGGCAGACAAAACGCTGCCTGAACCCGGGTATGACCCGGCGAAAGTAACGGTGTTGCTGTATTGGCCGGGCGCGAGAACATCGGTCTTGAACTTCAGATAGTAGCCCTGCGCCCCATTGGGCAGGTGGACCACAAACAGGCGTGTGCTGTAGTCATATTCGAAACGGTAGTCTCCCCCCAGAGGCACGATGTCGCCGACGGTCCGCAGGCCGTTCTCATTCTGGTTCCATAGATAGAGCACCACCGATTCGACATCCAGCTCGAGGCCGGGCTGAAGCGTGTCAGAAATCGTCACATTCACGATGGGCGCCTGGTTGGCGTTGACGTAGACCTCCCACTCGATGTAACCGTTCGCAGGGATGTACTCCGTCAAGAGGTTCTTGCTGAGCGCCTTGTTGTTGACGGTCCGGCTACCCGTCACGGTGACCGTAGGAGCGCCGACAATGCCGGAGACGAGGCTCACGGCGTTACTGAAGGTCACGTTGCCGTTGGTGTCGAGGAAGACGCTTAGGTCAGTGACGACCGTATCGAAGGTGATGACCGTCTGGGAAGAGATCGCGCCCAAGGTGATGGTGAGCGTGTTTCCAGCCACCGCTAGAACGCCCTCGCCCGGCGCCACGCCGCCAATGAGCAGCGAACCAGGCACATATGCTTGTCCAGCCGGTATGGTATCGGTGACTACGGCGCTCGGCATGAGCAAGTTATTCTGGTTGACCGTGATTCTCCAGGAGAGCACGCGCGTGATGTAGTTGTATCCCGTGCTCGTCTTGGCCAGCACCAGGCTCTGGACTGACTGCGTCCCGGTCGAGGAACAGTCGCTGATGTCGTCCCCAGTCAGCGTTGCCGTGTTTGAGTAGGTCCTTGTGCTGTTCGCCGCGTAGTGCGCGGGGTTCGTGACCGTGGTCTGAAAACGGACGACGGGCTTATCGACCGGAGTCAGATCGCCCAGATAGACCGTGAGCACGCCCGCGTCATAGTGGTATTGCCCAGGCGCGCTTGTGAGGTCAGCCAGGTTCGCCACTCTGACAATGGATGTCGCGCTGCCGTCGAGCCGGACCCCGAAATCCTCGGCGAAGGCCTGATTACTGCCGATAGTGTCGGCAATCGTCGTGGCGGTAATCGTCTGCCCGTTGCTGTTGACCTGCATCCTCCAGGTGATGCGTTGCGTGGAAGCGTTGTACCCGTCGCCGGACTTGGCCAGCAGACTCGTGGGCACGCCGACTCCGGAACTTGTCGCGCTGTAGCCAACGCTTGTGATAGTGAGGGTCGCCGTGTTCGCGAAGCTGGTGACGGTCTGCTGGGTGTAGTAGGAGGGGGCTACCGCGGTCGTGAAGGTGATGGTCAGCTGCTCCGCGGCTTCGGCATTGAAGGTATAGGTTAGGGTCTGGCCGACGACAGTGAAACCATCTCCGTAGGTGGTAACCGGGTCGCTGGCGTCCCGCTTCACCGAACTCTCATCCAGCGCGAGGTACTCGGGAAGCGTATCGGTCACCGTCGAACCGGCCGGAACGGTGCGGTTATTGTTGTTGAGCGTTATCGTCCATTCGATAATATACGCGCCTGCTACTCCCGTGCGAGCGCCACTCTTGCGGATCCAGTCGGTCGTGACGCTGACGTTTGCGGTCGCGGTCGCGAGGGGTTCGCCCGCGACTGCTCCGGCGTACACGTCGACGGAATTGCCAACGGTGTGAACCGATCCCTCGGCGCCGAACGCGTCGTCGGTTGGGGTCGTTTTGTAGGTGAAAGAGGTCGCCCCCGTGACGCTGTCAAGGAAGAAGGTGTAGGTATCCTCCACTGCGTCGTAGGTAGGTTCGCCGATGGATGACGTGCCCGCCTTGTAGTCCTGATCGGCCCCGAGCGTATCCACCACGTAGATGTCTTCGACAGTAACGGATGGGCCTCCGGAGTCAACGATAACGGTCCAGGCAATTTCGTGGGTGTTGGGGTCATACGTGCCGGACTTGCTGGCGGTTACTGGAGGCGGGGGAGGTTCATCCGGCACAAAGCCGATGTTGTACACGGTCCCGCCGGCCCGAAGAGAGAAAGAGACGATATCCCCATCGTCTATGGCTGCCTCGTCCAGGGTGCCCTCCATGGAGAAGCTCGCCGACACCTCGGAAAGGTCGGCGATATCCTCCTGGAAGGTGATGGTCGCGACACCGTCGGCTGTGATGGTCAGAGTAGCGATTGTATACTCCACGCTATCGTATATGAGCGAGAAAGGCCTATCCACGACCTCCTCGAAGGTCGCGATACTGGTTAGCTCCGTGGGTAGCGATACCGTGAAATAGTCGCCCGCCGTGACATCGTCGGCCGGGTTAGCTGCGTCCTCCACGTCAAAGGCGTAGGCGACTACGATGTCCGCGTTCTGGGGGATCGCGCTGAGATCGGCGATTTCCACCCCGCCGGCATAGGCCTTGAACGTGTCTCCGGTGAACGTGATGAGGGGTGGAACCAGGTTGAGGACGTCTCGCGGATCCCCCGCAAAGGCGACCGGCCTCGTGACTGTCAGCACCTGCAGCAGAAGCACAACCGCGGCGCCCCACCTGAATAGGCGTTTCATGATTGTGATCTTTCCCTTCGTTGTCCGCGTATGAAGGCTCCTGGCGGGCGAGTTCGTCCTCGCTGGACCGCAGACAATTCCTCGCCAGTCGACCATTTCCTTTTGGGTCCCAGATTGTCTGTGGAGAGCCCAGGTCCTGTGGACCCGGTAGAGGGGTGAGGGGAGGGGGGTACCCGCAAGGGGCAGGGTGGCGACGCGGGCGCGGCGAAATGGCGGCAGGCAACACCTCCCAATGAACGTTGGACTAGAGCGGATCCGGGGAGAGGAGTCATGGGCACTGTGGATTGCCGACTGGGCGGGAAGGAACAGGGGCCACTTCTGGTCCCGCTTGGCGACCATCACCTACCTAGACGGGCGGAGTTCGCCAACGACCCTGAGCTGAGACGATTGCTCGGGATCCCCGTCCACGCCCCGCGGGAGACGCTCGACAGTGAGAGGCGTTGGCTCACGGCCCGGTGTGCCGCCGGCGACGCCCTGCTCGGTATCGAGGTTGCCGGCGAGTACGCGGGTGACATCGATATCTTCCTTGTACCTGAGAGGCGTTCGGCCGAGTTCACCCTGGTCATAGGCGATGCTCGCTTCCGCGGCAACGGTATCGGAACCCAAGTGGTGCAGCGAGTGCTTCGATGGCTCTTCTCCGGTGGGGTCATGTCGCTGGAGCCTCCGGGAGAAGAGGCGCCTGCCGACCCTCCCGGGTTTACCGCGGCGTACGTCGAGGTCGACACGGAACCCGACCGTAATCCACTCGCCCATACATTTTGGTTGAAGCGGGGGTTCCGGTTTCACCACTTCGAAGGGGAGCTTCATTGGCTTCGCCTCACCCGAGAAGACTGGTTGGCATCACTGGGGGCTCCGCCGGGGTGGCGCTAGGTTACGTCAAGGCCAAGGGTGAGCCGGCCTTGCGACACAAGATCCCGGATGGGGACCCCGGCCGTCCAGCAACCGATACCTCTACGGGGAGCAACGGATAGGCCCGGCCCACCATGTCCACTGAAGCGGGGCAGGCCCATGTCTGGCGCGGGACTCCGATGGGAATGCTTTCGAACCAATGGCATAGCCCGAGAGGTGGGGCCTCATGGAGACAGTCCAAGGTCGTGAGGATGATCCCGCGATGGCTCGGGTAGTCCACCGTCAACCCGCACAGGCGGGCGGTAGGGTGGGCATCGGGACATGGTTACGTGAAGGGGTGCTGGTCGCCCTAGCCCTATTGTCGCTCTGGCTCATGCCGAAACCGGATGTAGGGTGGGTTCGCTGGGCCAACCTCCTGATCTGGGTGGTTTTCCTCGCGGACTATGTCGTGAGGTTCTGCCTTGCTCCGCGCAAAGCGACGTTCATCAGGCAGAACATCCCGAGCCTCATAGCCTCTCTACCCCTTGATTTTCTTCGCCCCGTTCGGTTGCTGCGGCTCGTGAGACTGGTCCGGCTAGTGCGCATCGGCACGGTCTTGGTCAGCTTCGGGCGAACAGTCAGAGGCGTCCTGACCACGAACGGACTCGGCTACGTCCTCGTTTCGGTCGTCTGCTTAGTGCTAGTCGGCGGGCTTGTTATCTGTGCGGTTGAACCGGCTATGGGCAATTACGGGAACGGGCTATGGTGGAGCGTGGTCACGCTGACCACCGTGGGATATGGCGATATCTCGCCGACGACTGTCGCAGGTCGCGTGACTGCGGTGGCCCTGATGATAGTGGGCATCGGCCTGGTCGGAACGGTTACGGCTAGTGTGGCTACGTACTTTATCTCGCCCAAGGCGCAGGCGTCACCGGTTGAGTACGTGCGGTCACAGCTTGCCAACTGGGACAAGCTTTCTCGGGAGGACCGTCGGAGGCTGGCCACGCTGGTGCGCCTGCTGGCGGAGGACGAGGGGGAAATCGGGTAGCGGCACTCCCCACTCGCGGTAGGCCCTCCGGATGGACCCCATCCATCACAGGAACATGCCTTCAGGCATTGGGAGGATTCGGACGCCATGGCGGCAAATGGTAGGGTCCATCTCCTTGGCTCACTCTTGCTGAAGCCGGACGAGGCTCATGACGCAAGCCAGTGTCAGCGGTGGGTCGGACTGCGGGCATCAGCAGCTTCGGGGGGGGGGGCGCCAGTGAGTCGCTACGCCGTCCTGGATATCGAGACAACCGGCTTATCGCCGGCCCATCACCATCGAGTGCTTGAGGTCGCCGTCGCGCTCGCCGACGACGATGGCCACGTGGTCTACGAGTGGGACACGCTTGTCAATCCTCAGCGAGACGTGGGCGCAACGGAGATCCACGGACTTGCCGCGGCCGATGTGTATGGGGCGCCGACATTCGAGCAGATTGCCGGTGAACTCCAATCCCTTCTGCGGGGCAGAGTGCCCGTCGCTCACAACTTCTCTTTCGACGTCCGCTTCTTGTCCTCGGAGTTCGGGCGCCTCGGTCTGTCTGTCCCACTGAGCCCAACCACCGGGCTGTGCACGATGCGCCTGGCCAGCCGGTATCTGCCGCCTGGACCTCGTAGTCTGGAGGCGTGTTGCGGTCGCATGGGGTGTCGCGTCGAGTTCGCCCATGCCGCCTTGGAGGATGCCCGTGCGGTAGCGAAGCTGCTCTCCCACTACATCAGCGCCGACGGTGACTTCCTCGGCTCGTGGATTGATGTGATCTCGGTCGCACAGGCAGGGGCTTGGCCGGTCGTCCCCGCGGCGACCGCAACTCGCGTATCGAGAAAGCAGGTCGCGGCTCGGAGCACGCAGCATTTCCTCGGCCGCCTTGCTTCGAGGACGCCTCGCGTGGAGATGCACCCTGAGGCGAACAGCTATCTCGCCCTGCTGGATCGGGTGCTCCTGGACCAGCATCTCAGTCGTCATGAGGAAGACGAGCTCCTCTCCGTTGCGACGATGATGGGTCTATCACGCGAAGACGCTTTAGGGCTCCACCGCCTCTACATGACGGCGCTGGGTCGCCTGGCTCTCGAAGACGGCGTCGTCACGTCGGACGAACGTTCGGATCTAGATCGTGTGGCCGGCTCACTCGGCCTGAGTACGGCCGATGTCGATGCCGCACTTACAGCGCACACGGTCGACGCCCTCTCGATGGGCGAGGTTGGATCGTTCGCGTTAATGCCTGCGGATGCGGTCGTTTTCACAGGTGAAGTGCCGGGTATCGACCGCGCGGATCTCGAATACCAGGCTCGAAGCCTTGGACTTCGCGTGACCGGCGCTGTGAGTCGGAATACGCGGCTGGTGATCGCAGCCGACCCAGACAGCATCAGCGGCAAGGCCCGGAAGGCTCGTGATCTCGGCGTGCCCATCGTGGGCTGCGCCGCCTACCTGAGAATGTTGGACTCCCTGGCTCGCGGGCGTTCTGCCTGACATAAGGAAACCCGTCCCCTGAGGCAACCGGTTAGAGTCCCAGCTAGTGGTGTGGTTTGGGCCGGCCGGGAGGTCTTGAACCGACCGCAATCGTCCAGCCGTTCCGGGTCAAACCGTCCAGTCTCCCAGTCACTGAGCCCGCCGCTTGACGAAACGCCGCCCGGTCCTTATGTCAGGTCTTGTTCTTCGTTAGCCGCTGGGGTTGGGATCACTTTCCTCAGTGACTCCCCCGTGAGGGCGAGTTTGGACCCACCCCGAAAACCCGCCGCAAGGCCTCTCAGAGCATACCTGCCCGCGCTGCTCCACAACTGCGGTCGACGTATCAACCAGGATAGGATGTTGACCAAGGGAAACTCCGATTGCAGCAACTTGGTTAGAAGACCCGTCGGGATCGTTCTCAGCAGGCGCACCTTGTTGTCCCACTCATCGTCGTCGTAGTGAGCCATTCGAAGGTTCACCATGTGCCCGACGTGAAGGTTGCGGCCGTACATCGATCGAAACTTACGCTCATATCGCGATAGGATTGCGCTATCGCACCGGCCTTTGGCCAGGGCCCGAGATGCAGTCTCACCTGCGAGTTGCCCGGCTAGCATCGCCAGCTTGATGCCGGCCCCCGCTATTAAGGACACCTGTCCCGCGGCGTCACCTGCCGCCATGATACCATCGGCGACCAGGCGTGACGGTAGCCCCGCCGCTGGAATCAGCCCGAAGTGGGTCTCCATTACCTTCGCGTCGGAGATGTCGATCCCAAACTTGTGCGCATCCTCTAGGAAAGTCTTCAAGTACGCTTTCGGGCTGGCGCCCGCAACCAGGGTTCCCACCCCCACGCGTACGCGCGTTTCCCCCCAGGGGAAAACCCACGCACAACCCGAGGGTGCATATCGATTGCCGACAAGGAGTACCCATTCCTGCTGATTGCAGTGGGGAGCCTGCAGTTCATATTCGTAACCTAGGCCAAACCGCGCGGATCCATCATGAAGCCCCGCCTTCTTCGATATTGAGGCCCCGTAGCCACTGCAGTCTATGACAATCCGCGATTGGATCTCAGACTCCGCATCCAGTGCGCGAGTGACTCGGCATCCCACGACAGAACCGTTCTTCATGAGCGGTTCATCTGCCTGAGTGTTTGTAAGGATTAGCGCGCCCTGCTCGCGCGCCTTGTGTCCAAGGTGCTGGTACATGCCCCGCACATCAATCACACAACCGATTGGGGCGCCTCCGTCCCGGACAATCTCTTCGCCTGGCGAGATGATGCGAAGACGGCTTATCGGGTGGTACAACTCCCGGGGGATGCCGAAGTCATGCATCGTCTTCATGTCCATTCCACCGCTGGTGTGGACCTCGTACCCAACCTCCGGTTCTCGCTCCACCACGATTGTTGACAACCCGGCCGAGGCTGTGGTCTTGGCTGCCACCAGACCTGCGGGACCTGCTCCCACAACCAGCACGTCAGCTTCCCACTTGTCGCTGGTGTGCACTGTGCTTCATCCTCTCGACTTGGAGTTGCCCCGGTTTGGTGGACAGCCGAAGGCTAGGACGCGATCATCTGTGACACCACTGGTTTGGTGGTCCTTTCGAGTTCAGCGCGGCCTGCTCATAGTCCTTTGGGTTCAGGTATCCCCGGGTTGAGTGTCGGTGGTTCGACCACGCGGCTTCAGCGGACGCGGCAGGGTGCCGGCGCCCCCACGCCGAAATACCCGTATCCAGGGCTTGCCAGGTGTGCTCGCACGGGAGCCAGCCTGCGGGGCGGAAGGAAACCGCTGCGGGGGTGCGCGCCGACTGTTCAGAATGGGACGTCGAGACTGTCCGAACTGCCGCGGGAGGGAGTCAACTAGCGATGCCGATGACCTACGTAACCAACATGCAGCACTTCCTTGACGAGAACGGCGCTGTTCCCGAGGACATCCCCGGCCCGGCTCTCAACATCGCCCTCTTTCTCGGCTCTATCGTCGGCTGGGTGACGAGCCACCAGGCCAGACAGCAAGCGAGGACCAACGTGCCATGCCGGCGCAGCCCAGGGCGACGCAGGTGCAGCGGCAACGTGCACGCCTGGTTTGGCGCCGACGGCTCAACGATCATCTGGGAGTGCCCGTTCTGCCACGACAACGGGACGATCCGCAGCTGGGAAGACACGCTCTGGGACCGGCGCAGAGCGTAGACTTGGCTCCGCCAGTATGAGCCCAGCCTAGCAAACGCCACCAGCGATCGGTCGCCGGCGCGTGACCAGATGCGCATGAAGTCCGCCGGTGCCGCTGCGCTCCCAGGGATTGGAGGGCGACGCCATTGACCTGCGAACGCTGCGCCGATCTATGTGTGCTCTACCCGATTCGCAAGCCACGCGAGTTCAGGCGCTCTCTCGCCATCGCCGCCGAGAACGTCGCGGATGAAACGCTCTCCGAGGTTCCCGATCCTGAGGCGCCTCTTCTCGACCAGCCCACTTTCGCCGCTGTGGCCGCCGGCGGTCGGTGGGGTGATGTTATGACCTTCCGCTTTCGCTGCACACAATGCGGCGAGTGCTTTGTGCTTTTCGCCGAGACCTATCACGGTAGTGGCGGGTCATGGAGGCCGGAGAACCAGGACCGAGGTCTACAACCCCCACGGTCGCCCCGAGGGTGACGAACCCTTCCGTAGGACGACGAAAGTCACCTGTGACAACGAGGGAGACTACCAGCGTAACGGCGGAGATGATCAGCATGGTCACGAACCGTGTCGTGGCCGGTCTTAAACTGACCCAGTAGGGCCGACCATGAATTGACCCACCCCCCAGCGAAAGCACCTTCCGAGTCTGAGAGGATTCGGGGGTGCAAGATGAATGCTGGAGGGTGGGAATGTGAGACAGATCTTCGAACTCAAGGGTCAGGGCCGTTCCATCAGGGAGATCTCCAGGACCTTGGGGATCTCGAAGAACACCGTTAAGAAGTACCTGCGTTGCCCTGGGGTACCTAAGGCGCAGCCCCGGCCGAGCCGGTCGTCACTGTTGGATCCTTTCAAGGAGCATCTGCGGATGCGCCTGGCCGAGGGTGTGCTCAACTGCAACGTGCTCCTGCGTGAGATGAGAACCCTCGGCTATCGCGGCGGGAAGACCATTCTCAAGGACTATCTCAAACCCTTCCGGCCACCCCGGCAGCCGAAGGCCACACTCCGCTTCGAGACTAGGCCGGGGGAGTGCGCCCAGGTGGACTTCGGGCTGTTCCGATACCAGACCCGCGAGGGCCACACCCGCCTCATCTGGGCCTTCGTCATGGTCCTCAGTTGGTCCCGGGCCATCTACGTCGAGCTCATTCGCCGGGCGGACGTCGGAAGCTTCATGGACTTCAGCCTCCGGGTGGGTTCGGACATCACCCTGTGCCGCCCGCGGCGGGCCCAGACCAAGGGACGAGTGGAGAGGGCCATCAAGTACATCCGGGACAACTTCTGGTCGACAGCCCGGTTCACCGACCTGGATGACCTGAACCGGAAGGCCCTGGAGTGGGTCGCTTCGGTGGCCGATGTGCGCCTGCACGGGACACGCGCGAGCGCCCGGCTGACCGTCTTGCCCAGGAGAGGCCCCTGCTTGGGCCCCTGCCGGCCACAGAAAGCCTAGCTACGTTCTTGAGGGAAGACCGCCAGGTGGGCCGGGACGGCTACGTGCAGTGGGAGCAGAGCTGGTACGGGTGTCCTGCAAGTGGGCCGGCCGGAACGTCCAGGTCCAGCCACACCCGGACCTCATCGAGCTCTGGGCAGGGGACCAGCGGCTCATCGTTCATCCCCGGGCAACTCGTCCCGGCCAGAGGTTCCGGGCTCCGGGCCAGTGGGCCGGCCTCAGCCTCGATGACCGGCCGCCCGTGAAGGAACCCCTGGCGGTCCAGATCCCCTCGGTCCAGGTCCAGAGGCGGTCTCTGAAGGTCTATGAGGAGCTACAGGGGGTGGCCGGGCGATGATCGCCGTCGAGAAGGCCCGCATGCACCTCGAGCAGCTTGGCCTGGCCCAGGCCGCCGAGGTCCTCGACGCCCGGCTCGAGGCAGCGGCGAAGGGGCAGGCGCCCTACGCCGACTTCCTGGCCGACCTCCTCTCGGTCGAGGCCGCCGCCAGGAGGGAGCGCTACCTCATCACCAGGACCAAGGTGGCTCACCTGCCGTTCCGGCGGACCCTGGAGGAGTTCGACTTCTCCTTCCAACCCTCGATCGACGAGCGCCAGATCAAGGAGCTGGCCAGCCTGTCCTTCGTGCCGGAGGCCACCAACATCATCCTCCTGGGCCCGCCCGGAGTGGGCAAGACCCACATAGCCGTGGGCC
>Ga0315296_10003829_pt1 | contig 12490 bp, 10 predicted proteins | sample YL17G14_18_MG_FD_203921 | JGI IMG/M metagenome (GOLD analysis project Ga0315296, IMG submission 203921) | Sediment microbial communities from Yellowstone Lake, YNP, Wyoming, USA - YL17G14_18 | ecosystem: Environmental > Aquatic > Freshwater > Lake > Sediment | place: USA: Wyoming | collected... | reverse complement strand
TATCGATTTCAACTTTAGTTGGCTCTCCACCTTCTTTCTCCCTCGGGGTATTCTGACCCCGAAGTCTTTGTAAGCTGAGCGACATTCGGAGTCAACTTTCTGGAAATGTACGAAATCAGATTGCCCGAGCGATTCGACGTACTGAGAAGCTATTTCATTCCTTCTTCTCACCGCGCTCTCAATACTGTCGATTGTCAGGCAGCCCAAAGCTGCGTTTAGCTCGGATATCTTCCCGTTCATTCCCACATAGTGCGAGTTGTAGTCTCCGTAGAACCCGTAGTTCCTGAGCATTTCGAATTTGGAGATGATTTCAGGCTTCGTGGTCGCAATCAGCCCTCCTTCACCTGCGGTTACAAGCTTAGTGCCGCTCATGCTGAATACCTCGATGTCGCCGAACGTGCCCACCTTCTTCCCGTGATAGATGGAACCGTATGCGTGGGCCGCATCGAATATCAGAGGCAGGGAATGCTCATTGGCAATCTCCCTGAGCTCCTTTATCTTGCACGGGCTTCCGAAGACATGGGTTGCGACAATCGCGCTGGTCTCCTTCTTGATCGCCTTTCTGACGCAAGTTGGATCGAGGTTGAACGTTTGCTCATCGATATCAACAAAATCCGGCTTCAACCCATTCCAGATTATCGCGTTTACAGTGGAATTGAAGGTGAACGGGGTGACAATGCACTTGCCACCTTTCGGAAGAGAAAGCGCTGAAATTCCCAATATGAGCGCAACGTCGCAACTTGCGGCCGCCAGCACATGCTTGTTGCCTAGATACTTACGAGCTTTCTGCTCAAGCTGCCTTGCGTTCTCTCCGAAATTGGATAGCATCCTGCTCTTCCAAATTCGCTCCAACCTTTGTATGTACAGATCCAGTGGAGGTAGGGAAGGTCTCATGATAGGGATTCTTCTCGGTTTTCCCATCGGGGAATTTCTCCTCACTTGCTCCATGCATGAAGTTGCTTGTAGTTGAATATTCCTGAATGTCCTGTAATTGAAATTCCGACTACGCCATTAGGCCGTTGGCTTTTCCTGGTGTTCTTTCATTCTTTTTCCACTTTTCTACCGAAGCCAAGTGCACGGGACACGAGCCACTTTCTCTCGCCCTTGCTTGTGGCCATCAGGAACCAGAAAGCCACTCCAATGGTTCCGATTGGGATGGCCAAGTAACCCGTTGTCTGGGAGACTCCAAGCGTTAAGGCCAGAACTGTCATCGCGATGACGAATGATATCAGATTCTTCGACGAGTAGCCAATTCCGAGTATGCGTTTACCTACAACGATTGCAGCGACTGCGTAGATTGCATACGCCGCCGCGGTTGCCAGGCCAATCACTGCTATTCCTGACCGGTCCAGCATGGCGACCACGATACATATGAAGATCACATACCAGGACACCTCGAGTAAGAGGTACTCCTTGAGGTGACCTTTTGCGACAAATGATAAGGCTATGGGGAAACATAACATCCGGAAGCCCGTTGCGATTGCTAGGACTTGGAGCAGAGCTGCTGCATGAGAGAATTCTGAAGAGTAAAGAAGGCTCAGAATCTGAGTGGGAAAGAGGATGATCACACACGATATTGGAGTCGTTGCAGTGACCAAGAATCTAAGGGAATTGTTCACATGCTCTGATAGGACTTCGGTGCTCTCCGTCGCGCTCATCGTCGGGAACACATAAGTTGAGACAGATACAGTCGCGAAGCCCACATACAGCCAAAACAGTGCCCATGCCGATTGGAAGAGTCCATTGGCAGATAACCCCTCCGTCCTGATGACGAGGGTCTGAGTGATCAGCATTACCGCAGGAAGAAGCAGGGCGGTAGTAAGGGAGAACATGCCATACTTCAGTAGCATGCCCGCCTCATGCCTTCCCGAATTGACAATCTTGGCAGAGACTCCCCATCGCGAAAAAATGCTTCTGGCCACTACGAAGTTTATCGCAAGTGCGACCAGAGCTGAAAGGGCCAACTGGATTATCAATCCATTCTTCTCAAGATAGTAGATTGTCGGGACAGCTATGACAAGAGACCCGAATGCGGTAGAGACGGATATTGCTGCCAATGGTTTGATCGCGCGAGCGCCAGTGATCAGTCCGGAGTAGAGGCCGACTAGAGCCGATAGCGGCACGGAAAGACCCACAATCCTTACATACAGTGTTGCCGAATCGTCTCCAACGAGGACTATCGAGAGAGGAGCTGCAAAAATCAGAGTGACAACCATTACGGCAATTGAGGCGATAATCGTCAATGCCACAGCTGAGGACCAGTACCTTCCCACCTGAGCGTATTCCCCTGCTCGAAGGTACTGGCTGACATACTTCATCACGCCTAGCGACAAACCTAGAGCGGCAATACCTGCGAAGAGTCCTTGAAAGCTTGTGAATTGTGCGACTATCCCAATGCCGTCTGTACCCTGAAGAAGAGCTATCGATTTGTTCTTGGCCAGACCTAGTACGCTGGCAATCATTGTCCCAGAGCCTGTGATCAGCGAGGCTCGAGCGATATTCAGGAGACTGGAGTCGTTGGACATGTCCGATTTCTCGCTATGGCGGATCGGGCAGGTCATAGGCGCATATTTGGGGCGCGGACATCGTCAGACCCGCTCTGACCGATACGGCACGACTGACGACATAACCTTTACGTATCCTTTTGTCCATGTTCGGTGTGGCGTTAGCTGGGAAGAAGGTCTCTTTCTAGGACGGCCGGGCGCCATTCCCAAGATGATGGTCGACGGCAAGAACGATTCTGTCATATCTCTCATTCCCGTGGTCGAACCACTCAGGTGCGGAATAGCCAAGCTGCCAGAGGACGGCAAGAAGTTCCTTCGGTGCGGCGAGAGACCTAGGGAGCCGAGATCGAACCTGGCGATGATAGGGGTTTATGCTTTCAATAACATGTCATTCGAGTCCAATCAGAAGCTCAAACCCTCTTGGAGGAACGAGATGGAAATCACGAACGCGATTTCCTTGCCGATCGATTCTGGATTCAAGGTGGTCCTACACAGCGTCGAGGTCTGGTGTAAGGACACAGGGAAGCCGGATGACATCCTCGAGGCGAACCACATGTACACTGACCACTAGCACGTCGTTCTGCTGGCGCTCCGCCAGCACTTCAGGAAGTCGTACAGGGACTTCTGCGAGGAGATCGAAGTGCGCCCCCTCCCCCTCGAAGAGCTTGGCTTGATGAGGGTGCCTCATTGGACAACGCTGAGCAAGTTTCTCGAAGAGGACGAACACGAGGAGCGTTGAGCGCCTCCTCATGTTCTTGGAGGAGACGCGTCTGGGTGTGCTGCATCTGGCCTCGATTCGACTGGGTTCAGCCCAACATCTGCGAGCATCTAATACGCCAGGGCCATCGGACAGAGAACTGGAATGCTCGGACGTCCTCGTCGGAGGCGCCCCATGCGTCATTATCTCTAGCAAACGATGGCTGTGGAGACGAGGAAGCAACTCATCGAGGTGGTGGAGTTCAGGGTGGGTCCATCGAACGACTCGCCGAACTCCATCAGGGTCCTGAAGAAGGTGGAGGCAGCGAACTAGCGGGTGAAGCTCATCGTCGCCGACAAGAGCTATGATGCTGAGAGGAACCAGGAGTACGCCCAGAAGGTCCTGGGCGCAGAGACCGTGATTCCCGTTCGCGCCGCCTCCCGTCCGAAGATTAAGATGCGGGGAGGGAGGCGCAGGAAGACGGCGAGGGAGGTTGGGTCCAGAGAGCGGACCTACCATCAGCGCGTGAAGGTGGAGACGGTGCATGCGGTCGAGAAGCACCTGATGGGTTCGCATTGCTAGCAGGGAGGTATCCTAGCAGCATAAGGAACTGATCTTCGGAGCGTTCTCATAGACCTCGAGGAGGCTTGGAGTCCTTCATTTTGCTCATCGTGAGGGTTTCCTGCAATCGTTGAGGGGATAACATTCATTATTGTGAAGCTACATGAGCACCGGTCCAGTAAAAGGAGGGAAGAAACATAGGCACACAAGCCACGCGGAACTCCAGGTCAACTCTCTTTGTTTTCATGATTGTTTCCTCGTTCTTCCTCACCAGTCTTCTTTTGTCCTTTGGGTATGTCTCTCAGGGGCGCCCTGGAACAATAGTCTTCTGGTCGTTGACTATTGCCATTGTATTGTCGCTTTTGACGGAGATGCATTCCAGTCCTCTGCCCAGTTCAAAGTCGTTTCAGATACTTGTGTTAGTTCAGGTTGTTTATTTGTGTCTAACTCTGAACTCCCTATACCAATGGAGGGGAATGGGGAACGTTCCAGGTTATGACACTCAATTGGACATGGGAGCGACTTTCATAACAAGGGATTTCGTTTGGCCGACAGCTGTCCATTCGACCTACGTATCGCAATTTAGGTCAGTGTATTGCTATCCAATTCTTCATATTCTTGCATTGGCGGTGTCTGAGATTGACGGCGCATCGCTGGTTTCTTCTGCGCTTTTCTTGCCGTCAATGATCGTTTCGTTCACAGTACTTGGGCTATATGCGTTCGCTCGGACATTCACTCACGACGCGAGGGTGGCGCTGCAATCAAGTTTGACCTTCGTTTTCGTAATGGGTGTTGTATCCTGCGATTTTGTTAGGCAGACTGCTGGCATCTTTTTCTTGGTTCTGTCATTGTGGATGGCTACCTGTGTTCTGACTCGGAAGAATGCAGGGAAGATGAGCGTTTCTTTTCTGTTCGTGGCAGTTGCGTTCGGCCTTTCTCACAGTTTCTCGGCGTTCGCCGGAATCATCCTCCTGTTCTCCTTAGCGCTACTTTTTTTCCTCCTGAAACGCCATCCATTGTCAGGGAAATTCTCATACTATCCAGAAGCCACTAGAGTGGTCGCTGTCCTAGCGATGGCTCTACTCCTGGTACTCGTCTGGTTGTTGCTTGTTGTTCGTCTGGACATATCGCCTTTGAGCACAGTTCTCCAGTATTTCTTGGTCGCTAGTCAGGAGGGATTTGCGAAGAGCGGGAGCAGTTCAATTCCATGGGATGTATACGCGAGCTACTTGGGAAACGGAATTCTTCTCCTAGTGGCGAACATAGGTGCGTTTTGTGCACTACGCAAGATTGGCTCCACATTAGCGGCGGCAGTTACTCTTCTTGGCTGTGGGTGGTCGTTCGCACTCGTTGGCGGCATATTCCTTCTGAATCGTGGAGGAGAGGTGCCAATTAGTCTTGTGCGGGCGTTACTGTTTTCCTGGGTCGTAATGATTCCGGTCTCTCTATATTCATTCAGAATCCTCCTTCAGAGGAAGGGCCGTGCTGTTCGGCTGCTTCTTCCGTTCTTTTTTGTTCTCACGTTTGCTGTTCTGGGCATCCTCTATATCCCAACCTACATCTATGACCAGAGAGCTACGCCGGACTATTCTTCGGGAGATGTTGATCTCTTTTTGACTCCTGAGGATTTTGCATTAGCCACATCATTCACGCTCAATGGTTCTATAGTGGGTGATCAAGGAATGCAGGAGTTGTTGGCTGGATACTGGGGAAGTGATGTTAAGGTCAGCCTAGCTGCCTTCCAAGGAGATACATCGGTTCTGCGGCAATACGACTGGTTGGTTGTTCGTGCTGAGGATTTCAGAATTGTCTGGGATAGAAGCGCTCCTAGAGGGTCGCCGTTGTCTGAGGTGCTCGGACATATGCCAAAGGAATTCTTCGTCTATCTTGCCGAGACGACCCCCTATGATGTAGTATACGATTCTGGGAGTTTATGGGTGTTTGCAGTCTAGCGATAGCGTTTCCAACATTGGCAGATAGCTTCTCGGCGCACATGGGAGCCTAAGTGCGCGCCTCCCATTAAACGCATTTATTCAGAATGAACATGAGTCTCTTTCCAACGGCCTCGGGTGACAGCCTCGACTTGAACAATTCGTATCCATTGGCGGCGATTCTGTGTTTCAACTGCTCGTCAGATTTCAGTTCCATAATTGCCTCCGCCAATGACACAGAATCGCCCGGTGGGGTCAAAAGACCATTCTCACGGTCCCTCAGGATTTCACGCGACGCGCTGGTATCGCAAGTGATGATAGGCATTCTCATAGCTAGTGCTTCAAACACTTTATTGGGTACTACGTTCTGGGTCTTTGACCCCAGTCCGAAGATTCCCAGGCATACATCGAATTCAGATATGGCTTTCGGCAGGTCTTCGTATGGTTGCCATTTCTCTATGAACTTAACGTTTTCCAGGTTCCTTGCCTTTGCAATGGATTTCATCGCATTCAGGGTTTGTCCGGTACCCATCAACACGAATTCAACGTCTTTCTCTCTGCGCAGCACCTCGGCGGAGCCTATGATTACCTCGACACCCTGAAGTGGTATGAACCCCCCCCAGAATCCCACTTTGAAGGAACTGCTAGTCGCTCTTCTTGGGCGGGGGTAGAAAACGGAGTCATCGGTTCCTATGTACACAGTATGGAATTTGTCCATCGGTACTCCGAACTCCTTCGAATAGTATCGGGCATGTGTTTCGGTATCAGACAGTATTATGTTCGACCATCGAAAGGCAAGCCTATCAAGCTCATGCAAGAATTTCGCTACGTTCGAGCAGATACTGTAGTATCGTCTGTCTACGACTAACGTTTCGAACAGGCTGAGAATTGCATCGAAAACAATCACTCGTCCTTTGACACACTTGCTCAGAATGGTAAGGGGTTGCCCGAAGTAGTCTCCTCTCGACCCCAGGATTATGACTTCCGACTGACTGCTCAAGATCCCTATTGAGGATCCCAAATAACGTGCAGTCCGCGAAGAGCACGTGCAGTTTGCAAACTCCACTTCAACCCCAGCGGAAATCAGCCCTCGAAGAATTGAGCGAGTTCGACCGTTTGCTAGGCTGAATGGTCCCGCATATGTCACCTTCATTTGATCTCTCGCCTCACCATTACTGACCTGGCGTTTGCCAGGTTGCCAGACGATTCCGGTGGCAAACTAATCATACCCTCCTGAGACACCACAACCCGACTCACCGTTCTGTGATACTACGCCTAGCACAAGAATCTCGGGTTCGAAAAGCTCTCTGGCTCTCTTAGCGCTCGACAAGCCTGCTAATGATTCAGCCAAGGATGGCAACCACCGAAGTCTGAGACGCCTTGTGACGGACATCATGTTTCCCCGCTTAGCCTTGAGTAGATGTCGATTGATTTTCTCGCAATCTTCTCCCATGACAGTTCGTCCTTAACTAGCCCTTCAGCTCTTCTACTCATGTCAGTCCTCAGTCTCTGATCAGATATTGTTGATTCGATTGCAGACTGGAGCGAGTTGACGTCCCCCCTTGTGAATCCCACAGCAGCATTGGCATCGAACAGCACTTTGTACGCCAAGTCGTTCGACGGCACAATTACAGGCAGGCCGGTTCCGACGGCCTCGATTACGGTGATTGAATGGTCTCCAGGCCAGACTCCAAGATCCGCTGCATTGTATAGCTCAGGAAGTTCTGAGTTAGGAACGAAGGCGACGAATATGATTCTCTTCGCAATTCCGAGTGCTTTCGCTAGATCCTTGAGATGCGTAATGTAGTCATCTGGCCCATTTCCTACCATAGCCAGTCTCAAGTTGGGATCCTCATGCATCAATCCGCCCAACGCCACAAGCAGAATATGAATGTCCTTTGATGAATCGAACTTTCCAGAAGTCATTACAAGGAATTCATCTCCTGAGATTCCCAGTCTTGACCTTCCTCTTCGCCTCAGCTCATCTGATTTTCTGAACCGTCTCGCATCAGCTCCCAAGTGCAAGAGCTCAATCCTATCCTCTGAAATTGGCAATAGAGATTCGAGAATCGCTTTCGACGCATACGTCACCGGCATCCAGCAACGGACTCTGTCCCCATAAAATCTATAGAAGGCACTTGCCATCTTCACGTATCCTTTCTTTGCCAGAGTATCAGGACGGAAGTTATTGCTGTGCGAATGGTCGTCGACAAATGATTTGTAATGGAGTTGCTCGGAGCGAAGTACTGCTTCTAGAGTGTACGACGCAAATGCTCCGTGTGAATGCACAACATCGGGACGAGAGTCTCTTAGCTGCGATTTGACGCCACTCATTAGGAGCCATCCTCCGTTCTCTATCTCAAGGATCGTGTCAAGCCTGTGTACTACCAGTTCACCGTCTCTGAATTCCCCTGAACCCACGTACCTTCCTCCCATCAGTTTCCCTAGGTGACTTCTGTAGCCTTTGAATGCAGGAAGTCGGTCAGATGTGATTATCTCTACCTGATGTCCCAGCTTGGCTTGTTCGATGGGTAGGAAGTTCTCTTGGTACCCCATCCCCGGGATATACCATGCCATAACATGCACGATTCTCATTCGCGACCCTTCGGGCAAGTTCGTGAATTGCTTGTCTCCGTCAACATGATTAGACCCGCATAATCAGTAACTCAATAACTAACCTTGAATATAGTGTGTATTGGTCGGGTTCCTAATAAAGACCTGCGGAATGCCCGATTCGTCCACTGCTCGGCTCGGTTCCCTCATGCTATCTCTGACAGGATTGCCTACTTTCGACAACTCGAAGAAGGAAGACTCGCCGCAGCCAAGTTGAGATGGAAGAGACGCAGAGTTCATAGGTCTTGCCTTCTCTTGCTTCAGGTGATTGACAGTGTCTTTTGCCGATTGGTTTACAGGAGGCAAGGCAACTTCAACGGGGCTCCGCCAATCGCTCGTGGACTCTTCCGATTTCCTCACTTAGGTAGGAGTATTCTCTTCCTACTGTCAACCATGCATTTACACCTTTTTCCGCTGCCTGCCACCTTTGACGCATCTCTGGATAACATCACAAACCAGCTGCAGAGAATCTGGATCGAGATAGGGATGAACCGGCAACGATAGAACTGACTTTGCAAGATATCTCGAGACTGCAAATGGTTTGTTATATGAGTATCTCCTATATGCCGGCTGATCGCAAAGAGCTACTGGATAGTGCACGGCCGTTTCTATGCCCTTTTCAAGGAGTCTTCTGCGGAGAATCTCTCTCTGGGATACACCAACGACCAACTGGTGATAGACGTTCATCCCTTTCGCATACTCCTCCTGAAAACGGAGTCTTGCGCATTCTCTCAATCGTTCTTTGTAGTATGCCGCATTCTCTCTTCTGCGCTCGTTCTTTGCGTCCAGATCCTTGAGTTTCACTCTAAGGATTGCTGCATGAAGCTCATCCAACCTTGAGCACAGTCCTCGAGTCTGGCTACTGTGGCGATCCTCCATTCCGTAGAATCTAAGTGCTCTAATCTTGTAAGCTAGATCCTTCGAGTGGGTAACAATCATCCCACCGTCGCCGTATCCGCCAAGGTTCTTCGTTGGATAGAAGCTGAAACAGCCGGTGTCACCAAATGAGCCTACGCGCTCATCGTCAAAGCACGCCCCGTGGGCCTGACAGCAGTCCTCCACAACGAATATACCATTCTCTTTGGCAAAACCCATGATTTTCCTCATGTTGCAGGGATTCCCATAGAGGTGAACCGGAATGACCGCCCGTGTTCGGCTAGTCATTCCATTTTCGATATTGGATATGTCCATAACGAATGTGTCAGGTGACGGGTCAACCAATCTTGGCGTGGCCCCTGCATTTAGTATCGCCATTGCTGTTGGCGAAGCGGTATTTGCCACTGTTATTACCTCGTCTCCATTTCCGACTCCGAGTGCCATCAGGGACAAAGTCAATGCATCGGTCCCCGAAGCAACCCCTATCCCGTACCTCGTTCCACAATAGCTGGAGAACTCTCTTTCGAATGCTTCTACGTTTTCGCCTAGGATATAGGTTCCACTAGCTAGTACTCTTGAAATCGCATCGTGTATTCCATCCGAATGCTCCTGAAAGTCCGCCAGGAGATTGGATATCCTTATGGTTCTCCCGCTACCAGTAGTGCTTCTTCGAGGTCTCATAAAACTCAATCGTCCTTCTCAGTCCTTCCTTGAGCGGTGTTGTGGGTTTCCAGCCGGTGGATTCGGAAAGGCGCGTATAATCCGAATAGTAGTCCCCAATCTCAATAGGCTTCCTTTCTTCCGGAAAAGGTCTGAAGATGATCTTGGTGCCAGGTTTGAGTTCTGTCAGCGTTTTCGCAACATCAAGAACCGAAGACGGGAATCCACCTACATTGTAAGCATTCCCATTAGTATTGTCTATGGTGGCACACCTGAGGCACGCATCAACAACATCATCGACATACGAATACTCTCTTTTTTGCGTTCCGTCCCCAAATATCTCAATAGGCTGGGAATCAATCGCAAGTCTCACAAACCAGTTGACGAATCCTTGTCTCGCATGTCTCATAACATTCCTAGGTCCGTAGGTGTTCGTTATCCTCAACGAGCTCGCTCTCACCCCATAGGTACGATGATACAGGAGACAGTATTGCTCATAGGCGTGCTTTGAAATCCCATTGTTGTCTACAGGGTCAATTGGATGATCTTCTCTGACAGGAAGGCGAGTTATCCTGCCGTATTGGACACGCGACCCCGTGTAGACCAACTTGGGATTCGCGGCCGATTTTCTGATGGCCTCCAGCAATTCTAGGTGTGCAGCGCAATTCATCTCTAGATCTAGTCTTGGACTGGCCATACTCTCCAGGTGGCTGACCTGAGCTGCCAGGTCAAAGATGAATTGCGATTCGTTCACGATTCCTGAGAGATTGTCACAATTTCCAATATCGGCATCGATTAGCGTGATTCTGTCTCTAATAGGGACAATGTTATAGTCGTTGGCTCCTCCCTTTGGATTCCCACTGTCGACTATTGTGACTCGCGCGCCCAACTCAACCAACTTCATTGCGAGATTGCTGCCAATGAACCCTAGCCCTCCGGTAACTAGAACTCTTGAATCAGAGAATGGATTGATTTGCGTACTCCTTTCCTCCGCTGTAGCGTCAGCAAGTTCCGTCATAAGAATGTTGTCGTTCGATTCTTCCGGATTCTGTTCATTCGTCTCTTAGTCGATGAATCCTGGTTCGTTGCGACATTTGTCATAATCATGGGCGGAACGACAGTTCTGCAACTACTACTATGCTTCTATTCTGTACCAGCCACGCTCTTTTAGAATTTCTCAAACTTCTCAGAGACGGCGCTCCATTTGAATCTTACCTTCAGTGTTCTCATTCCGGTCTCCCCGAACCCCTTTCTTGAAGGATCATCCGTCGGCAATCGCTTGACTGCATTTTCGAGTCCAACAACCCCATATTCTACCACAAAGTCAGAGTCTCTGTGGATCCAATCGTTTTCATCGCATCTCGTGGTCGTTACTATGGGTATGCTACAAGCGCAGGACTCCAGAAACGCTGTTGACCGTGAATCAACTCTCAACCAAACTCAAGTAGATGCGCTCGATCTCCTTCGTCACGGCCTGAGCTGAATAATGCTCGTCAATTAGCCTTCTCGCAGACAGCCCCATCTTGACCCTCTCATTGCCCACGATTCTAGACATTTCTACGAGGTTCCTGCATATCGCATCTACATCGTATTCACTCATGAAGCCAGCAGAATACTGCTCAAGCCATGGAATCTCGGCCTGGATTGTGGTGAGAACAGGAGTGCCACAGGCCGCAGCCTCCAAAGCTGCCAGAGATGTCTCTTCGAATATCGCGGGCGTCATTACGAATGCATGCGCATCTACGAATGCTTCCCTTTTGTTCTGATGATAAATCGCACCAGGGAAGAAGACCTTTTTCTGCATACCCAAAGAAGCTGCATGGTGTTGAAGGATTCGTAAATGCCCTTCTTCGTCCTTGCCTGCGACAACAAGAGCATTGTTGTCGTCGCGGAACGCTTTCTGGAATGCCTTCATCAGCATTTCGATACCCTTGTACTTGTGGATCCGACCCAGGAAGACATAGATCTGGTCGAATTCCCTCAACTCGGGATGTTTTCGTATGAATTCTCCCTTGCTTGGTAGGCTGGAACAGTCGTCACTCTCCACACACAGTGGAACAAGGTGGACTTGACTCGCGTCCATAACGAGGTTCTTGGACACCTGCATTTCGTGGTTCGTCTGACACAAAACCGCGCCGACCTTTCTTCTCATGAGTGGGATAGTCAGTCTGTCGAAGGCTGTTTTCGGGATTCGGTGCCAACTTCCCACGAGTGGTGCTCCCCCCAAAGGAGACAACACTAGGGGTTTTTCGCCTAGCTTCGCGCCTAAGTATGCCAATAGGCTGAGAAAGGTCCTCTGCTGGAAAATGTGAACAACATCCGCTTCCCTGAGCGCCGAGGCCGCATGTCGCGTAAGAATCGGGATAGGGATCTTCCTCTGCCAGGCGAGACTGTTCGAGGCATTTCTAGCTCTAATCACCTCAAATGGAAGGTCGTTGGGAGCTGAGAATCGTCTTTCATCAAGAGCGTCCGTCGTAAGAACCCTTACCTCATGCCCCATCGAAGCGAGCTGTTTTGAGATAGTCAGGACGAGCTTCGGTGGACCTCCATACCCCCACGCTGGTGCGAAAAAATCAGTCACTAGGAGGACTCTCACGCAATCACCTTCAGAGAGTCTTCTTCCTGATGGGCTCGATTCCTGACAGTGG
>Ga0315296_10003828_pt1 | contig 12490 bp, 9 predicted proteins | sample YL17G14_18_MG_FD_203921 | JGI IMG/M metagenome (GOLD analysis project Ga0315296, IMG submission 203921) | Sediment microbial communities from Yellowstone Lake, YNP, Wyoming, USA - YL17G14_18 | ecosystem: Environmental > Aquatic > Freshwater > Lake > Sediment | place: USA: Wyoming | collected... | reverse complement strand
GTAAATATAGAGTGGATTGTAAACTTTACCGGGGTTCATGGCGACGCCCTGAGCTGCCGCGTAGGCGAGCCTATTGCTGTTGCCGACGATGAAGCTATCAAAAACGTATTTTTGATTAAACTGGGTGGGGACTGAAGGTGCGGTGGTGAAAATGCCCGGGTCTGCGGGGTGTCCGTTTGGCGAATTGTGGTATCGGCCGTTAACCTGAAAAGAAACCTGGACCTCTGGAGAAGAGGTAAGGTGGATGAGGGTCTTTTCAATTAAGGAACGCTGGTTCCGGTTCAGATATTCGGCGATAAAAGTATTGGGTACGCTGACGACAAATTGTTTATTCCGGTACTCTATGCCTACCGTTTTTTCCAGCCAGGTTCGGTAATTAGACCGGCTGATCTGTACCTGCAATTCGCCCAGAGCTGCGTCCCAAATCTCTCGTGCTGACCTAGTTTCCATTAATTAATTCTTTGTAGCGAGTAAATTTTAGCCATATATCAGGTAAATCCCCTTATTCGGGATGACTCCTCCTTTTTGAGGCAAAAAATACCCCTCCTCCGAAATAGTTGCCGGAAATTTTTGGTGGGATAGTGACTGACAGGAATAATGCTTATAAAGAAATCAAACGATATATAGAATACAACTGCGTCCTTGTCTCTGGCAAGGTTTTTAGTGGCCATCGCTGGGCATTTTTAACCCCCTTCTTGCCTTACCAAGTTTATCAAACTCTGTCTTTTACTCAATTTTGCAGTCGTGAATACAAAACAACAAGTTGTTGTAAAAAATTAACAATGTTACAATTTTACACAATGAGACCTGATTTGCGCGTGCTTTTCATGGGTACCCCGGAATTTGCTGTCCCCCCGCTGGAGAAGCTGGTTAAGGGGCAATGGCCGGTGGTGGCGGTTTACACCCAGCCGGATAAACCGGGGGGAAGAGGTCGCTCCATCATCATGTCACCGGTGAAGATGGCGGCGCTTGGCTTTGGTTTGCCGGTGGTTCAGCCAGGCAGTTTAAAAGAGAGAGAGGCCGTAGAAAAGCTCGCCAGTTTTCAGCCGGATGTGGTCGTTGTGGCTGCTTTCGGGCAGATACTGCCCCAGACAGTTCTGGACATCCCGCGATATGGGTGCCTGAATATTCATCCTTCAATGCTGCCTAAATACCGAGGCGCATCTCCGGTGGCGGCCGCGATACTTTCCGGTGACGAGGTCACCGGCGTTACCATCATGCTGATGGACCGTGGTCTGGATACCGGGCCAATCTTGGCTCAGGAGAAAATGGCGATTTCGCCGCAGGACACGACGGGCTCGCTGTCGGGCAAACTCTCTCATATGGCGGCACAGATGCTCCCCGGCCTGCTTCAGCGCTGGACGGCCGGCGAAATCACACCCAAACCCCAGAACGAAACCGAGGCCACCTACTCCGCCGCAATCAAAAAGGAGGACGGCGAAATCGACTGGGAACTCTCGGCAGTTAAAATCTGGCGGCGTGTCCGTGCCTTCCAGCCCTGGCCGGGTGCCTATACCAGCTGGGAAGGAAAGCGACTTGAAATCATTGAGGCCGTGGCGCTACCGGGGAAAGGCGAGCACAGGTTGGGCCAGGCGGTGGTATTGAACCGGGAAGAGGCCGTCTTTGGCGTCAGCACGGGGAACGGCATTCTTGGTGTCATCAAGGTGCAGCTCCAGGGGAAGCGGGCCATGCCCGCGGTTGATTTCCTGAGAGGGCAGCGGCGGTTAATCGGGGCGGTGCTGCCGAACTAGGCAAGGAGGAGAGTTTGGTTTCTAAAGACAACCTGGGAAAATTTGAAACACTGGTGGAAATCATCGCCCGGTTGCGAGGTCCGGGTGGCTGCCCCTGGGACCGGGAGCAGACCCATAAATCGCTGCGTGAGGCCCTGCTTGAGGAGTGCCATGAAGTACTGGAAGCACTTGATGAGGGGGATAGCCAGCGGCTGGCTGAGGAACTGGGTGACCTGCTGATGCAGGTGGTCATGCACGCCCAGATTGCCGCCGAGTCCGGCGATTTTGAACTGCGTGATGTGCTCCAGAATATCAACCGCAAGCTAATCCATCGCCACCCCCATGTCTTCGGTTCGGCAAAGGCGAAGGATGCCAGAGAAGTGCTGGCCAGATGGGATTCACTGAAGAGAAAGGAAAAGGGGGAAAATGCCTCGCTGCTGGATAATGTCCCGAAAAAGCTGCCGGCCCTGAGCTACAGCCAGGAAATCCAGGACCGGGCGGCGCGAACCGGCTTTGACTGGCGGAACGTTGAGGGCATCATTGACAAGCTGGCCGAGGAAGTTGGTGAATTGAAACAGGCCAGCGACCAGCCGAAAAAAGAGCGCGAGTTTGGCGACCTGCTCTTTACCCTGGTCAACATCGCGCGCTGGCTGGAAGTGGACTCTGAATCAGCACTGCGGGAAGCCAGCCGCAGATTTCTTAAGCGCTTTTCCTATATGGAGGAAGTCTGCCGGGGGCGCGGCGTGAGCTTGGCTGACTTGTCCTTTGAGGAGCAGAACCAGCTATGGGAGGAAGCAAAGCGAACTATTGGAGATAATTGAAGATGGTCGGGGCGAGTGGATTTGAACCACCGACCTCAGCGTCCCGAACGCTGCGCGCTGAACCAGACTGCGCTACGCCCCGCCAGCACTATTATAGACGGATTTAATCGGTTCTAGCAAGAAAAGCAGATGAAATACGTTATTTTGATTATGGACGGTGCCTCCGGTTATCCCATCCCTGAGCGTGACGGGAAGACCTCTCTGGAGCTGGCGAGCACGCCCAATCTGGACGCGCTGGCAAAAGAAGGTGCCGTCGGGCTGGCCCGCACCGTGCCGTCAGGCATGGAGGCGAGCAGCGCCTGCGCCTGCATGTCCGTGCTGGGCTATGACCCCAAGGTATATTACCGGGGGCGGGCGGGCATTGAAGCGAGGAGCATGAGCATTCCCATCGGCGCCGGGGAGGTCGTGTTCCGCTGCAATCTGGTGGCGGTTCGGGACGAGAGGATGTGGAGCTACAGCTCGGGCTACATCAGCACCGCAGAAGCCCATGCTCTGATTGATGCCCTGAATGCCGCTCTCGGCAGCGCTCAGGTGAAGTTCTACCCCGGCGTCAGCTACCGGCATATCTGCAAAATCAAGGGGCATGAGGAAACGCTCCAGGCCGAGTGCACGCCCCCGCACGATATTCCGGATAAAGCAATTGCCGAATTCCTGCCCCGTGGGCAGGGGAGTGAAGTATTACGCGACCTCATGGCACGCTCAGAGGTGGTCCTCAGGGGACACCCGGTGAACCGGGAGCGGATAGCCCGCGGCGCCATACCGGCCACCATGCTCTGGCTGTTCTGGGGAAGCAGCCGGTTGCCGGATATGCCGTCGTTTCAGGGCAGGTACGGTCTTAGGGCGGCGATGACCTCGGGGGTTGACCTGCTCAATGGGCTGGCACAGCTTGCCGGCATGGAAGTGCTGGAGATACCCGGCGTGACCGACAATCTGGACAATGATTACCAAGCGCAGGTGAAGGGGGCCATAGCCGCGCTGTCTGCATGTGACCTGGTGGTGGTTCACATTGAAGCGCCGGACGAGGCGGCGCATGACCGTGCCATCGACGCCAAAATCGAGGCCATTCAGAGAATTGATGGCGAGGTGGTGGGGCGACTGCGCTCCTTGCCGGGAGATATCCGCCTGCTGATTATGCCCGACCACCCCACCCCGATACCGGTGCAGACCCACACCGATGACCCGGTGCCCTTTCTCATCTGGGGGAGGGGGGTAATTGCTAATGGTGCTGATAGATTTACCGAAGGCGAAGCCAGAAGAACTGGCCTTTTCCTGGAGAAAGGGTATAAAATTATGAATAGACTTATTGGTGAAGGTGGATAGCCAGATGGCTTTAATTGTGCAGAAATACGGCGGTACGTCGGTGGCCAATGCTGAGCGCATCAGGAACGTGGCGCGGCGCATTGTCAAAACCAAAGAACAGGGCCACCAGGTGGTGGTGGTCGTCTCGGCGATGGGGGATACCACCGATGAGCTGATTGAGCTGGCCTGCCAGATTTCGGAGAAGCCGGACAGTCGTGAGCTTGATGTCCTGCTCTCCACCGGGGAAGTTGTTTCCAGCACCTTGCTGGCCATGGCGCTACATGGCATGGGCTATCCGGCCATCAGCCTCAGCGGCGCTCAGGCGGGAATTCGCACCGATTCCGCTTACAGTCGGGCGCGCATCCTTCAAATCGAGCCCAAACGGGTGGTCAGGGAGCTGGAAAAGGGGAATATCGTCATCGTGGCTGGCTTCCAGGGCATCACCGAGGACATGGATATCACCACGCTGGGGCGGGGTGGCTCGGATACCACCGCCGTGGCGCTGGCGGCCAGTCTGGGGGCGGAGATTTGCCAGATTTATACCGATGTTGAGGGGGTATACAGCGCTGACCCCCGTGTGGTTCCGGAAGCCAAGCGTCTTGATGAAATACATTACGAAGAGATGCTGGAGCTGGCGACCTACGGAGCGAAGGTAATGCACCCGCGGGCGGTGGAGCTCGGGGAGCTGTTCCACATCCCCATCCTGGTCGCTTCCAGCTTCAACGAAAATCCGGGGACTCTAATCCATGGAGGGGTATCAATGGAAGTTCGGAACAAGGTAAGAGGTATCGCACACAACCTGGACGTGGGTAAGATAACCGTGGTCGGTGTTCCGGATCGCCCCGGAATTGCCGCCGCCATCTTTGGCTCTCTCGCCAAAGCTGGAATCAGCGTTGATACCATTGTGCAGAACGCGAGCATTCAGGGCATTACTGACCTGACCTTTACCGTGGCCAAGGGCGACCTTGCCAAGGCAATGGAGGAGGTCAAGCCCATCGCCGCACAGATTGGCGCCAAAGAATGTGCCCGCGATGACAAGCTGGGTGCCGTAAGCATCATCGGTACCGGAATGCAGAACACTCCCGGCTATGCTGCTCGTATGTTCAGCGCCCTCAGCGAGAAGAATATCAATATCCAGCTGATTACGACCTCGGAAATACGGATAACGTGTATCATTAACGCTGACAAGGTCAAAGAAGCAGTGCGTACCCTACATCGGGCATTTGATATTGAGGAGGAATAGACGGTTGCCCCGTAGTTAGACCGCCACCACTGCCTTTACTTCCGGGATATGCTGTTTCAGGATTTTCTCAATTCCCATCTTGAGCGTCATGGTGGACATCGGGCAACCAGCGCAGGCACCGGTCAGTCTGACCTTCACCGTGCCATCTTTAACTCCAACCAGTTCCACATCGCCACCGTCCCTCTGTAACTGGGGGCGTATCTTATTCAGAATCTCGGTAACCTTATCCTGCATGGCAAACTCCTGCTAAAAATCACTACATCTCTTATTTTAAATGCAGCGAAAGTCATTCGTCAAATCAGCGCTAAATCCTCTTGTTTAGTTGACATGTTTAATGTAGAATATAATGTTTATCACCGTTCTTGCTCTGGAGAGGGGTTGATGACATACCAGGAAGAGAGACTGGCGAGTTTGAAACGGCAGCGCACCAGGCAGGCAATCGACTTGGCGATGGAGGGGCGCTGGCGGGAGGCAATCGCTGCCAATAAGGCAATTCTGGGGGACTTCCCCAATGATGTGGATGCCCACAATCGCCTGGGACGTGCTCATATGGAACTGGGAGAATACCAGGAGGCAAAGGAATCCTACCGCCGGACAGTTGAGCTTGACCCTTTCAATACCATTGCCAAGAAGAACCTGCAGCGTTTGAACTACCTTGGTGAGGCAAAGGTCGCTGTCGAGAGCGCGGTACGAAAGGTTGAGCCACACCGGTTCATTGAGGAAATCGGCAAAGCCGGGGTAGTAAACCTCTACCATCTGGCGCCAACGCGGGTGCGTGCCCGCCTTGTCGCTGGCGACGAGGTGTTTCTCAAAATAAGCGGCAGCCACTTGGTGGTTGAGGATGAATTCGGGCAGTACATTGGGCATGTTGACCCGAAACACGGACAGCGCCTGGTCAAACTAATAAGTGGCGGCAATAAATATTCCGCAGCCGTGGTGAGTTCCACAGAGGAAGCGATGACCGTTATCATCCGCGAGGTCTATCAGGACCCGAGCCAGGCAGGGAAGCTGTCCTTCCCATCAAAGGGGGCGGAGGAACTCAAGCCTCATGTTGACGAAAAGGTCTTCAAGCTGGAGACCGAAATTGAGGGAATATTGCCGGAGGAATCCGGTTATACCATCATCGGCGGCGATGAAATAGAAGTGTTGCCGGAGGAGTCAGCTGACATCGGTGAGGAGTCTGTCAGCGATGAAGAGTAGGAGTATATAGCGCATGACAATTGGCGCGGTGAAGCCGGTATCAATAGAAAAAGAGATGCAGAGATCGTATCTTGATTACGCAATGAGCGTGATTGTGTCCCGTGCTCTGCCGGACGTTCGTGATGGATTGAAACCGGTGCACCGGCGTATTCTCTACGCCATGAATGATATGGGCCTGACCTATAACAGTGCCCACCGCAAGAGCGCCCGTATTGTTGGCGAGGTTCTGGGTAAATATCATCCGCACGGAGACACCTCGGTATATGACGCTATGGTGCGTATGGCGCAGGATTTTTCCATGCGCTATCCCCTGGTAGACGGGCAGGGCAACTTTGGCAGCGTGGACAATGATCCGCCGGCAGCCATGCGGTACACCGAAGTCAGACTGGCCCGCATTGCCAGCGAGATGCTGGTTGATATTGAGAAAGAAACTGTCGACTTCATACCCAACTTTGATGACAGCCTTGAAGAGCCTGTGGTGCTGCCCACCCGGCTCCCCAATCTATTGCTTAATGGAAGCTCCGGCATCGCCGTCGGCATGGCGACCAATATCCCGCCCCACAACCTCAACGAGGTCTGCGATTCTGTCTCCTATCTCATCGATAACCCCAATGCCACCATCGAGGAGCTGGCCCAGTTCGTCAAGGGGCCGGACTTCCCCACCGCCGGCATTATCAAAGGTGTTGATGGAATCAAGAGCGCGTATGCTACCGGACACGGCAAAATTGTGGTTCAGGCCCGGGCCCGCATTGAAGACCTCGCCCGGACCGGGCGCAGTCAAATCGTGGTCACCGAGCTCCCTTACCAGACCAACAAGGCTGACCTGATGGAGACGATCGCGGAGCTGGTCAAGGAAAAGAAGGTCACCGGCATCAGTGACCTGCGTGATGAATCTGACCGCCACGGCATGCGCATTGTCATTGAGCTGCGGAGAGAGGCCTTCCCGGAGCAGGTACTCAACAATCTGTACAAATATACCGCCATGCAGTCTGCTTTCTTCGCCAACATGGTGGCGCTCGTGGACAGGCAACCCAGGGTTATCAGCCTGAAACAGGCGCTCCAGAGCTACATTGATTTCCGCCACGAGGTCATCACCCGCCGTTCCAAATTCGAACTGAAAGAGGCCAAAGCCAGGGCCCATATTCTGGAAGGGCTGAAAATGGCGCTTGACCAGATTGATGCCGTTATCAGCACCATACGCAAATCGGAGACCGCGGAGGCAGCGCGCCAGGCGCTGATGAATAACTTTGGCCTGACCCAGATACAGGCGCAGGCCATTCTTGATATGCAGTTGCGCCGTCTGGCCAATCTGGAGCGGAAGAAGATACTTGATGAATACACTGAGGTACTGAAAACCATTTCCTATCTGGGAGACCTTCTTGCCAACCCGCGCCGCATGCTCATCCTTATCAAGGAGGAGGTCAGCGACCTGAAGACCAAGTATGGTGGCGAGCGGCGAACTGAAATCGTCGAAGGTGGGGAGGTGCAGTTCCGTGAGGAAGACCTTATCCCCCACCAGAGAATGGTGGTGACGCTGAGCAACCGTGGCTATGTCAAGCGGGTCCCCGCCCACCTTTACACTCCGCAGCACCGCGGCGGGAAGGGGATTATTGGCACGGTGAACCGGGAGGGCGACCCGGTGCGGCTGCTCACCGTGGCCGATACCCACGACGTCATTTTCTTCTTCACCAACCGGGGCAAGGTCTATAGCCTTAAATGCCATGAAATACCGGTGGACAGCTCCCGTATCGCCAGAGGAACCGCCGTGGTCAATCTCTTCCCCGTGGTCGAAGGGGAGATGGTGACGGCACTGGTGGCGGTGGCCGATTTTAACCCGGAAACGTACCTGCTTCTGGCCACGGTGAAGGGAGAAATAAAGAAGACAGCGGTGGACAAGTTCGCTGTGGTGCGCTCAAGCGGGCTCATTGCCATGGACCTGGCCGAGGGTGATGAACAGATAGGCGCCTGTCTGGCTACGGATAAAGACGATGTTATCCTCGTCACGCGGAAAGGGCAGTCCATCAAATTTCCCGCCAAGAGCTTGCGGGCGAGTTCCCGGGTCAGCGGAGGTGTGCGCGCCATTCGTCTTGGCGCTGGCGACCGTGTTGTCAGCCTGGACCGTGTTGATGTTAACGCATGCCTGTTGGTGGTGACCAGCGACGGCTTCGGCAAGCTGACGGCACTCAAGCAGTATCCGCGACAGCACCGGGCTGGCAGCGGTGTCAGGACCTTTAAAGTTGCCCAGAAGACCGGTGAAATCGCGGCTGCCAAAGTGGTTACCTTCCAGGAACAGGTGATGATTATATCGGCCAATGGTATCGTCACCCGCACGCCGGTAAAGGAAAAAGACCCCCGGCAGGGGATTACCATTCAGGGAAGGAGCACGCAGGGCGTCCGGTTGATGAAGCTGGAGGCCGGGGATGAGGTGGTAGCGGTGGCGGCCTTTAGCGGTGAAAAGGAAAAGAGCCATGAAAAAACGGAAAGGGAGGATATGAAATGAGCATACCCGGCATTTCTCTGGCGGGCAAGGTAGCCATTGTTACCGGGAGTTCTCGCGGGATAGGTAAGGGGATTGCCCTCATGTTTGCCGAGGCGGGAGCGGACGTGGTGGTCTGCAGCCGGAATCTGGATGGAAAGCTGGAGCCGGCGGCTGATGAGGTCCGGAAGCTGGGGAGACGTTCTCTGGCCGTTACCACTGACGTTTTAAAGCCAAAAGACATTGAAAATCTGGTAAAGCGGGCGATGGCCGAGTTCGGGGCGATTGATATCCTGGTCAATAACGCGGGTACTATTGCCAGGGCACCGGTCGTTGAGCACAGTGAGGAGGACTGGGATAGGGTGGTCGACACCAACCTCAAAAGTTACTTCCTGTGCTCAAAGGCGGTGGGCAGGGTAATGGTTGAGCAGAAGCGGGGTAACATCATCAATATTGCCTCGTTGCGAGGCATTGAGGGTGCCGCGGGAAGGGTAAGTTACAGCGTTTCCAAAGCGGGCGTGATTATGCTGACCCGGGTGCTGGCGCTGGAATTTGCCAAAGACAACATCCGCGTTAATGCCATTGCCCCGGGCTGGATCAAGACTGAAATGACTAAATCTCTCTGGAGTGATTCGAAGCGCAGTAAGGAGATTACTGCCACCGTGCCCATGGAGCGCTGGGCTTCTGTGGATGAGATGGCCAGCGTCGCCCTCTTTCTGGCCTCAGACTTGTCCAGCTATGTGACCGGGCATACCCTTGTCGCCGATGGCGGCCTGGCGGCCATCTAGTTTTTGCCCTGGTGCTTCTGCTTGCAGTCAGGGTGCCAGCGCTGCAGTCCGCATGAATTGCAGTCATCATAGCGGCAGTCTGGCGTTTCTTTGCTTTCCATCGCCGAGCGGAATTCCTTCTTTAAAAAGGCGGTGGATACTCCCGGGTCAATCTGCGACCAGGGTAGCCGTTCGTCCAAGTTGCGCTCGCGATGCGCGTAAAAGCCAGGGTCAAGTCCGCTCTCAGTGAAAGCGCGCTGCCAGTTCTGGTAATGGCAATGTTCATTCCAGGCATCAAATTTAGAGCCCAGTTTCCAGGCACGGTAGATTGCGGTGCCCAGCCGCCGGTCACCGCGCGACAGGACCGCTTCCAGAAGGCTCGTCTTCGGGTCCTGCCAGGATAGCTTGGCTCCCAGCCGGCGTAGTCCCTGCCTTAAAATTTCATGCTTGGCATTTAGTTGCTTCTCGTCCGCCTGAGCCACCCACTGGAACGGCGTGTGTGGCTTGGGGACAAAGGTGGTGGCACTGACCCTGAGGCTTGGTACCTTTCCGCCCGCCTGCTTCCCCACTGAGCGGATTTTCCCCACCAGCCGGACAATCTCGGCGACGTCTTCAGTTGTCTCGGTGGGCAGGCCAAGCATGAAGTACAGTTTCAGCCCCGTCCAGCCCCGCTCAAAAGCAATCGCCGCCGTTTCCAGGAGCTCATCTTCCGGAGTATTTTTATTTATTACCCGGCGCAGTCGCTCGCTGCCAGCCTCGGGGGCAAAGGTCAGTCCCGTCCGGCTGCGGTCAGGGAGCGTGCCCATCAAACGCACGGAGAAGCGGCTGATGCGCAGGCTGGGCAGCGAAAGGGCGAGGTTCGGGTACTGCGTTCCCAGGCTGGTCACCATCTCATCAATGCCGGCGTAGTCGCTGGTGCTCAGCGAAACCAGGGATATCACGTCGTAGCCACAGTGGCTGATGATTTCCCCCGCGGCTTTGAGCACCTCCTCCCTGGGGCGCTCCCGTACCGGACGGTAGATAATGCCGGCCTGACAGAAGCGACAGCCACGACTGCATCCCCGCTGTATCTCTATGGCGCCGCGGTCGTGCACAACCTCAATGTACGGTACAACCTGATTGGTTACCGGTGGCGGCAGCCTGGGCACGATGCGCCGCTGGACGCGGGGTTTAGCTTCCGGTATGGTTGGCGTAAAGCTCTTCAACAAGCCGTCAACCTGATATTCGGCACGATACAGACCGGGAACATAAATGCCCGAAATGGTGGCTGCCTTTCGCAAGAAATCGCTCTTGCTGGCACCGCCCATCTTCTTCCATTCACGGTAGCTATCCAGAAGCTCGAGGGCGGCCTCTTCCCCGTCACCGATGACAAAGAGGTCGATGAAGTCGGCCATTGGCTCCGGATTCAAAGCACAGCTGCCCCCGGCAATGACCAGAGGGTGGCTTTCATCCCTCTCCGCGGCGAGGACCGGTATCTGCGCCAGGTCAAGCATATTCAACACGTTGGTATAGGTGAGTTCATAGCCGAGGGAGAAGCCGATGATGTCAAAATCCCGGAGCGGGCGTCTGGACTCAAGGCTGAAGAGAGGGATGCCTTTTTCCCTCATCATCGCCTCCATGTCCACCCATGGCGCAAAGACTCGCTCGGCAAGCACGTCTGGCTGTCGGTTGAACCGGTCATAGAGGATGGGCAGGGCGATATTGGACATGCCGATTTCATAGGTGTCTGGGTAGCTCAAGGCGATTCTTATCGGCGTTCTGTCCCAGTCCTTGACGATGCTGTTCCACTCGCCACCGGTATAACGTCCCGGTCTGGTTACCTTGAGTAAAATATCATCCAGATAATTATTTATTTCAATTACACCTCGCGGAACTCGCCTTCTACGGTGCCTTCACCTTTCCCGCCACCTCCCTGTTCCGGTGGTGCCCCGCCGCTTGGCGGAGGCGGCTGCTGGTACACTGCGGTGCCGACCTTCTGCATGATATCGGACAGCTCCTGACTTGCCTTTCGGATGGCCGAGATATCGGAGCCGCGCAGCGCCGAGCGCACCGCGGAAATCTTGTTTTCCACCTCCTTGTTTAGCTCGGCAGGTATCTTGTCTTTGTGGTCGCGGAGGGTCTTCTCGGCGGTATAGGCAAGTGTATCGGCGTTGTTTCGCGTCTCCACCTCTTCGCGTCGCTTGGTGTCTTCCGTCGCGTGCATTTCCGCGTCTTTCTGCATTTTATTTATTTCTTCTTTGCTCAGGCCGCTTGAGGCGGTGATGGTGATTTTCTGCTCACGGCCGGTGCCCTTGTCCATCGCCTTGACATTGAGGATGCCGTTGGCATCAATGTCGAACGTGACCTCAATCTGAGGTATGCCGCGCGGTGCCGGCAGGATGCCATCAAGGATAAAGCGGCCCAGCGTGCGGTTGTCCGCGGCCATGGGTCGTTCCCCCTGAAGAACGTGGATATCCACGCTCGGCTGGTTGTCCGCAGCGGTGCTGAAAATCTGGCTCTTGGAGGTCGGTATGGTGGTATTGCGCGTGATGAGAGGGGTGGCCACGCCGCCCAGCGTCTCGATGCCCAGGGTCAGCGGAGTAACATCGAGCAGCAGGACTTCCTTCACCTCACCCTTGAGCACACCGGCCTGAATTGTGGCACCGATGGCCACGACCTCATCCGGGTTTACGCCCTTGTGTGGCTCCTTCTTGAAGAACTGTTTCACCTTTTCCTGCACCAGCGGCATTCTGGTCTGCCCGCCGACGAGGATAACCTCATTGAGTTGCGCGGAGGTCTTGCCGGCGTCTTCCATCGCCTGCTGGCATGGCCCCAGGGTTTTCTCCACTAGGTCCATAACCAGTTGCTCCAGTTTGGCCCGTGTGAGCGTGTAGTTCAGGTGTTTCGGGCCGCTGGCATCAGCGGTGATGAAGGGCAGGTTGATTTCGGTCTGCTGGACGGTGGAGAGCTCGATT
>Ga0315296_10003827_pt1 | contig 12490 bp, 16 predicted proteins | sample YL17G14_18_MG_FD_203921 | JGI IMG/M metagenome (GOLD analysis project Ga0315296, IMG submission 203921) | Sediment microbial communities from Yellowstone Lake, YNP, Wyoming, USA - YL17G14_18 | ecosystem: Environmental > Aquatic > Freshwater > Lake > Sediment | place: USA: Wyoming | collected... | reverse complement strand
TCGACTCTCGAATCGTCATGACGCAAAGTACGGAGAAAAATGTCTCTGTTGGCCAAACGGGGGTTGGAGTAACCGTTGTTGGGATGGCCACTGTTCGATCACTAAAGATTGGACGGTGCAGGCATAGAGATGCGGTAGTCGCAATAGGTCTCCCCTACGTCGCGGGCGAGGTCATGCGAGGAGAAAGGGAACGAAGAATCGCGGACACAAGAGATGTCTGTACCCTTCTGAATCTGCGCTTTGTACACGAGATCATTCCAGTTGGATCCCAAGGGGTATTGCACGAGGCTCAGACGATCGCTGAGGATTCCCACCTACGGTTCGCATTGCGACGCGGTTTGGAGCTGGACGTCAGGAAATCCGCTGGCCCCGCCACGGTTGCCTTGTGCGCTTGTCCTCACTCATATCTGAGGGAGCTCTCTGGATTGATTAAGAAGCCTGTGAATCTCATCGGCACTCTAGACTGATATGCGAATCATCTCGCTCGTCAAATGGACTTCCCATCAAGAGTCGAGGATTCATGGTTCATGGTAACACTATGACATAAACGATCCTCAGCCTTTGGCGTTAGCTTGCTCGTCCGCTTTCGTCGGGTTGCTCGACTCAGAGGCCACCGGGCGCCCCTCTTGGCTTGCACCGCCCCCTTTTCCCATCGCTATTCTTTCAATTATGGCACCGATGATTACGAAGAAGCATCCCAAGAGGTATTGAACTCGGTTCTCGCGAATCTGGAATACGGCCGCGGAAAAAGCCAAGTAACCGAGTACTATGCCAATCGGTCCTGCCCAAGGATATCTCTTGTGAAGATAGACGGCAAGTGCTCCGGAAATTACTCCTATGGTGAGAACGCATAATCCTCCTGGGTCAGAGGACACGGTGTTCCAGAATGGTGCCGTCTCAGTGGTGGTAGCTGTTGTGGTCGTCGATTCTATTGTAGTGTAAGTCAAGGACGTTCTCTCCGTCAGGGTGTAGGTTGACAAGGTTGTCGTGACAGTGACCCCAACCAGAGTAGGCACATAGATCGTTGATGTAGAGATTGACGTAGTTGTAACGGTCACGGATTCTGTAGTGGTAGAAGTGGTCGTTATAGTGTTGGTTTCGAAGATGCTCGTAGTTGATGTCTCGGTTGCCGTGACTGTCGATGTTTCAGTCACTGTGACAGTTGTCTCTTCAAGTGGATTGTAGAGAGGAATACTCGACGGTTGAAGCGTGGCAAGGCTTGTCGCAGCGATCAGAACGGCAAGCACACAGAAAGTCTGAGCGGGGAGCGACACACTCAGGACCTCAAGGTAGAACTGAGCGCGGGGTTCCTATTCTACTTTCCACTCTGAGAGAGCTTTACTGTCAGACTTTCGCCTTGTCTTGGGGGGGCGGCGGCTACTTTCGTTTGGGTCTCTCCTTGTGCTTCTATTCTCTCGTCGGCTTTGAATGGTATTGATTCCGTTGTGATATGGGAAGGGGGTTTCCTGAGATCTCCGATTCTTCGATCGCTCTGTGCGGGCCCCTCACGTTGGGCTGGGTCTAGAGCTGACCTTCTATTCGGCTCACGCGTTCTTCGAGTTCGTTGAACCTTGCCCGTATCTCTTCCAGTCTCCTCTCAAGGCCATCCACTCTGGCTCGAAGCTCGCTAGACTCCAAATCCCTTACAACCCTCCCGTGTGTTCGCTAGGAAAGGTGAAACGCCTTCTGAAGTGGCTTTCGGATGGGCAACTGTCACGCGTGGGATTGGTCGACCTTGCGACCTTGAATGACCAGAATGAGAATGACGACCCACAAGGGGACGCCAAGAATCGTCGTCTCAAACAGAAAGCGCAGTAGATCATCAATGGGCGACATGATATCCCATACAAGATTCAACTCCTTCCAGCTTTAACCTTAATCGAGAAACCTCAACAAACCCCCCTTGGGCTATTTCGCGAAAAGCGCCCTGGCTTGTAGTTTCGGTCGCCTCTTTCCGTTCCCCAAGTCTCCCTCACTAGATATGGGAACCATTGGTTGTCTGGCCGTGTCATGACTTTGTCTGATCATACAGCGGCGCGTGGAGCGTCGGCGTCCGGCCTAGCCGATGAGGACGGTCACATCAGCGTGATGATTCCGTACCCGACGTATCGGCGGATCCTCGCCTATTTGACGGCGATACAGAGCCCTCTGGAACCTCAGGATCTGATCGCAAGTATCCTGGAAGGCTGGGTCAGGAACCTGAACCTGTGAACGATTACGCCCGGGGGCCCTGGAGGCGCTCTCGTATGTGGAGTCGTTGATGGCTCAGTTTGAGCGCTCACAGTCGGGCGAAGCTTGGAAGCAACTAGGCCTCGAGGTTGTGGGCGCTAGGAACGAACTTCTACGCGGTGCCGCCGTCGATTTTCGTGACCGTCTCAAGCCGACCGATCCAAGAGAGCTTCAACTGTCCTGTCACCATTCGATTAACATCTAACCCTGCAATCACCAGATTCAAACCTGCTCGACGCCTACTCCGAGCCAGCACAAGAAGCCGCAATACCGATCCAGCTTGGCACAAACCGATGGTTAGACCTCATACGCCAAGCCGCAAGACAGAGATTACCGCAAAAGACATGAACAGAGCCATATCATAACTCACCGAGAGAAGACTTCAGTTGCCAAGTAGACGACGGGCAATCGCTATCTTGCTTATTGTTGTCGCTCTAGTAGTGGATGCGTATGGACTTGCTACTTCGGCAGCACCCACGATCAGCATTCCTGTGCATTATCATGCAGGTGTTGGCTATTGGACAGCGGCAGGTCTTCCAGCAGTCGCATTTGACAGCATATTTCTGTTCAGCGCAGAGGGGGCCTTAAGTGTCAACAATCCAGTCCACGTTCATGCCGTTTTTACGAACACAAACATCTCTGACTTTCTCCAATACTACACTGGAATTGGGCTTACTGATGCATACGATCTTAGTGCGAAAGACCAAAGCGGATTCCCCGTACTTGCTGAACTCCCCTTCAAGGCAAATGCGCAAGGAGGATACGATGTGGACGGTGATGTTGTCTGGTCCTACGAGGGTGGAACATGGGCGTTTCTTCTACCTAATCTTCCATCGTTCAGTGTGAGGTACACAGATGTAGAGATAGGTATGCCTGTGACAATAATATCGAGTGTAAGCGACACGTTAAGCGTAGAGAACAACGTCACCACACAGAAGTTGACATGGATACTCATAGGCTTCAGTTTCCTCATGCTACAGCCTATTCTCGAAGCACTCTCCGCAAAGGAGCGACTTAGTCAACCAGCAACCGCAGTGAAGCCCCAACGATGACCGTTAGAATACTTCATACACTCCCATCTCGGTCGAAGAAGCTGTTGCGATAAATAGAAGAATGCTAGAGTCGGGCCTTCTCACAGTTCTTGCAGTAAACGAGCAAGAGATAGACTTTCTCTGCAGGTTTATTGCGCTAGCAAGGGACCTGAAGAAGTCAATAGTCGTTTCGTCAGAAAGGACCGCAAGATTCCTTGAAGTATACATGTTGATGAACGACGCTCTCAAACAGGAACTCAGGGCGAACGTGAGAATACTGGACACGGTCAAGTCACCGATCCTGCTTGACAGGGTCGATTCAGATGAGCTTCAGGGGGCTAGGGACTTGGTACACGTCGTGTCAGCAAGGTCCTTGGTGGACGACCTTAGAGAATTGGAGGTCCATAAACTTCTGAGAACAGGGCTCCTTGGTATAACCGAGTCTGAGCCAGCGGATGAGGAGGGCACTATCTTCTTCAGCAAAGTGCTCAGATGGCTTGGCCTCTTTCGACTGACGCCCAGTCGGATTAGAGTGTCAGGTCACTTCCATCCGCACGAGTTGAAGAGAATTCTGTCAGTACAAGGACGACGGAGCAAGACTGAAGTCAAACTCCGAATAGATTGAATGAGTCGTAGAGGTGAGAGTGCTGCAGAGTTCTTTGCAAGAGATTGCGATCAGTATGATTGTTGAGTGGGTTAGGCTGAGGAATGCTCACGGGCAGTTGTACAGCTGGGGAGATCGGAAAGCCTCGAACGTCGACTCGAATTGGTCCAAGGCGAACGTTGTCTACCGCTGGAGGAAGAATTCTACTGGCGAGACTGCAATAGTCGGAGAGACAGATCGCCCGCTAGGCGACAGAGTGAATAACTACACGTCCGCAAAGCCGGGAGGTTCTGCCGGACCAACGAATAGGAGGGTCTACGATGAAGAGCAGAGACTTGAGAGCAAAGACAATTTCCTATTCTTGGAGTTCACGGAGAATGTTCCGGGCTACGATCTCAAGAATGACCGTCAAAGGAGATTTGTAGAGAGTCTACTGATAGGTGTCAGCAGACCCTACTTGCAGTAGGAATTGCCGCAAGCAACGTAATTCGGCATCCTCGACTTGTCAAGAGCGGAACACACTTGACACATCTCGCAATCCACTTTCACAAGAAGGAGAGGAGTGGCTGTTGTGTTGAGACAGGGAACCATGTTATCTCCCCCTTGACAATCACGAGAGTCCTAACAAATCAAGAGCCGCAAGCACACAAGCCGCAACAAAGCCGACAACCTCATACTGGAAATGAGCCCTAGTCCTTTCATAGAGGTAGGCCGCTTCAGAGCCGTAACCCTCGGCCCCTTTTCTCGCAAGCTCTTTCTTGATTTGTTCGACACTGAAACCATACTTCTTTTCGAGTCTCCGCTTCTCTTGCAGAGAGCCGGTTGCCAACCAAGCGAACAAGAAAACAAAGATCAGGTAAACATACTGCATGTTCTATCCCTCTCTACCCTCTACTCGTCTAACCATCCATGTCTCTACTTCTAATTTGTCACGACTGTTCCGCGCATTGCAGAGGTTGATGCTGCAAGGCTCGTGGGTAGCCGCTCGCTTGGTGCGCACCAAGAGATCCGACGACGAGAGATCTGTTGTGCCCATCTTTCCATTCCCTCGCAACTCCTGAGCGCAATCCAAGGTAGTGTGAGTGACAGGAATCCGGATCAGCTCGAACGCAAGAATGAGCGCGCGAAGTGTATCTTCAAACCTGTATTCACTACAGACCTCGCTCGGTCTTAGTCGAGGAATCTGAGAATATCTCCGATTATGAGATACGTATACATGATGCACCTGTTCGCATCTTCGCGCGTCGGTTCGAACCCTTCCGGGTGTATTTGTCTCTGGATGTACAAGGTTAGCTTGTCGAAGTACGCGTTCAGGTAGTCCATCTGGGCCAACAGAAGATCCGACTCGGTATCCTTTTGCCCTTGCAGCCTAGCCCTCAGAGTACAGTAGACCTTTTTCTTGGTCTGCTCTCTATGGGGCTTTTCCTCATTTTCTCGCAGATATTCAGGCTTGAATATTGCGTCCGTGAAATCTTGGAGAATAATTCTGCACGCATAAGCTGTCTCGCCATATTGAAGCGGTGTAGTCGTCGCCGGAACCTTGCGGTAGGTTGCAACAAGTCTCTCCAAAGCCGCCGGTGCGATTGCTGTCAGTCTAGTATCCACGATCATCCTAGTCTCTTCGAAGATTTCTGACTGAAGGTTCGCGTAGTCTAGCTCCAAGATGATACTGTTGAGAAAGTCCAGCACTCTGGTGTTCACAGCGTTCAAGATTGTTATCAGATTCACAGACGAAATCTGGATTTGGAGAGCAGGAACCCCAAACCTCTGCCTTAGCAGGTTGATTCTAGGATCGCCGAGTAGGAAAAGCCCCTTGTCAACACCGGTCTCTAGCTCAGCGATTGGCGCTCCGATGGGAAGATCTTGGATGAATGAGAGTTGATCACTCACTACAATCGGGTAACCGCGTTCATCAAGGTACAGGCATCGCGTCTTTCTGTACTCTGGCAGGTCCTTCTCCATTTCTCGCTCTGTGCTGAACTTGCCGGAATAGCCGTTCAGTTCCAAATCTATCCATTCGTTCTGTCTCTCTCGCTTTAGAAGAGAGCAGATTGTCCGACATGCTCTAAGCGACGAACTCGTCTGAATAGAGCCCCTGAGAAGGGTGTCTCGTGTCTCACGAGCTATCTTGAGCGCTTCCAATATCGGCGATGTCACTACGAACGCATCCCAAGCGTCAGGTTAGGTGGCACATAATGCCGCCCGCAAACGTGATAACTATTGAGGTCGCTGCTTAAGAGGAGAGGCAAAGAAGACAACGAATCTTTGATTGAGTTCTACAGAAGGGCACGTGGCGATCGCAAAGACCTGATGTGGGTAGATGATTGCTAGAGGAGGCATGATGTGTCGGGCAGATATGTCTCCGGCGGGACATGGAACGAAAGTCGACCCTGGCGTGGAACAAACGAACCCCATTCCTGGCAACTATGACGGAGAATGTGGGAAGACAGCTTTTCCTAGTAGCAAGAAGCAGTTACGCCAACGAGTTTCCCAAGGTTACCCAGACCCCGTACCGAGTGAACCGACGACAAAAAACCGCCTCTTCATGACCAACTATCCAAGTCCCTAGTCCTCGCTACACACCGAGGTCGATTGTCCCTGATTCAACCGGAACCTGAGTCCCGAAATAATCCCTTTTTCGAAAGAGAAATAGAATTGAGAGAGTTTTCAGATCGGTCTCTGACATATGTATTCCATAACCTGAGCGAGAGAGATACCACCCCACAATCTTGCCTTTCAATTTGCATGGGAGGGCAGACGACCTACGTGAAGGATCAGATAGTTCATGTCCACACCCTCGGGACCATCCTCAGTAATGAATTGATCAAGGGCGCATTGGGAAGTCGGGTATGGAACTATGTTAATGCAATTCTGAACGACGACTTAGCCTTTGGCCTGAGAGACAGCGTTGCACATGGTCTCACAGAGACATCGGAATTCACTCGAAACAAGGCAGCGCTCCTAATTCACGTTTGCCTACTCCTGACGAACGTGACCCCGACCAGAGCGTAAAACGCGAAGGAATGCGTTGGGAGAGGGAAGAGTAGTTTTGTGTGTGTGCGCACCAAGAGACCCGACGACGACGGTTCAAATTACGGAGCCCGCACCAAGGTACCGCGACGACGAAAAACGCCTCTCCTACTCCGGACCTCTTCAAATGTCACGGGAGTCATCCTCTAGCGCCCCACGGGTTCCGCGCGCAACAGAAAGCACGCAGTCTTAAGTAGTGAGTTCTGAGCTTCCTATCTTTGGTGCAAAATGAGCCAAACAACTAGTGATGACTCTGTTGACATGGAACGGATCGATAGTGAACTCGCTGACGAGGAGAGTACTCCAATTCGATTCGAGATCGCCACCTATCCAGCGGACTTCACTTTGGAGGTTTTGAACCAGAAGTGGCTCAACAAAGACTTCGCCATACCTCCCTTTCAGAGGAAGTTCGTGTGGAAGAAGTCTCAATCATCACGTCTGATAGAATCGTTCATGATGGGTCTACCGGTTCCGCAGATATTCTTGTACGTAGATGAAAATGAGAGGCTTTTGATAGTTGACGGGCACCAGCGACTGAAGAGCGTATTCTACTTCTTTGAGGGATACTGGGGAGAACCAGATCCCAAGGGGCAACGAAAGATCTTCAAGCTGAATGAGATAAACGAGAAGAGCAAGTGGTTCAACAAATCATTCGATGAATTCGAGGCGTCCGACAAGCGGCGGCTGAAGAACGCGTTGCTGCGAGCTGTCCTAGTGAAGCAACTAGACCCCAAGGACGATACTAGCGTGTACCATGTCTTCGAGAGACTTAACACAGGGGGCACCTTGCTGCAAGTGCAGGAGGTCAGAAATTGTGTCTATTCGGGTGCCCTGAACGACGTTCTCTCTGAGCTGAATCTGAGTCCAAAATGGAGAAAGATCGTCGGCAAGCCTCTTCCTGACATTCACTTGAAAGACGTCGAACTCATCCTGAGGTACATGGCGCTCTATCACTGGCTCCACGAATACGAGAGCCCGATGAAAGACTTTCTATCGAAGTTCATGAAGCGACATCGCAACCCTAACGAAAAATTCCTAAGCGAAGAAAGAAGACGTTTCGATAGCACTTGCGAAGTTGTACTTCGCACGCTGGGACAGCGCCCGTTCAACCCACGGGGACCGCTGAACGCGGCAGTGTTCGACTGTGTGTTTGTACCCTTTGCAAAGCACGGCACCAACTACCCCGACAATGTTGTTGAGAGGTATCGCCGCCTCCTTGAACGCGATGCGTTCCGTGAGTTGACTACCTCTGCAACAACCAACACCGAGACCGTCCGGAAACGCATGGAGATGGCCGACAGTGCCCTCTTCGACTAGTCCTGCGCTAGAGATAGAGAATGCGATCAGAGTCTGCAAGAATCATCTAGATACAACTAGCGTCAGAGGCACGGAAATCGAAGCCTACCTAACACGTTATCTTCTTGTGTTGATTTATGGTGCCTACGAGAAGCGCGTCAGGCAAATCGTTATTGATCGCGCGAAGCAGTCCAATGACACTGCCCTTATCTCGTTCGTAGAGAACACTATCGCGAATTATCGCAGTCTGCGAGTATCCGACATCAAAGGAAAATTGCTTGCTAGATTCAGTGACAAACATGCAAGGGATTTCGATTCAATGATCAAGGACACCGAAGGCGCGCTCAGATACGATACTATCATATCCAACCGGCATTCCACTGCGCACGGCGAACCTGTCAATATAACTTTCGAGGAGCTGATTGAATGCTACGAAAAAGCCGAGTCAGTAATTGCTTCACTGTCCAAAGTTGTTAGCTCATAGCCATTTAACCACATCAACCGCTAAGCCCGATCTGTAACGCGGCCGGAAAATTCCGCGACAGAGAGGACGGTCAGGAATCGTCTCTCAGACACGTCGACCGGTGACGCTCGGTCCTATCGCTCCTGGGTGGCTTTCGTCGTCGGGTCCCTTGGTGCGCACACACACACGAAATGGCAGTTCAAATTCAAGTGCCCGCACCAAGAGACCCGACGACGACTCCTTCTGCCCCTGACGCCTCCCATCGCTAGGTGAAGAATCCCCTAACAATTCTTTTTCTTCACCAGGCAGCTGCCCTAGGAAGGAGTGTACGAAACCCTTCTTCTCATGTTCAAAAGTTCTTCTTGTATCACGTTCGAGGGCATAACAAAGAACCCAAAGACCTCATAGAGCGGCGCCGTAAGAGTCCTCACGATCTCTGGTAGCGTTGAGCTGATTTGCTCAGTCGATACGGTGATCTCTGAAGTGACGGAATCTTGCTTTGATGGCGACTCGGGCAAGAGGAACATTCGTCGCGGGTTTGCCCAAGAAGCAAGGGTACGCCCCAACAATCCTCTCCATGTGACGCGAATCACAACAGATGTCGATTCGCCTCCCAGAGCGATGGCAAGTCGCTGCGCATGAAGTAGACACTCTCCAGTTCGCCATATCGGAAGCGTGACGTCGACGATTGTTCCCGGCTCAATGCGCGGACTACCGTCCTCTTGATATCCTCGTAGGAGAAACATCATACCTTTGGGAGAGGCACGCCAGAAGTCGGAGTGAGCAGTGAATCGAAAGTTGTCTGAACGAGGCTCGCTGAAAAGCAAGTCCGAACGAGTCTCCCTGAGCCAGCATTCAACGACACCCTCGTAAGGGTACGGTGCAATCTCATCGCGAGTAGGCACCCACCAAGGTGGCCACCCCGTCTCGTGACCTTTGACTTTCCTCAGGATCTCTAAAAGGTCGGAGAGACTCGGTGAACGCAGATCTCCGAGAATTGAATACGCTACGTGCCAGATTCCTTTTGAATATCTGGAGGGCGTCTCATCCGATAGCTTCTGCGCGACCAGAGAGTTGAACCGAGCTATCGACGTGTCAATCCAGTTCTCAAACTCGCTTTTCTTCTCTTCTGCGAATTCAGCGCGGCGAATTCCACCGGACGCCTGCAAGATTTCGCGTACTCTCTCAAGGAGATCATCTCTTGCCGCCATCACACAACGGCCGATCAACTCATCCCACTCTCGGCCTGATTCCGGCGGTCCGCTTTGCGGACCGGGGCGTCTGATGTAGTATGTGTTCTGGCGGACGTGTTCTTGGTTTGGACCATCGCGCTTGGCTCGAATTGGAATCTTGTGATCTCCCGGTACTACCACAATCGGAAACAGCTGCCCGGTCTCTGGATGGGCCACGTAATGGACGCCACAATGAAACGGCGGCTCAGCATACCTCTGCACGATAGCGTTGATAGAATCTTGTGAGTAAGGATTCAAGTCGGATGGACGAGGCTCCGCCGGCGCCCAGGATCCGTCCTTCTTGGTGAATCCCAGAAGGATGAATCCGCCTCCATGATTGGCAAGGGCCAGAATAGCTTGGGCAAGATTCGCTTTATGGCCTTCCGATGATAGATCAAGCCAACCTTTCAGTTCTGTGTCCAGTTCTTCGTGAGCACGGGTAAGAAGATCCTGAAGTCGCCTAAGGCTACGTTCCGCTTGTACCTCTTCACTCATCCCGTAGGACCTAGCCTTGGCCGGTGGTTCTCGGGCGGCCCTGCCCATCGTAATGATAGTCCGCCTTCAAGATGTTAATCATGCTCTCGCTAGTCCAACTGGTCGAGCAATCCGAGTGAAATCCTACCCTAGTTTTTCTGTAAGCTAGTCCCTTCACGAACAGGGCGGAAGCGTATGATACGAGAGTCCTTCTGTGCGCCGCATCTTGGACATTGCCATCGGCCCATATCATAGGAATCTAGCAATCTCATAGAAGTCTTGCATTTGTCACACACCGCTAGAGCAGAAGAACCTTGTTCTGCTCTAGAAAGACTGAGAATTTGCTTGTCGAACCAAAACATTCTGAAGAGAAACCAGAAGCCCGATAGAAAGACGATGGCTAATAATGGGTAGTCTATGGCAATCAACGTAAGCGGCCACTGATCAGGCCCTATCTTCGCAACTTCCCAGCTGGGAGCGTAACTCGCCCCTATGCTTGTTATCGATAGGAGGAAGAGAAGAAAGAAGGTGATCTGTCTTTGACCGATCAGATCTTCTTGTGCCTTCCGCAGACGAAGGATCTTGCCTTGGCGCCGATCCACAATCTTTGAATCCAGAGGACGATTCCGCCTAATTTGAGCTTCCAAGTCACTTGCCAGCTTCTTGATCTCGTCCTCGCTTAGAGCCATCAGGCTTTCACGATTTCTTTCGATTCTCTCTCGATAGATCCTTTCGTAAAACTCCACGGTAACCAGAGAAACCCAAGCAATTGCGGCGGCAAGTCCCAGCATCGGAACGGGATCGCTCGTCAACGCAGATCGCTCTCGCTTGGAGAGGGCCTTCATCTGTTGAAGGCGCTTGCGTACTACATAAAGGAATGTCGTTGGAGATGAGTTGAATACGTAGGATGAAGGCTCAGGTCAAAGCCGCAAGAGAGCAACTGCTATCATATGATAGCGTGAAGCGATGGCACGGTCCGTTATGGGCGAACTGTCAACCCGGGCAACTATGAGACGGTCCGCATCGAGATTGAACACGAATTTCTGCGGACGCGAGAAAGTGGCGTAATGAGCTCAAAACGCATTCCCCAACTGGCTGAAATGATCCACCAACCACTCGACTAGATTGGAGTGTCTCCATGGGAGAACAAGTCTCGGAGCATAGTCGGATTGGAGCATACTCTGGAAGGTCTCTATGAAGCGTACAAGGCGGAGGAGGACGCAAAGGTCAGGGAGCGAATCCTATTGGTGCGCACACACACAAATCTCCCCTCCAACTCCTCGTGCTCCTGAATGGCCGCACACTGAAGTGGGATACAGTTATCGCGCACAAAGCAATGGAGCTTGGCAGTTACCTACTTCGTCGATCTGCAAGAGTCCGCTTCGCGCAACCCACTCCGGTTCCGCACAGAACTGATTCTGAAGCTATCCGAAGTGAAATACTATCCCTGACGGCAGCCGAGGCGAGAAAGCGTGACATAAGAAAGAATACCATCTGGTATCTACGGCAGCGAGCCCGAAGGGCGAATGACTTCAATATCTATGGCAAGGTGAGAACGAAGCTGTGCAGCTGAGCTTTCAAGAGCCTAGATTAGCTCCCGAAATGCCAATAGTATTTCAATGACGAGGCACGAGACTGTGGGGGTTAGAGGCCTAGGTCATGGAACCTGGGGTTTTCCTCAGATACTATTGCGGTGCAAACAGCGACCGAAGAGTCGACATCACTGATCTGCTGCAGAAGATCAAGGAGAAGCATGGGATACCATTCGAGATACGAGACTTGCAGGGAGACGACGCTCTTGAACGAGAAGCATATGAACACGATTTCAAGCCAGTCGCTCGGGTCCTGAAGAGAAGGACCGGCAGCAGACGAGGAATCAGAAAGCTGCGAGGAAGACGTTCAGGGGCATACTATGTCTCAGTACCCGGCACAATCGCGATTATTGGCGATAGGAAAGTGCAATGGTACACTCTTGGTGCGCATGATGTCTTGGAGTTTCTCAACGAAGTCTTCGAGAAGGGCAAACCTGCTCTTACAGCTCGAAGCGAATCAGTACGCTGAACGAGGTCCCTAGCGTGCCGAACTCAGAGTTCACATACGAGAAGCCAAACGAACAGCTCTATCTCAGCAC
>Ga0315296_10003826_pt1 | contig 12492 bp, 22 predicted proteins | sample YL17G14_18_MG_FD_203921 | JGI IMG/M metagenome (GOLD analysis project Ga0315296, IMG submission 203921) | Sediment microbial communities from Yellowstone Lake, YNP, Wyoming, USA - YL17G14_18 | ecosystem: Environmental > Aquatic > Freshwater > Lake > Sediment | place: USA: Wyoming | collected... | reverse complement strand
TGCCTACGGGGAGACGCGGGATCAGTTCCGTACCGCAGCTAAGTATGGGACGGCTGGCAAGGCTGCACATCGACTGCTCAGTAGGGTCTTCGATCATGGGTTCGAAAACGACTAGTCTGAGGTAGTCAATGTCCACTCACGTTGCCAATCCCGAAAACGCGCCTCACACAAAGGCCCGAGCGATGCCTGTTTCCACGCCGAAGCGAGCAGCCGCCGTCTCCAAGGTCCAGCAAGCTGGAGACAAGTTCAATACTGGCACGGAGTACAAGCAAGACGACAACGTGCTCCTGACGTTGCAGCCTACAGCCAAGTTCCCCGTCTCTCTTGTCCACGCTCCAGGCATTACTTCCCCGCTAACGCCCGAAGCAGTCCTGGGCCTCACTGAGCCCGACAAAGCGGCGCAAGGCGATCATATCAACTATCTGAAGGAAGCCGCCATCGTCGCTGACATTGACGCCAAGCTGATAGTCAGTGAGCCCAGCGAGATGCGCCGTGGCCGCTTCCGTGAAGTGCATTTCAAGTCCTTAGGCGAGTGGATGAACAGTAAGCACTACCGGAAGCTACGCGAATCCCGGCTGAGGGGTCATGCCATACTGGAAGCCGTTCGCAGACAGGAACGGGAGCAGGATGCCCAGTTACGAGAATTTAAGCAAGAGGACGAAGACGGTGTATCAGAAACTCCCTACCAGGATACACATCCGGGCATCCGGCTCGACCCTCGCATTGCAGCCAGGTTCCGGGAAGCTGATGGGCCTATTATAAACCGGCTGAGAGAAGCCATTGGTGACCAGGCGGATATCTTTGCCCAGGACTCTGACCAGACAGCGGTGTCAGCAGACGCCTGGAGCAGCGGGCGAGATATTGAGTTCACGCCATTGATGGCAGGCCCATACAACAAGCAACTGTATTTCGCGGACTACCTCACGATGCACGCCCTTGCTCATGAAGCCGCCAATCACAACCCTATTGCCAAGCGTATAGCACAGGTCATCCCCCAGTTCGTGTTAGGCAAATCTGTCAAAGCTACCGTGATGAAGGCAGCCTTGCCGACGGGCAAGAAGGTCAAGCAGGGGAACAAAGTAGTAGACCAGGTCGTTGATTACAAGCGCAAATCACAAGCTATCCTAGATGAGCATTGGCACAAGAACAGGATGCTGATACGTTCCAAGTCCATCCTACGCGACTTAGTGGTATTTGGAGAACAATTCATTCGCTACTTCAATGCACCGTGGGGCTTGAAGATCAGGCAATTGGACCCTAGCACCGTTTGGGAAATCGTAACGGACGTAGATGACTTGGAAACAGTTTTCTGGTTGCATCAACAGTACCCCACCCGTTTCCTCTGGATGACCGATGTTGGTGTTCCTACCATCAAGTACATCATCCGTCAGGTGCCTGGCCCGCTGTTCTATCACATGAAGATCAACGCCTCGGCTGGTGAGGTCCGTGGCCGAAGCGAATTGTTTGCTATACTTGGTTGGCTCAAGCGTCTAAAAGAGTTCAGCAGTGACAGAGTGGTAAGGAACAAAGTCGCTAACCTGTTCTGTCTGGACATCTCAGTGGAAGGTGGGCCGCAGGACGTCGAGAACGTCCGCGCTCAGTTTGTCACTCCGCCGACTCCAGGCAGCTTCTTCATACACAACAAGGCCGCTGAAATCCAGGGCATCCGTGCTGAGATTGGCGCTGGTGATGTTACCAGCGATTGGGAGATGTTACTGACCGTCATATCTGCTGGCGCAGGTATCAGCAAGGAATACTTGGGTATCTCCTCAGGTGGGAGCAAGGCTGGCGCTTTGGTAGGCACAGAGCCAGACATCAAGACGTTTGAAACATACCAGGAGATCATGGAGGACTTCTACCAGCAGGATGCCCAGCGCGTGTTCGACAGATCCAAGGAAATGGGCCGCTTGCCAAAGGGCCTCGATGTCCAGGTGGAGATGACTTACCCGGCTATCGCCGAGGAGAACCGCAGTGAGAAGCTGAAGGACATCGCCTTCGAAGAGAGCATGAGCCATATGTCGCATCGGCGAGCGGCTTCTATGGCTACCAAGGAGCTTGGCATCACCGAGTACGACTACGACGACGAGCAGCGGCAAATCGCCGAGGAAGACGCCCAGAAGCAATTGATGATCAACCAGGCTTACGGCCAGCTTGTGAAAGGCGCTGACAGCAGCAAGACAGCGCAAGGTGGCTCGGCGGCAGGCGCTCAGGGTGGACAAGGCGGGCAGGGCGCAACGTCCGGTGGTATGGGCAAGACTGCCAAGGCTCCTACCAGCACGCCGACGGGCGAAAGCAAGAAAGGCTGGCAAGGGCGGGACCCCCGCGAAGTGCGCGAAGCCATATTGCATGAGACTCACCGGCTGCGTGTATCCCGGAAAGGGCTGAGGGAGTCAGAGGAGATGATGGGTGTCAAGGGAATGAAGTGGGGAGAGCAGCATCCTAGCTCTATTGGTAAGCGGTTCAGCCGTCATGACGTCGGGAACTTTGATTGGAAGGCGCGTCATCTTGGTACAAACGCTGATGAGGAGCCTACAGCAGAGGATATTGAAAAGCTAGTGACTGACAACACAGTCTTGACGCCGACGAAGCAGCAACTCGATGGGTTCCTCCAATCTGCCAGGTATGCGTACCAACAGACGCACAAACAGAAAGAAGCCTCCAATCTCTCCGTCGGTCGTAAGCGCCAGCTTCAACCCAATCGCCAGCAGCTATCGCAGTTCACTCCAAAGCGGGTGCGTGACCAGAAGAGCATGGACCGCAACGACATCGTAACACGCGGTCGCCGTGCCGTCCATGGCAAGTACAACGAAGCCAAATCCCGCCGTCGCTTTCCAAGACTCAAATAGTGGGAGGGTGTTTATGAAGCAAGAACAAAAGACGCCGGTCGTGCCCAGGCGAGCAGGCTGGGCAATCAAATCCGGGTTGTCTAACTACGAGGAGCTGCAATACCATCCGTTGCGCCTGGAGCTGGACTGGAAGAGGAACCCCGAGGACGCCCGGTTGTTCTATGGCATACAGAAGTCCCGAGTGCCTTGGCTCCTAGACGTGCTAGATTACGTGTCCAAACTGAGGATGCCAGACGCGCCAAGGAACCGATTCTTGCAGCAAGCCGCTGCTATGACAGTCAAACGAGGGAAAGATGGATTGGCCACAGCGGAGCAGTACTTCCGTAACGGCGATCTAGGCCGTGCGCTTATCCAGCAGGACATCGTTCTCCAGTTGGCGCACTCGGCACTCCTCAATTTTTACAAGGCACTGGAGCTGGAAGTAGCGTAGTAACTAATAAGGGGGTAGCTATTATGGAAATAGGACAACGTCCTCCGCTCCACATCCTCAAGGCTCTGCTCAATGCCGAGCTTCTTCAGCCTTGCAACATCGACGCCCCAAGAGGCGTTGATGTCACCGAGACGCTGTATCCCAACACGATCATCTTGTTCACGGGCACCGGGGCAGTGGTATTCGGTGGCTTTCCCTTGCCTGGCTCAGTCGGAGACCACGTCCTTGCAGGCACCGTTGGCGAGTGCTACAAGGTCAAGGTCATCTACGACAGGAACACGTCGGGCATCGTGGGGATCAAGTTCGTGAAGGGCGTTGTTGAGCCGAGCTAGACATCCTGGTAGGCAGTAAAGGAGAATCTCATGTACGCAACTGCAGCATCGGTAAGCGGCGACTGCTACCTGAAGCGCAACGGTGTAGTCTCAAGGCTGCAAGCCGACGACGACATCCTTGCCGGCGACAATATCCGGACCTATGTTGGCACTGTCACGTTGAACTTCGCTCGGGGTGGGAGCATGGAAGTCGGTCAAGCCATCCGCATCCAGGTCCCGATTGCGCTTGGTCCCGACGATTGGCTGGACGACGCTTGGGGAACCGTCCGCGACTGGCTGATAACTGCTAACGACTTCTGGCTAGGCCCTAACCCCGACCCACCTGGGAGCAGGTCGGACAGCTATGGCTCCATGGGTTGTATCGGTGCTCCGGCCGAGAAGATCATCGCCTTGATAAACTTCTTCAACCAGCAATGCACCGAGATGGACCTGACAGACGTTGAGGGCAGAATCTTGGATGCAGGGTACGAGATCACCGAATCACCTTCAGGTCCCACCATCACTGAGCATCAAGAGATCGATGGTGTAGACATGCTGTTCACGTACGACCTGGACCCCTCTGACTTCGCAAACCTGGCCGTGGCCTAGCGGGTTTCATCTGTCTCTTTAGTGCAGCTTGGCATGACGTTTCTATGCCAAGCTGCATTAGCTGTAGGACGCCCCAGGACGCGTTGTAACACCCTTTCCGGCCCTTTCCCCGTTAAAAGCCTGCCGTCGGTCTTAAAACGCCCGCTAGACACCTAGAATCGGCTTCCCCCCGAGCCTTCCAACCCTCAAAAGCGTGTACGCTCTCGTGCGTGCTGGCGTTTCATTAGGTTGTGTGGTTACTCTGTCTGTTCTGGTTTCACAACGAGGAGGCCGCTATGGCGGAGGCAACAGACAGTCGTCCAGTCTCATACCTCTGAGAACTGGGCTCTCGGCGGTTGCTTCCCTGTACATCACTAACTAACCGATCAGAAGGAAAGCGAACGTGAGAGCCGAAAGGGAAAAGGCTCTCACGTAGAGCATCGAAAAGCCTTTCAGGTGATCACGTCGAACCTCAACTTGCCTCCAACCCTGAAGTCTTATCGGTGCTCTACGGGAGGGCCATATGGCAAAGCAAGTCGGAATTGCAGTTTCTGTTTCTGTCCAACGGGCAGCAGAGCAGGGCGACGACGAATTCCCATATCAGGCCAAAGTAGAACTAGGAACGCGGCTTCTGGGGGAAGACAAAGTTCTCACCATGTCTGCTGCTATACGCTTCTTGATATGCACCATCGAGAAGCATGAATCGTTGTTAGTCAGTAAGCTGCACACACAAGTGAGGGAGCTTTACGATGACAAAGAAGAACAAGGCAAGGCGCAAGAAGCCAACAAAGGCTGACTTTGAGAAGTGCCTGAACGACCCCCGGCTGGCTAGTGTATCTGGCGAACTTCTGGCAGATGAATTCGTCCAAGACCACAAAGCCTTGGAGCAGATACGTGCTGTGCTCCGTGGTGAAGTCTACCAGGCACGGGGCGAAAGCCCTCCTGAGGAAGAGGGAGAAGTGGAGCAGCCCCCTGACACCTTGGACTACATGCACGAGGCGCGCAAGGAGTTCATAGCCAAGGTGCAAGACGAGTTGTCACGAGGGCGCTCCTCTTTGCTAGACCCATTTTACATATTCAGTACGGCGTTCTGTGAGGGATGGGAGCAAGGCTGGACTAAGGGCCATGACGCTGGGTGGAAAGCTGTGCAAGACACCATCAAGCCGCTGGACATCCCACCAAGGAGGAAGCACCAATGACACCTGTTGACTTCGACATATTCCACTTCATCGGAGCCGCGTTCGTGGCTGTCATGGCTCTCCTAGGTGGCATGTTCGCATTGGATGCCGTGTTTAAGCATCCTATCACAGACCTGTTTCGTAGGAAGCAACATCGCCAGTTCGAAGTGAGGAAGAAGTACCATGCTAAAGAAATACGTCCTGCAGTGCGAGAGATGTCGCGCCGAGGAAACCTTCCAAGCTCGTAGCCGTGTCAAGGCGCGCATCCAGGCCCATGCTAATGGCTGGGCCAGCACTTCAGTAGAGTCGCCTGCTGCTAGGCACGTCTGTCCCAAGTGTGCTCCCAATTGCCCATCGCTGACGCCCGGTGGAGTGCCTTTCAAGCAGTCCATATTCGCGAAGGTGCTACCAGCCGGGTCCATCCGGTCGTTTGGAGTAGAGAGGCAGAGGCGTCCCAAGCATGAGTTGGATCCTAGGGACTATCTGCGGATGGTCATAGAGACTGTGGACTGCCCGTTCTGCTGTGTTGGGAAGTCCCATCCATGCCGCAATCCGCGGACAGACAACGTCTGGGTAGCCACAGTCCATGCTATGAGGAAAACGGCTTTCCACGAATGGAAGCGGGCGCACAAGGAAGACTATCAGCAACTGAGAGTTAGCTTCCTGCCTACCACCAATCCAGTCTCGGTGTTGGAGAACGCGGAGCGCTGCGGGGACAGGGCACTGATGAAGGATGCCAAGAAAGCGAGGTCGGTATGTGCAACGTGAATACTAGCGGCTGGAAACACTCTATCTGTGACAAGTGCTGGGAGGAGAACTATGCCGCTTGTCTCAATCGTGGAGGCCCACATCGGCTTCTAAATCGCTTAGCACACCACTGCTGTTTTTGTGGCAAGGAACACGATAGCGGCATATTCGTCACACGTGATCCACAGGACGAAGTGCTGAAATGCAAAGGCCAGCACGAGGAGGACTGATATGAGAGTAACAGACCCGCAGGGCATAGCGTCGGTGGTGCTGGAGCTGGGCCGCGAGTGTGCTGTAGGCATCTCCGGTGACCCCTCTGATGCCGAAGACGTAACTGATACTGAGCAGGCCCTTGGAGCAATCCGTGCTGCGCTGAAGATCGGGCAAGGGCGCAACGACGAAGCCAATCTGTTGCGTATGCAGCAAAGCAAGGTAGAGATTTACGACGCGTCCGACCGCGCTGTTTGGCATCGCAGACGAATCATGGATGACGGCTGTTTCTGCGTCGCCATGCAGCTTCGCCTCACTGGCCACTGGTACCTGAGGATACACTACCACTTCTCGTCGGACGTGTCAATCGTTCAACCTGTAGTCCGACTGAGAGAACTGGCATTGAAGAGGTACAGCAAGGCGGCGCTGGCTAAACCCGATCGCTTTGCCCAAGATGGCTACAAGCCGAAACGTGATTGTTGGTACATCCCTCTGATTCCCAAACGGTGGTGCCCCACGCGCACTAATCTGGTCGGAGGACCTTAAACTCAATCGAAAGGAGAACAAGCCTATGAGTGAGATAGAGAAGGACATGAAGCAAGCCCTCGGTGGGATCGGACCCAAGCGTCTCCCGGCTGCGATCCTAGCCATGGAGCGCCTTACCAAAGCGGTCAACCAGGTGGCCATCGACGCGGACAGTCTCTTCAAGGCGATGGCACCTGTGATATCCGGTGGACCGCCAACGAAAGTCGCGAGTCAGCAAGAAGCTAGTGGCTGCGTGTTCGTGGACCGCGTCAATTCCCAGGCCGAGACCCTGGAGAATCTGGCGGCTGAACTCAGGGAGGCCGAAACCCGGTTGAGCCTGTAGAGCCACGTTACCAAGTAGCTCCCAGTCTCTGACTCTAGGGGCTGGGAGCTACTGCTATCATACAATGACGAAGGTACTGAAGGACGGAGAGCCGCTGATCCTAAGCAACAGGGAACTGTTCCGTTTCACGTGTTGTGACTGTGGGTTGACCCACAACGTGGTCATTGTCTCAGAGAATAGAACTATCGCCATTGCTGTGGCCAGAAACAAAAGAGCTACAGCAGCCAGGAGGCGTAAATGTACGTGAAGGCTTTGGAAGCTACACAGCCAATCCATCAAGTGGTGGAGATTGAGGTCTGAGGAGGAGGAATCATGAGCAAGAGCGAACAAGACCACGAAAGAGCAGCAGTGGAGACAGTGAGGGTGGAAGAGATCCTGAAAGCCGCCAACGTGGGAGTGGAGTCAGTTACACCTGTCTACCAGGTGAATCTGAACGCCCATGTAACGGAGTTCCATCTCACCGAAGGCTTGGTGCTCTGGCTGATGCATGGTAGAAAGCCAACGAAACCTGTGCCACCTGGCCTTCGCTTTGGTGGTCACTAGGAGGGTAGCATGTTCCACTTCTTTTGGCAGCACGATTGGAAGGAAGAGCAGCGCCAGCTCTACGAACAGAAGCGTCGCTACGTGAGAGGGTTCCAGGTAGAGGAGCCTTTCACTGTTCCTATCACCATGGTCCTCCAGAAGTGCGCTTGTGGCGCGATGCGCACTTGGGAGTTCGTCGGTCATCTCCCAGGAAAGGGGGAAGGAGGCTGAGATGTTTAAGAACTGCAAGTATTGCAGCAAGCTCGCCGAAGGGAAGTGCGAAATCTGTGGTGCGCCCATCTGCCCAGATCACACTGAGTACGCTAGGTACCTGGTAATCTGTACCCCATGCAAGGACAAGGAGGCAAGAGCGTCATGAATACAAACACAAAGGTCACTAAAACAGACATGGCAAAAGGGGTACTTGCACTCGCCGTGATACTCGCCATCGGTACGGGCTGCACTGTGCAAGGCTTGAAGCACAGCGCATTCCTATCCATTGGCGTAGCCCTGGTGTCCTTCGTCGTTTACGCGAGGCTTCTGACCTGGGAATTGAGTAGGAGGCCTGGTTGGGAGTCTGACCCCAGTCCTAGCTACCCTCGGCATCTCAACACCCACCCGGACAAAGCTGTCTGCGCGAGTTGCGGCACTATCGCTTCGAATCATACAAGAGAGTTCTTGGCTGGTGGCTACTGCACAGGGTTCGTTTGTAGTAGCAGGGAGGAGGCTTAGCATGACCATGAGTAGGTACAGCCCATCGTGGAGACGTTGGCTTCAGCGTCATTGCAAGTTTCTGTTCTCGGTCTGCCCCGGCAGGAACTACCACTGGCGCTGGGAACTCATCTGCCATTGTGTGGATGGCAATGAAACTGAGGAAGGCCCATCTGTATGGCAGTCAAGGACTAGGACGGCAAGTGGATCTGCTTGACGGTGCGCGAGCGGCGTCACGTGGATCAAAGGCCAAAGCTGAAGGTTTGCCTTCCACCAGAGCAGGGTTACAAACGGGGTTAGAAAGGAGCATTTCCGTGGGAAAGCTAAAGAGCAAGTGCATAGTGAAGGACTGTCCTAACAAGCGCAGTCAAGGAGAGTTCATAGGCGACCTGTGTGCGCCCTGCCACAATTTCATTACCACAGGAAAGGCAGACTTTGGGAACTGCCAGGCAGCGAGGAACGCGGTGAGCTTCGCTGCGTCAGGACTGAACAAGCTGATCGAAACGCACGCCCGACAAGTCGCTGTAATCCTTCGATCAGCTTCAGAACCAGGTGACTTTCAGGCTGTAGCACAGCAGCAAAAGGGCACTAGAGTTCCACCCAGCGGGAAGGAGAGTCAGTGGTATCTGTTGGCTATCCAAGGCCAAGGTCCAGTCATAGTGAAGCGTGGCGCCAGGCATCAGATGTTCAATGCGCTTCGCAAGACACTGCGGAGGGATGGTACTTCCTATGGTGTCTTTGCCGTGGATTCCAAGGAAGGCCGACTGGCGCAGAAGCTGGCAGCCCAGTGGAAAGACGGCTGGAAGAAGCGCAAGCCACCTTACGAAGAAGTCATGGAAGACAATCTGTGATAGGGGATCGCAAAATTCAGCGAACGGGACGGATTCGGGGGCTATCTTAAACCAACGGCCTCTAGCAGAACAGCTTTCAACGGCTTGAGAGGGGCTATCTTAAACCAACAGCTTGAAGTGGTTTTCGGCGAATTCAGGGGCTACCCAACCACCCCGCTGTCTAATAACCGAAATCTTAATCAAGTACACAATCCTGTGATCTACTTCACAGAACTCTATCACACTCTACAAAACTCTATCACCGTGAAGGAGAATCCACATGTCAACTAAGAAGCGCAGTAAGAAGCCTAGGTTTCCACGTGTTCTCTTGCGTCATCCGAGAGAGCAGACGAAGCTGGACATCGTACAATCACGTCTTGCCAAAGACACTCTCTATCAGAAGCTCTTATCTGCCAGAGAGGAAGCCACAACTCGCAGGCTGGCTGATGTCATAGAGCACATCAATGCGTCTCTGATGTATCTGCGGCTCTGGTACGTCTGATCTGAAAGGGAGAATCACATGACAAGGAAGAAGCCACACGCTCTGAAGTTCACATCTGGCTTTGTGCAGTTGCTTTCACATCAGATTTCCAAGCGCCTGGAAGATCCTAAGGATCCAATTCATAAAGAGTGGCCTAATGCCAGGCTGTTTCTAGCAGCAAAGCAGAAGCGTGAGAAAGGAGTCAAGTCATGAAAGCTCATATCTGTGGAAACTGCGGTGGTATCCTTCCCAATCATGGTCTCGGCTGCAAATACAAGAAGGCTGACAGGAAGCGCAGTGGATGGATAGGAAAGAAGCCTGAGCGCGAGAGGAAGAATGTCCTTCTCTGCGTCATTTCCAAGGACGACAAGGACATCGGTGTCCTCGTATGCAGCACGAACTTGCTTCAGCTTCCTTTCTGCAAGACAGAGTATCGGACTGCTGAAGCCAAGCACGGCGGAGCCACTCTGGCATGGCAGACAGGAAGCATCAGAATCGAAGTCATATCTGTCTTCTCATGGGACAGATGGAACGCAGCAAGACTTCGCAATACTCTTATCTATCATGGCTTGAGAACACCACATCACAGGGCAGTCATTTCATAACAAGCATACACTCCAGTCACAGCGTAGATAGAGTCTACGTCCTGCCTCATATCTTCAGATTGCGCGATGTCATTCCACTTACTAAGATCACCCCCCGAACCGTTTTACAGTGAGACAGATTGAGCCGGGGGGAGGGGGTTCCTTACAAGCGCTACACGTGAAAAGTTTTCTCTATCTTTCTACGGTTTTGGAGTCTGTATGAACCGTTGCAATCCGCCGGGTTTACACGCGCTACGTTCGATGAAATTTCTCTATCTTTCTGCGGTTTTGAGAGAAACCGTCGCGGCCTACGAAATCTGTTAAACTGCCGTTGCAAGTGTGAGAAATTTTCTCTATCTTTCTACGTAAGCCTCTGAAAATTTGAGAAATTCTAGGGCTTTCTATCTTTCTGCGGTTTAGCGGCGTTTCATTCAACCATGAAAGTGCTCATAGCTTGCGAGTTCAGCGGCGTCGTTCGGGACGCTTTCAGGAACTGTGGACATGATGCCGTCAGTTGTGATCTTTTGCCCACCGAGCGTCCGGGGCCTCACTTCCAGTGCGACATTCGGGAACTAGACTTAGAGCGATACGACCTCGTAATAGCGCATCCTCCATGTACTCACCTCTGTTGCAGCGGCGCGGCATGGTTCGAACATAAGATGCGTGAGAGATGGTACGCTCTAGAGTTCATAAAGTTCTTCTTTGAGTGTCCGGCTCCCATGGTGGCGATAGAGAATCCGGTAGGCATCATATCCACGGTATTCCGTAAGCCAGACCAGATCATTCAGCCTTACGAGTTCGGTGATCCCTACAGCAAAGCAACGTGTCTATGGCTCAAGGGCCTGCCACTATTACAGCCTACGAACATCGTTGATAGGGGAGAGCGGTGGGTGAGTGCGACAGGATCAGGCAAGTCGATGGCTAGGTGGTACATTAGTGCATCGTCTAAGGAACGGGGCGTGACGTTTCCAGGTATCGCTGAGGCTATGGCTGTTCAGTGGACGCCTAGATTCAGACGCGCTTATCTGTTCCCAAGGTTCCACTTATTTCCCAGGTTTTGACACCTGGCGGCGTTTTATAACGGTATGAGAGTCCGCTGGCAACATTGTATCCCAGTTGAAGTGCTTATGGAAGCGCACTCCGACAAAGAGTATGAAGCTCTGTCCAAAGCGTCACAGCACACCGGAGAGGTCGTTGCGACGGTGCGAGCGTTTGGACAGACACGCTTTGTGATAAAGCCTGACGACCAGCAGGAGTTTGTTGAAGTGCCCGTCAGAGATTGCACCCCCGAACAGCCACCTGCATCTGGCGCTGGAGGACCAAGATGAGCGAACCTAAAGCAGGACGCAAGTACGTCGTAGGATTTGCCTTCAACTCAGCGCTGGACAATATCGTGCTGCTCCGAAAGCTCCGGCCGAAGTGGCAGTCTGGTCTGTTGAACGGCGTCGGTGGGCAAGTGGAGAAGTGGGATCCGTGTGTTGAAGAGGCCATGGCTCGTGAGTTCCAGGAGGAAGCAGCTCTGGTCACCAAGCCATCAGACTGGCGGGTATTTGCCATCTTAGAAGACTCCCGTGGCTGGACTGTACACTTTCTCATGGCCTGCACTTATCTGGGTGGGGTTCGTACCATGACAGATGAGGATGTCTGCGTAGTGCGAGCTGATGAATTGCCAAAGAACGTGATACCGAATCTCCGGTGGCTGATTCCTATGGCATTGTCTATGGCTTCAGAGCCGAGAGTCGCTTACTTCTCCATAGACGAAGTGCCTCCCAGCTAGAGGGCAGCAATGTGAAAAGGGAGCGACGCCTCAATGCATCACACGGTGTACATCCCTGGTGCATATTCCATTGGCGAGAGCATCGGGCCAATCTGGTGCGTGCCTGGAATCGCAAGGTGAGGCAGATTCCACCGGAACGTTGGAATCTTCCAAATCTATGAGGGTAACATGAACAACACTCAAGCACCGATGAAGACCCCTGCTGTGGTTTCATCAGCAGAGATTCTATTGGGCAAACGCCACGTTCACTAAGCCGGGGTTATATGTATGGCTGTTCGGCAACAACCGCCGCATCCTTCCCTGGACTGGAGGTTGGCAACTACTGTACCTCTTTGTAGTGGCGTCCCTACTGGCGCTGTTGTTTACCCGGCTGGGGATCCCTCCTCCGCCGCTGTGGTTTCTGCATGAC
>Ga0315296_10003825_pt1 | contig 12492 bp, 10 predicted proteins | sample YL17G14_18_MG_FD_203921 | JGI IMG/M metagenome (GOLD analysis project Ga0315296, IMG submission 203921) | Sediment microbial communities from Yellowstone Lake, YNP, Wyoming, USA - YL17G14_18 | ecosystem: Environmental > Aquatic > Freshwater > Lake > Sediment | place: USA: Wyoming | collected... | reverse complement strand
AATGGAAAAAAGTGAACGGCTGAAAGAAAAAATCATCATCGCCCTCGACGTGGGGACGAAGCGAGAAGCCTTGGCCCTGGCGGAGGCGCTCAAAGAGGCGCGGGTCTTCAAGATCGGCCTGGAGCTATTCACGGCCGAGGGGCCGGCGCTGCTCGATGAAGCTGTCCGGCTGGGGAAAAAGCCCTTCCTCGACCTCAAGTACCACGACATTCCCAACACCGTTGCCGGGGCGGTCCGGTCCGCCACCAGGAAGGGCGTCCATATGCTCACGCTTCACACCTCGGGCGGAATAGAGATGATGGCCGCGGCCGCGCGGGCAGCGTTGGAAGAATCCGCCAGAACGGGTAAAGAGAGGCCGGTCCTCCTTGGAGTCACGGTCCTGACGAGTCTCAAGGACGAGGAACTCCGCCGGATCGGCTTCGCCCACGCCGTGGCCGATCAGGTCCTCAGGCTGGCCGTCCTGGCCAAGGACTCAGGCCTGGACGGCGTCGTCTGTTCCCCCCACGAAATCGAAAGCATCAAGAGAGAATGCGGCAGCCATTTCCTCGTCGTCACTCCAGGGATACGGCCGGCTTGGGCGGCGGCCCAGGATCAAAAGCGCATCATGACCCCTGCCGAGGCGATCGGCAAGGGAGCGGATTACCTGGTCATCGGCCGGCCAATCACTGAGGCGTCTTCCCCCCTTGAGGCCTTTCTCAGAGTTCTTGCCGAACTAGAAGAGTCTTAGAAAAACGCCATCACTCCGCGGATGGCGAAGGCCGCTCCGAGGATGATACCCACAACGGCCATCAGCACGATGACGACCACGACGCTGACGATAAAATAGCCCGTGACCTTCTCCTTCGGAGTCCCCATGAGGGGCGTCATGAACCCCAGATACATGATGTAAAGTCCGTACAGAGAGCCCAGAATGCCCAGGACCCCCAGGGCGGGAATGAGGTTGAAGATGCCCATGATCCAGACAGGTGTCATGGAGTAGACAGCCAGCTTCATGGCCAGAGGAAGGCTCTGGGTGGAGGAGAAGTTCGGCGCCAAGGCGTTGATGATAAACCCGAGCGCGTAGACGAGGACCAGGCTGAAGATATAGGAAAAGATGGCGTAGAGAAGAGCCCGGGTCATCCAGCTTCCGCCCGCATAGGGGATGCGGAAACCGAGCACGGCCCAACCGAGGAACTGGGCTAAGGCTGGAATGGCGGCCAGGATGACGGCGTACTGGGTGAAGAGCTGCTGGATCGTCGTAGGCTCATCTTTAATCTTGACCCATTCTTCCTTGGGCTTGAGAAGGATTGCCTGTACCCTTGCGACTAGATTCATGAAGCGCCTCCTTGGTTGATAATGGGGAAACTATAATATGGTTTGGGGTATCGAGTCAATGGAAAATTTGGGAAGGGTGAAGACTCGGAGAAGGGGTGGAGGCGCGGGGCGGACTCGAACCGCCGAATCGAGGTTTTGCAGACCTCTCCCTTAGCCTCTTGGGTACCGCGCCTTTCCGTTCATAAGGACGTTTCTGGAGCGGGCGATGGGATTTGAACCCACGACCTTCTGCATGGCAAGCAGACGTTCTACCCCTGAACTACGCCCGCCTCGGGGTCATTCGGTTTAAGCTCTGTAAAACTAACAGAAACCAGGAGTTGTGTCAATAAGAGAGGAGAGCGGAGAGAGGACGAGAAGCTATTTGCTCTGGACCATCTGTCCCTTGACGATGGAGTCCGCGCAGGAAAGGACCTTCACGGTCGCCGTCCTCTTCCCCACGTCGATGACGACCGAGTTGCCGACCCCGATCTGCGGCAGGTCCTCCCGGACCTCGAGTGTCCGGGGGTTCCGGATCCTCTTGTAGATCGTCAGCTGCTGGCCGACCTGAATCCCGGCCTCTTCACCGATGTCGATGATGGCCCAGCCTCCGGACCCGATCTGGTTATAATCTCTCTCCAGATAGACGATTGTGCCGACCGGCCCGGTCACCCCCTCGGCATAGGCCTCATATCCAATATCTTTCCCCAGCAGAGTCTCTTTCTCCTCAAAAGGCAGAAGATAGTTCCCCACCGTGAGCCGCCCACAGGATTTTTCGATCCTGGCTACAGCCCGATTATCTTCCAGGAAAACGACATGGGCACGGCCCCGCTTGTTCGCAAGATACCCGAAATCGCCGATGCGGCCGCCGATCTCGACGACCAGGAACACCTGGCCGACCTCGAGACCGTCATTCCTTCCCTTGTTCAGGAAGACAATATCCGCATCCGAGAACATGACCTTCTCGTAGCCCTTCTCCGCCGCCGTGATCATCAGGTCCGGAAGATCCCCTTCATAGATAAAGAGCGAGCAATAGAGGTCGACCTCGGCGATGACGGGATAGGCCGCCCGGAAAATTCTGGCCCGTTCGATCTGGTGCTGGACCTGCTCTTGGTCATCCGAAACGATCTGAGCGGGTGCCGGCACGAAGAGGGCCGCCAGCAGGGTCAGCATCAAGAAAGCGAAAAGAGCCCGGTTTTTGGGGAAATGTCTCATCTTGGCTCCTTTACCTCACGGTCGTCTTATCTGTTTTTTCATTATAGACAGCGAGTTATGGGCTGTCAATAAATTAATTTCAGACGACTTGACAGCCCCCTGTCTTCTCTTTAACATAAAAGCCAGCCATCCCAACGATTTAGTCGCAGGAGGGAGAAGGAGGTTCGAAATGAATAAAAAAGAAACCATCATCCGGATGTCCAAGGATGCAGGGATCACGGCCCACCAGGCTGCCAAGGCGTTCTCGTCGCTACTGGAGGGGGTCAAGGGCACCCTGAAAAAGGGAGGGAAGGTCACTTTTTCCGGGTTTGGGAGCTTCGAAGTCAAGAAGAGAAGAGCCCGCAAGGGCCGGAATCCCAAGACCGGCGCCGAAGTCGCCATCCCGCCGAAGAACAGGATCAAGTTTAACCCGAGCAAAAGCCTCAAGAATTCCCTCTGATCCGCCTTTCACGCTATTGGACAAGCGGGCGCAAATCCTCTAGAATAGCATCTTTCTGAAACCGTTGAAGCGCCACAAAGTCAGAGTCGCCTTGCTCTTCGGCGGCCGCTCGGCCGAGCATGAAGTATCCCTGGTCTCGGCCTCAGCCATCTATAAAAATATTGATAAAACCCGGTATGCCGTGACCTCCATCTTCATCGATAAGACGGGGCGATGGCGGCGGGTGGCCTCGCCACTTCTCCCGCCCGAGAGGCTCCAGAGCGGGCCCTCGTCCTCCTTCCTCCCCTGGGAGGCGTTCCTCTCGCTGCCGCGGCGGGTCCGGGCCGACATCTATTTCCCCGTCCTCCATGGGCCCTACGGGGAGGACGGGACTATCCAGGGCCTCCTCGAGTTGGCCGACGTCCCCTACGTGGGAGCAGGAGTGCTCACCTCGGCGGCCGGGATGGATAAGGCCGTGATGAAGGTTCTCTTCGCCGACAGGAACCTGCCCATCGTCCGGCACCGGGTTTTAGGGGAGGTCGAGTGGAAAAAGTCCCGGAAGGCCATCCTCGGCCTGCTCGGGAAGGAATTCCCGTTCCCCTTTTTTGTCAAACCGGCCAACCTCGGGTCGAGCATCGGCATCAGCAAAGTGAAAAACCGCGGCCATACGGAACGGGCCCTTGCCCACGCTTTCCGGTACGACCGGAAGGTCATTGTCGAGGAAGGGATCAAAGGCCGGGAGATCGAATGCAGCGTCCTCGGGAACGATGAGCCGCGCGCTTCGCTCCCCGGCGAAGTCATCCCCTACCGGGAGTTCTACGACTACCGCGATAAATACCTGGACGGCAAAACGCGGTTCCGCATCCCGGCCGACCTTCCCGCGTCCGTCATCCGGGAGGTCCAGCGGTTAGCCGTCGAAGCCTACCTGGCTGTGGAATGCTCGGGGATGGCCCGGCTCGATTTCTTCCTGGAGGACGGCACGGGAAAGCTTTACGTCAACGAGATCAACACCATTCCCGGTTTTACCGAGATCAGCATGTACCCCAAGCTCTGGGGAGTGAGCGGGGTCCCCTTCGGCCGGCTCGTCGAGGAGCTCATCCGCCTGGGCTTGGAGAGGCATCGCCGGAAAAAGCGCTGCCTGGAAAGGCTCTCCCGATGAGGATCCTGGGGATTGACTTCGGCGATGTCCATGTCGGACTCGCCCTGAGCGACCCCCTGAAGCTCACCGCCCAGCCCCTGGGCCAATACAATCTCCGCGGGGAGACCGAGAACAAAGCCTACTTCGGCGAGCTCATCCGCAGGCAAGAAGTGGGCGAGATCGTGATCGGGTTCCCGTTGCGTATGGACGGGAGCTCGGGAACGCGGGCCGAGAAGACGCGCGCCTTCGCGGCCTGGCTGGAGAAGACCACCGGGCTTTCCGTCGTTCTTTGGGACGAGCGACTGACAACCCAGCAGGCGATCGGCATCATGCACGAACAAAAGATCCGGACCAAGGCCAAGCAAACGGTCGAACACCAGATCTCCGCAGCCCTCATCCTCCAGGCCTACCTCGATTCGCGCCGCCCCCACCGCCATGTTCCGCAAGATCGTTAAGACCGGGTTCGCCCTCGCCTCGATCGCCCTCCTCGCCCTGCTCGTCTGGCTCGCGGTCTCGCTCTATCGTCCGCACGCCTTCACCCCCGGGGAGACATTCGTGGAGGTCGAGAAGGGGATGGGGGGGGACGCCGTGGCCCGCCTTCTGGAGCAAAAGGGGATCATCGGTTCCCGGCATTCTTTCATCCTGAGTTACCGGCTCTTCTATCATCCTCGAAAGATCAGGGCGGGTGAGTACGCCCTGACTTCTCCTCTGAGGGCTAAAGAGGTCCTGGATATCCTGGTCAAAGGAAAGGCCTATCTCCATCCTTTGACCGTGCCCGAAGGGCTGACGGCCGGGGAGATCGCTCCGCTCATCGCCCCTTTTCTAGACGACGGCCAGGACGGTTTCACGGCGGCGTTCCGCGACGTCGGGATCATCGGGCCGATCGACCTCGAGGCGGACAACCTGGAGGGATATCTTTTCCCCGAAACGTATTCCTTCCCTAAGGGCATTTGCTCCACTGACGCCGTCGGGGCCATGGTCGACCAGTTCCGGGCAACGTTCAGCGGCGCCTGGACAGCGCGGACCGAATCCCTCAGGATGAGCATCCGACAGGTAGTCACCCTGGCCTCGCTCATCGAGAAAGAAAGCTCGGTGGTTGAGGAAAAGAAGCTGGTCTCGGCCGTCTTCCATAACCGCCTGCGGATCGGGATGAAGCTTGACTGCGATCCCACGATTATCTACGCCCTCAAACTGAAAGGTCTCTTCAACGGGAACCTGACCAGGAAGGATATGTCCCTCGATTCGCCCTACAATACATACCGGTATCCCGGGCTCCCCCCCGGCCCCATCTGCAACCCCGGCCGAGCGGCGCTCGAGGCAGCCCTCTACCCGTCCGAGGAGGCCTACCTGTATTTTGTCTCCCGGAACGACGGCAGCCATCACTTCAGCCGGACCTTCGCCGAACACCAAAACGCCATCCGCCGCTTTCAAAAAAAACGCTAGGCCGAGGCGGGCACAGTTCCTCTCCTCTTCGTTATCGCCAAGGCGAGGGCCTGTTGGCGACAAACCCGATCCGAAACGCCCCCAAGACTCTGACTGAATGGCATTAACCACCCCTACCCCTCCTATTGAATTATGAGGGGCCAAAAAATGGTAGACGTTTCGGGATTAGTTTCCTTTCCGAAACGCCCCCAAGACTCTGATTGGATCGTATTAACCTCCCCTACCCCTCCTGACCAATCAGGAGGGGCCTGAATAGCGTCGGCGTTTCGGGATAAGGTCGGAGCGGGCATGGTTTCTCGCCTAGAACGAGTTTGCTGATTTGCGGCAGCAAAGCAGCGGGGGTTCCAAGGGGGATGGCCCCTCATTTCAGAGGCGCCCTAAAGACTTCGTCTAATCTCATTAATCCCCCTTGCCCCCTTGGGGAATCAAGGGGGCAAGAGGTTGGTGCCTCTGTCAAGGTCGGAGGCAGGGAGCGAAGCGACCGTTGGAAGGGGGAAAGCAGAGCTTTCTCCCTCCAAAGGGACGCTGCGGGAAACGAGCGGGCTGACGAATCCCATACCCGAGCCCATACTTGCAAAAAAAATTGGTTCTGCTATATTAATAAACCGTATTTTTTAATGAGAATTGGCATCTTTTTCGCATGTTTTTTATGGTGGATAGCAAGGCGCTTTCCAGAGGAGGAATCATGAAAGCGAAAGGAATCATCGTCCCTGTTCTTCTCATCGCTCTGGTGCTCAGCTTGATGACGAGCCTGAGCGTTGCGGCCCAGCAAAAGGACAAGGACAAGAAAAAAGAACAGGCCAAGCAGCCAGAAAAAGTCTTTATCCCCAAGGAAGTGAAGTCGCTCATCCAGGAAGGGCTGGCCGACCGGCAGGGACGACAGGATATCCCGGTCAATATCTTCCAGAGCCTCTATCTTCCGGCTAGAGAGAACTTTCAGATCGTCTTCTTAATGAACATCAAAAACTCGGCCCTCGGCTTTGCGCCGGTGACGTCCGCTCCGGCCGAGCCCAAAGCCGAAAAGAAAGGCCCGCAGGAGACGCCGGTTCAGGAAGCCGTCGAGAAACTGCAGGCCGGCTTCAACGTCTTCCTCCAATTCAACCGCCTGAACGACGCGGGTGAGCCCGATGTCTTCAAGGAGGTCTATGTCCCGGCCAAAATCCAGGTTCCGGCTGCCGGGTTTGATCCCGAGAAAGAGGACGTCTACAGCGTCGGCTATCCGCTGCCTTTCGGGCACTATCTTCTGGCTGCCGCCGTGACCTCCCTCGATCTTCAGAGTATCGGGATCGCCTACCATGAGTTTACCATCCCCGACCCTGCCCAGTTCTCAAAGACCCTGGACACCACCCCCATCTTCTTCGTCAAGCAGATGGACCAGATGGAGTCGGTGGAGCAGAGCACGGCCTTCCACAGGGGCTTTTTCACCTATTCCGTCCTCAAGATCGTCCCCAACATCGAGAAGGTCTTCCAGCCTGGCGAAAACCTGGATATTTTCTTCTTCATCTTCGGCGCCCAGCCCAACCAATCCCAGCAGTATGATATCGAGATCAACTTCGAGATCAAGCAGGGAGAGCAATCCTCCATCAAGTGGTCTGCGCAGACATACAACTCCCCCTTGATCAGCCAGCCGTTGCCGATGAAACAGACGGTCAGAATCAAGAAAGGAGAAGAGCCGGAGCGGACTGAGCAGCGCGATCTCCCGGCCGGAAGCTATACGCTGGTCATCAACATCCTCGACAAGGTCTCCCAGAACACGGGAGTCAAGACGCTCGATATCACGGTGAAATAGGGAGACCCGCCGGCTCAGCTCATCTCGGCCTGTTTCTTGAGGTAATCCAGGAGCTGCCTGGCCACGCCGGCCTTCTCGTGGCCGGGGGCGAGCGCGAGGAATTTCTCCAGATTCTCCACGGCCTCCTTGACTTTGTTTTGCCCGATATAGAGAGTCCCCAGCTGGTAATAGGCGTCGGCATAATCCAGTTTAAGGGCAATACACTTGGTGAAAGAGTCGAGCGCCGCCTCGCTCTCTCCCGTGCTGACCTGGCAAAGACCCAGGTTGTAGAAGACATCCGGTTCGTCGGCGCTGATCTCCAGCGCCTTCCGGTAGAGCGTCTTGGCTTCCTCGTAGTTCCCGGCTTTGGCCAGGCTCTCCGCCAGCTCTTTGCTGGCGCTGTAGCTCCCGGGGTTGAGCTCCAACGCTCTGGCAAAGGCCACCCTCGCCTCTTCGTCCTTCTCCATCTTCTTGTAGGCCAGGCCGAGGTTGAAATGATAGGCCCACTGGGTCTGACTGAGCTTGATCGCCTCCTCATAGGAAGCAGCCGCCTCGGCGAAATTGTTTCCGATGTAAAGCCTGTTTCCCTGGAGGAAAAGCTTGTCCGACTCCGACATCGTCCGCATCGCCTCAGCGTTCGAGGACTCCAGCTTGACTTCCAAGGTGGTTGTCTCGGCGATGTTGACCTTGACTTCGATCGAGCGGGGCGCGAACCCCTCTATCTTAAAGCTGAGCATGTAGAAGCCCGGCGAGAGGCCGATCTGGGTGAATCGGCCCGCCCGGTCGGTCTTGAGGTCGAATTTCTGCGAACCCAGTTTCGACGAGACGATCGACACCTCCACTCTGTCCAGCGGGTTTCCGGCAACGTCCATGACCTTGCCTTCGATCCGACCTTGATACTGGGCCCATCCCGAAGCGGCCATCAGCACCAGGACGAACAATAAGGCCAACTTTTTCGCAACCATCTTGGCTCTCCTTTCTTATCTGCAAGGGGACGGTTCTATTTTTTTCAGAAGAAAGCCCTGAACCAAGGGGAAAAAATAGAACCGTCCCCATTATTCGGGGGGCTTGACCGCCGCCCGGGCTTTTTCGAGGAGCGCTTTGACGGCGGGCTGGTTGGCGTCGATCTGGAGCGACTTCTGGAGAAGGGGTAACGCCTGGTCAGGACGGCCGAGGTTGAGATGGCACTCTCCTGCCAGATTCAGGACGCTCACTTCGGTCGCCTCGGCCAGGAGCCTGTCGAGATAGGCCAGGGCCGAAGTCCAATCCTTGAGCGCAGCGTAGTCGGCCGCCATGACCTTGGCCGCCTCGCGCGACAGCCCGCCGGCCTCAGCCGGCTTCAAGACGTCCAGAGAATCCTGGTACCGCCCGATCGCATGCAGCACATTGCCGAGGAGAAGCCGGGTAGCGGCGTCATCTCTGAGCTTGAGGGCGCGCTCGGCCAGCGTCAGGGCTTTCTCGTACTGGCGGGTCAGGAAATATTCGGTGCTGAGTGAAGCGAGGTCCTGGGAATTCGGGAAAGCCGGGTTTCCCTTGGCATAGACCCAGGGCAGGACCGGAGCGGCCTGGGAAAGGAGGACGAAGTTTTCCCTGGCTGTCAGCACCATCTGCCCTTTTTCGTCGATGAGAGAAAGTTCCGCTGAATAGTAACCGGGTTTGAGCGCCGCAAGAGAGAACGTCCCGGTATCTAGACCTTCCCCGTCCTCGGTCAGAACCTCGGAGAGAGCTTTTCTCTGGCTGAAAGCGGTCACCTGGGAATCGGCCTCCCGAACCTCCAAGACAACCTCCGACTGCGCGGGGAAGCTGATCTTGCCGGCCGAGAACATCCGGACAAAGGCCCCCATCTCGGACTGGAGTGGGAACTCGTTCCGAGCGTTGACGAGATAATGGACCCCGCCGAAGGTGAACGCCTGCAGGACTCCGGATGCCCGTTCGCCCAGTTGCTCCCGACTGTGGTAGAGGACCAGGGGACTCGGCCGGATCCCGGGCCCTGCCTCGGGCACCTCGATCGCAGCGCTAAAAGAAGTGAAATCCTGGGCCGACTTGTTCTTGAGCAGACCGAAGAGCCTGAAGCGCCCGGGAATCACCGGAAGGATATCCTGGAAGGCGAAGAGGCGGCGCTCGTGAGCCTTGTACTGTTCGGGCGTCACGGTCAATGGGATCTCCTCGGTCTTTTCCAAGACCGGATTTCCCTGCCCGTCTTCGAGCCTCAGAACGAGCTCGAAGGACGCCTGGAAGCGCCCGCCGCGGTCGACGAAATTGATTTTCTTGGGCTCTAGGGCCCAGTGGATGAAGGACTGGCCGCTGTGTTGGAAGACCTTGGAGGTGAAGCTGCTGTCCATGAAATTGTCCGTGTATTCGGTCTCTACATGGTCTTTATAGCTGAGGTAAGATCGGGCGTAAGCGTCGGAGAACTTCTTCTCAGGAACGGCGTGGATGCTGGCGATGATGCTGGTTGAAGAAAAGGCGCCAGCCTCCAGACGCTGCTCGCCGGGAAGATAGCTCAACGAGGCCCCGGCCAGCTCGGAGGAAACATCCTTGAGGATCTGGTAGGCCCGGGCGCGGGTAAGTGCTCGGGACGCCATGGAGGGGACGATCAGTTTTTCCGGCCCTTCGACACCGGGAGAATAGAGACGATATTCTCCGATTCCCTGGGGTTGGTAAAAGACCAGATAAAAATACGGGGGAAGGCCGTATTCCACCTCCCCCTGATAAAACCAGAGTTCGGCCGGCCAGACTTGAGACAGCGTGGTAAAGAACTGCCTTTCCAGAGGTTTCCCGAGGAGAAGATAGAAATAGCCGCGTTCGGTCTGGCTGCCGCGCTTCGAAGATTCCCGGCCAAAGTTCTGGTCGGCGAAGCGCACCCGTTCCATATATTCCTTATAGAATTCGTTCTCGGTTGTGTCGGGGTAGGGATCTCGCTGCCGCCAAAAGAAGCGGATGAACTTGTCCCGGTCGGCGTCGGCCTTGAGCTTGGTGAAGATCTCCCGCTCCGTCCGGGTGATGATGGGCAAGACGTCCTCGAGCCATTCCCGGTGGCGCGGCGGGAGCTGGTTCTGGGAATAAAAAGGCTGGGCCAAGACCAGGACAAGAAACATCAAGAGGAGAGTTTTATTCATCAACATCCTCGTATTTTCAAATTACCACAATATCGGTTGCGTTTCAATTTTCCTCTAACCGTAAAACAACTTTACGCCTGACTCTAGAAATTTCACATCCCATCATGATGACCGTCGCTGGTTTCCCGTTTATATAAGGGGAAAATCGAACTGCGTAAAGAGGACATCTGTCGATTGGCACGAAAAGTGCAAATTACAGGGGCATCCGATATAATCATTTGAAGGTGCGGACCGGTGACGACCGAAAAAGAGACATCAAGGGGCAAACGGGACGGGTCGTTTCTGGCCACTTCAATTAAAAGGAGGTATGCATGAAGAGGCTCATACTTTTCGCCTTCCTCGCTTTCTTGTTCATCTTTTCTTCGCTCGCCTTCTCCCAGTCCAAAGAGACTGGAGCCATCATCGGCGCGGTCCTCGACCAGCAGGGGGCGCCCCTCCCCGGTGTCACGGTCACCGTCTCCGGCCCGAACCTGATGGGCACCCGGACCGCAGTTACGGAGGCCGACGGCGCCTACCGGTTTCCGGCCCTCCCGCCGGGAGAATACACGGTCAAGGCCGAGCTCGACGGCTTCAAGACGGTCGTCCGCGAGAACATCCGGCTGACCACGACCACCCGGCTGACGGTCGACATCACATTGGAGCAAGCGGCGGTCGCGGAAGAAGTGACCGTCATCGCCCAGTCGCCCACCGTCGATGTAAAGTCTACGGAAACCGCTTCGGTCACCCTCTCCAACGAAATCCTGCGGAACATCCCCTACAGCCAGTTCACCGCGGACATCGTCACGCTGGCGCCCGGAGTCACGACTGACAACGTGGCCTACGGAGCCTCGGCGAACACCGGGATCGCCTACTCCATGGACGGGGTCAACGTCGCCGACCCCGAGGCCGGTTCGGCTTGGGTTTTTCTCGATCACAACATTATCGAGGAAGCTAAGATCATGGGCATCGGGCTTCCCGCCGAATACGGGAACTTCACCGGCGTCATCTTCAACATTGTGACCAAGTCCGGGGGAAACCAGTTCTCCGGGCATTTCGAGCTGGATTTCCAGGGGAAGAAGGACGCCTGGCCCAACGGTTTCTGGCAGGCCGATAATAACGGCGCCTACATTAAAGATTTCCCGGATATGACTTCACCCCTTCAAGAGCTGCTCGATGCCAGCGGCCATCTCGGCGGACCTATAAAGAAAGACAGGCTGTGGTTCTATGCGGGCCTCCAGTGGTACCGCGATAAGACCTACCCGACGGGTTTCGCCGAGCCGCTCGACTACAAGGAGCCGCACAGCTTCTTCAAGCTGACCTCCCAGATTTCGCCGAGCACGAACGTGACCGCCTCCGTCCAGGTCGACACCTATAACGGGATCAACCGCTCGGTCTTCGGCTACGACCACGCCGAGCTGAGCCCGAACACCACCCTAACCCAGAAGTCTCCGGAGGTGGTCGGGAATTTCACTCTGACCCAGATCATCAGCTCTAAGTCGTTCTTCGACCTCAAGGCCGCCTTCTTCTGGGGCTACTACTATCTTGATCCCGAGATGGGCATGGATACCCCGGCTCATTTTCTCCTAGACCAGAATAAGTGGGTAGATAACGCTTATCATTACGGCTATTATGACCGCACCCGTTTCCAGGTCAATGCCAGCTACACCCATTATGTCGAGGACTTCATCACCGGCGACCATGACTTCAAGTTCGGCGTGGAGGCCGAGCGCTCCTACGTCCGGAACCGCTTCGGCTACACCGGAACTAACCACACCTATTACATCGACTATGCCCAGGACGAACCCTTCCTCGCCTACCAGTACGAAGGCTATGACACGAACACCTACTACACCCGGCTTGAGGGCTTTCTCCAAGATTCCTGGCAGATCACGCCGCGGATCAACATCAACGCCGGCGCAAGGCTCAGCCAGAACTGGGGCACGGTCAAGGACGTGGAAGGCGCCGTTTACAACACGTTCCGTCTGGCTCCACGCCTCGGCTTGACCTTCGACCTCTTCGGCGATAAGACGACAGTCCTCAAGGCCCACTACGGCCAGTTCACCGAGGCCATGCTCTCGAGCTACCATTCCAACCTCAACCCCTCCTCGGCCTTCAGCGATTT
>Ga0315296_10003824_pt1 | contig 12495 bp, 10 predicted proteins | sample YL17G14_18_MG_FD_203921 | JGI IMG/M metagenome (GOLD analysis project Ga0315296, IMG submission 203921) | Sediment microbial communities from Yellowstone Lake, YNP, Wyoming, USA - YL17G14_18 | ecosystem: Environmental > Aquatic > Freshwater > Lake > Sediment | place: USA: Wyoming | collected... | reverse complement strand
ATCTGATATCTGTCTACACGAAAGTTCTGGTCTATTACGAAACGATGACCTTGGAACTTGTCGCGGACGTGAGCAGCTCCGATTTGGACGTCGAGGGATTGAAGACGAAGCTGAATGAGATTCTTGCCAATCTCAGAGGGAAATACAGCCTCGATGTCTGCAGACCCATCCATGTCTGATTCATTCTGGTTCGGAATCGAGATGTCGCTCAATCCATGAAATGCGTTGAACCCGATCATGAGACCTTGTCTCAAGCGTCCGATTCCGTTCGTTAGTCGTATGAAAATCAAGAGGTCCAGTCTTTAGGAACTGACAAAGATTTAAATATCGTTGAGATTGTGAATCTGTCACTTCCATTACAAAACGGAAATGATTAACGAGCAGGAGGTTCATCTCGGCGAATAGAGGATACCGCTGCACAGCTTTGGTGTTTATAGGTCCACGCGAGAAGTAACCGGATTCAACGGTCCAACTCTGTGGACTCGCCCTCAATAGCCGATAATGATCCCAGGAGTGAGAAGAATGTCTGAAGTGCCAATCCCTAAAGAGAAGTGGACAGGGAAGATCGGAATTGCAGTATTAGGATCGTCATTTGAGGATGGAGGCACCAGGAAGAGCAGACTACTGATTGGCGGTCAGACAGGAATGCCTTTCCTTTCATATGAAGGGGCGACACCGAACAGACCTCTGTTCGCGGGAGAAGTCCTGGACACAGTCAAGGACTACCCGGAGCTTGCCAAGAGACCCTTTGGGGATGCCATAGAAGATCCAGCGAGGTGGGCAAGGGTGTGGGTCGAGCAATTCGGTGCGGACGTTGTCTGCCTCAGACTCCTGTCTACGAATCCAGAGGAGGAGAACAGGTCCTCCGAGGAGGCCGTCGCGACGGTCAAGAAGGTGCTCGAGACCGTCAGCGTCCCGATAATAGTATATGGCTGCGGGAATGTGGAAAAGGATGCGAAAACGATGGAAGCAGTCAGCAAAGTCGGTGCCAGGGAGAGACTGATACTGGCACAGGCAGAGGAGAACGCGTATGAATCCATCTCGAATGCTGCAATTGCCAACGACCATTTAGTGATGGCGTTCTCGAATCTGGACATCAATCTGGCAAAGCAGTTGAACATCCTCCTTACTGATTTTGGGGTCAAGAAAGGGAACATACTTATGGACCCATTGCAGGCGAGCCTTGAGACGGGTCTGGAGTACTCATATTCGGTCAACGAACGCATCAGACTTGCAGCACTAACAGGTGACTCGATGCTCCAGATCCCCATGATCTGCGACATTACTGCGGCCTGGAAGTCAAGGGAGGCTACGGAAGAGAACGAGAAGTACGGGATCACGGAAAAGAGGGCGATATGGTGGGAGGCAGCGACTGGGCTCGCGGCCCTTTTATCAGGAGCGAGCATGCTCATTGTCAGGAGCCCGGAGACCGCGAGAATACTGAACCATGCATTGGACGATCTGATGGAGGAAAGATGAAATGCCGACCGCCATCGAGATATTCAAACTTCTACCGAAGAAGAATTGCGGAGAGTGCAAATACCCGACATGTCTCGCATTCGCAATGCAACTAGCGAACCAGAAAGTGAAGCTGGAAGCTTGCCCCCATATTTCAGAGCAGGCAAAGGCATCCCTCGCTGTTTCTGCATCCCCACCGATCAGACTGGTAAGAATCGGGATTGGCGAGAGCAGAGTCGAAATCGGAGATGAAACGGAGATCTATCGACATGAGAAGAAGTTCTTCCACCAGACCTGCTACGCTGTCGTGCTGTCCGACACATTATCCACTCAGGAACGACGGGAAGGATTGGAAAGAGTGAACAGACTCAGATTCGAGCGCATCGGACAGATCATGAAGATGGATATGGTCGGAATAAGGAATGACTCCGGCAATTCGGAGATGTTTGCCACAGCAGTTGAAGAGGTTTCGTCTTCCACCGATCTGCCCATGGTGCTGTTCGCGAGTGACCCCCAGGTGATGAGAGCAGCTGTCGGTGGAGTCGCTGAAAGGTCGCCGCTCTTGCACGCCGCCACCGCAGCGAACCATGATGTCATGGCAATGGTCGCGAAGGAAATGAAATGCCCACTGGTCGTGCGCGAAGACCGGGGCCTCGACAAGCTCGCGGATCTGGTTCAGAAGGTGAAGGCCATTGGCATTGAGGACATCGTTCTCGATTTTGGACCGAGATCATTGAAGAATCTTCTACAGAATAGCACTATCATCAGGAAGGTCGCCGTTAAGAAGACGTTCAAAGGACTTGGATTCCCGATAATGATCAATGCTGGTACTGGTGAGAGGGCAGTTCTCATGGCGATGGTATCCACTATGAAATATGGAGGCATCGTAGCATTCGACGAAATCGACCCTGCAGAGGCTTTACCTCTTTTCGTATTGAGGCAGAGTATCTACACCGACCCCCAAGTCCCAATTCAGGTCAAACCGGATCTCTATCCGATCAACAATCCCGATGAAAGATCACCTGTCGTGTTCACGACGAACTTCTCGCTCACTTACTTCACAGTGATGGGAGATATCGAAAAAAGCAAGATGCCTGCATGGCTTCAAGTCGTCGACACCGAAGGACTATCGGTCATGACCGCCTATGCTGCAGGAAAACTGACCCCAGATACAGTGGCGAAAGCCCTGGAGTCTTCGGGAGCGAAGGAAAAATCGAAGAGGGGCGATATCATCATACCGGGAATGGTTTCAAGGATGAGCGCAAAGCTCCAGGAGATCACTGGGTTGAAGGTAATAGTCGGACCAAAAGAATCCAGTGCGCTTCCGAAATTCATGAAGAACCTATAGGCAGATATGCCATCGTGTGAGAACCGGCGCAAATGCGAGAATACCTCGCCGGGTTTGGTAAAGATTGCCTGTGTATGATCCATGTTCATGGCAAGAGCAATCTGGAGGCAACGCCCCATTGCACTCTGAGGATTCAGATGGTCATTTCAAGGTCGGCCGCCATCGACGGAATTCAAGGATCATCGTCGAGACCGTGTTTCTTCCTCAAACCGCTTGAGACTGCGACCAGTGCCTCAAGGATCCTTGCACTGAGAGGTACTTCGACGGTGCCGAGACCGCATTCGGGAGTGATGATCGAGCTCCTCAATAGGGCGTCTTTGTCTATCCCTTTTTCAGTAAGCATCTCGAACGACTGCTCGGTACGCCTTATCAGCGAGTCGACGCTCTCTTCTCTCATTCCGTCCTCGTTGTTCGGGATGATGCCCCAGGCGAGGGCACCTCCGCGCCTTATGAAACGCTCGACCTCGTCCGGATAAAGTGCTATCGTGTATGCGTAATTGTAGGCATCGAACGACAGGATGTCAATGTCGGACATCATGAGCCTCGGCCAGTCAGTGTTCCCACAGCAATGGATCGCCTTCCAACTATCTAACCCGGAGAGGACTTCATTGAACCATCTGACTGCGTTCTCCCATGAGATGCTGGCGAATGGCGTGCCTAAGAGCGAAAGACTCGGTTCATCAAGAAACATGATTGTGTTGCGGCACTTGGATCTCAGAACTCTCTCCTGCCAGCGGGCCATCATGTTGAGGTTCTTGCGGATTATCTCACCGTAGGTCTCGTCGTAGATCGCAGGTCTTCCATCAATATCGAATATCTGCATTCCGGTGCTAATTGGTCCAGTCACCTGGCCCTTCAAGGCTTTCAAATCGGTCGGATAACTGCGGGAGATGAACTCATAGAAGCCGCTGAAACTGTCCTTAGGATATGCGAAGTCATCGATCGTCTCCGAGAGGACACTTGTGTAGAACCTCTCTGGATCATAGTCGTGCAGATCGACCGTGATTTTCTTCTTAAGCCCATCTATCCTGATTCCAGGTAGATGCGTGGAATACTGCGCATACATATTCTCGCTGAAGCCCCTCGCTGGCAGCTGAGGCCAGAATGGCACCAGTCCACTCTGGCGCAGGATGAGGTCCACAGCTTCCTTCGGATCCGTATGAGGAAGAGACCCAATACAAGTTGGCAAGCAATTCCAATGCATCGCCATCCAGATTTTCGCCCCACCATAATAAACCTTCCTCGAACTCGGGACCGGCGAAGATCATACCGAGTGCTGGAGGATTGCGGACTTCAACCGCGTAGCAACCCCCGAACCGTCGGGAATTGACCTATGTCAGTATGCGGCAGGAAGAGAGATGAAGAGAACTCTTCGAAAAAGGCCTGCGTGGTGCTGAGTTCTACGTATGTCATCGCATCATAGATCGCTCTGGCCTCAGCTCTGCTCTTGGCAGAGAGTAGAGTGAGACGAGCGCCTGCCAAAGCTCCGTTGCCGATGAAGAAGAATCGCTCGAAAGGGAGGTCTGGAAGCAACCCAATTACGATCGCTCTCTCCGTGTCGATCGAATTGCCGAATCCTCCAGCAATGTAGATCTTTTGCACATCCTGGAAACCAAGCTTAAGGTTCTTTAGTAGAACACAGCAAGCAGCATAGACAGCTCCTTTGGTCCTGATTAGGTTCGTAATGTCGTCGTCGGTGATTACAATGTCACGGCCTCCGCCCGGCGTTTCCTTGGCGGTCTCTTCAGACCATGCGACAACATATTCCAGACCATTCTCGCCCTTCCTTATCCTCGAACTGGGGAGATCTTGGATACGACCTTTCTTGTTGACTATTCCTCGCAAGAACATCTCGGCCAGGAGATCAATTAGACCAGAACCGCAGATTCCTCTAGCTTTCGCATCGCCGATGGTCGTATACCTGACCTCATGATTGTCGAGTATCCGGACGCGCTCGATAGCTCCGATCATTGCCCTCATTCCAGATGCTACCTCCCCTCCTTCGAAAGCTGGGCCAGCTGAACATGAGCAGGATACCATCCATTCATTGTTCCCGAGGACGATCTCCCCGTTGGTTCCCACATCGATAAGAATTGCGAGATCAGATCGCATGCACATCTCTGACGCGATTATGTCTGCGGTGATGTCTCCACCGACGTAGCTTGCCCTTCCGGGAACACAATAGACTGGTGCATCGGGAAGGACATCAATGCCGATATCCTTCGCCCTGACGATCGGCGGGATATTCACCGCAGAGACATAAGGCTCGTATCTGATGTTGCTGGGGTCAAGTCTCAACAAAAGATGTATCATCGTTGTGTTTCCTGCGACCGACACACTTGTGATGTCGTGTCGACGAATGTTCCTGCCCGAACGGGAATCGTTCCCGAACTCTTCGCATGCCTTGGAGATCAGGTCGTTGACAGTCCCGACAATCAAGTCTCTCAGTCTATCCAGACCGCCCTCCTCTGCATAGGTTATTCTGGACAGGATGTCCTCGCCACATGATATCTGCCGATTGTAGTCAGAGCTCTGAGCGACGACTCGTCCATCACTTAGATCTATAAGCGAGAGAACGACGGTCGTCGTCCCGATGTCGAGTGCTATCCCAAAATTGGGAGAGGAGATGCTTCCAGGCTTTATATCAATAAGGGTTCTCGGCACAGAGCTATTGTCCAAGACCGCGCTCACTCTCCAACCATTTTTCCTCACCTCTGTGGGAAGCGCCCTCAGCGATCTAAGAGAGCTTTTCAATTCCCCCGGCGGAAGACCCAAGGCCCGACGAACCCTCTCCATGTCGCCCAGGTTGTCTTCGAGTGTCGGTGGGGAAAGCTCCAAGTAGTGTGATGTTGAGAGCGGAGAGATCTCTCCCACTTCGCCCGAAGTGTATGTCTTGAGAATCTGATGCAATGCAATCCAGGAATCCTCTGGAACGGAGACCTCGACGTCGCCAACAATCCTGGCCCTGCAGGCAAGACGATGACCTTCTTGCCATTCCCCCTCCTCAATAGACGAAGAACGCTTGGAATCGACCGCCCCCTCGACCTTCACGCGGCATTTGCCACAGGTTCCTTTTCCTCCACAAACGCTGTTCAGAAGAATACCAGCATTGAACGCTGCCTCAAGAATGGTCGTGCCATCTTCGACCGTCGTACTGAGTGACTTCGGCAAAAAAGTAACGGAGTGTTTCATTCAGCGCATAAAATCCGTACACGCATATTTAATAATCGTCATGCGAATCGATGGACTCGACTGGATAGTCGTCTCGATGTACAAGAGGAAATGTCGAGAAAGGAAGACGGTCCAGGATTCGGTCGATCGAGCCCTTCCTTCATGGTAGCGGTATTAAATACCAGCATGTCCAATTGATTTCCAATTCACCTTCTCAGAACAAGGACATAGAGCAAACAAAGGAAGTGAGGTACATGGAGCCAGGAAATCCATATCAAATGGCTGTGAAGCAGGTCCAGAGCGTTGGGAGACTTCTAGGGCTGAACGAAGACACGATCGAAGGACTGTGTAAGCCCAGGAGAGAGTTGACAGTGAATTTTCCTGTGAGGATGGACGATGGCAGGATACGTACTTTCACAGGCTTCAGAGTACAGCACAATGGTGCGAGAGGCCCGTACAAAGGGGGCATAAGATTCCATCCGAAGGTCAACATCGATGAGGTTAGAGCGCTCTCGATGTGGATGACTTGGAAGTGCGCAGTGATGGGCGTGCCCTACGGAGGTGCGAAAGGGGGCGTCATCTGCAATCCAAAAGAGATGAGCAAGGGTGAACTCGAAAGAATGACGAGAAGGTTCACCAGTGAGATCATGCTGATAATCGGCCCGCAAAAGGACATCCCCGCTCCAGACGTCTACACCGACTCTCAGACCATGGCCTGGATGATGGATACATACAGCATGTCTGTCGGATATCCTGTTCCCGGCGTAGTGACCGGAAAGCCGCTCGAAATCGGGGGATCCAAAGGACGCGATGAGGCGACCTCCCGAGGCCTTATGTACGTTGTCCAGGATGCCGCCAGGCTGAAGAAGATTGATCTGAAGAAGTCCACCGTGGCAGTGCAGGGATTCGGCAATGTCGGTTGGCATGCAGCGAGGCTCCTCGCGGAAGAAGCGGGCTGTAGGATCATAGCATTAAGCGACTCATCGGGAGGTATCTTTGGCAAGAAAGGACTGGATCCTCTCAAAGTCTACGAACACAAGAAGAAGACTGGCTCGGTCAAGGACTTCAAAGGTTCCGAGAACATCACTCAAGAGGAACTTCTTGAGACTGATTGTACAGTACTTGTGCCAGCCGCGCTGGAAAACGTCATTGGCCAGGACAATGCGGAACGCATCACTGCGAACATCATCGCGGAAGGGGCAAATGGACCTACAACGCCAGAAGCGGACAGGATATTCTACGAGAAGGGGACAATGGTCATTCCTGACATTCTTGCGAACGCCGGCGGGGTCACGGTGAGCTATTTCGAATGGGTGCAGGACCTGCAATTCTTCTTCTGGTCGATCGAGGAGATCAAGCAGAGACTAAAGGATCTTATGACCAGTGCCTTTGCGTCGGTGAATGGGATCTCAAAGGCGCAGAGTGTCGATTTGAGGACGGCGGCGTATTTGCTGGCTCTGAAGGCGGTGCTCCGAGCAAGCGAAGCGAGAGGTTTGTTCCCTTAAGGAGTGATAGAAATGATGGAGGCGGTAGTTTCTTTGATGATGCCGGACAAATGGATCAAGGAGTCTCTTCTCGAATATCCATCGGTGGTCAAGGTGATCAGCTCTAAGCCAGTCGATGGGAAATCCGTGCGAGATCTGGTGGAGATTGAGGTGGAAAAGGAGGAGGATCTTGAGAAGGTCATGCGTTCGATAAAGAAAAGCCCGAACGTTTTCAACGTCGACATCACGGCAATCGAGAGAGGAAGGGCGCTGGCGGTATTCACGACGACGAAATGCATCGTGTGCAGGCTCCTCGCCAACACCGATTGCTTCCTCACGTCATCCACCTCAACGAAGGAGGGGAGGATGCAGTGGACTCTGCTCGTCAGCGAGAAAGCGCCGCTGCAGCAGTTGATTGTGAATCTGGAGAAGGTGGGTGCGGATCCGAAGCTTGTAAGTCTTACCGAGATAGGGGATAAGGATGCCCTTACAGCACGACAGGAACAGATCACCAAAATGGCCTTCGAGAAGGGCTATTTCGATTTCCCCAGGAAAATTGGTCTTAGGCAATTGGCCAAGATTTTTGGCATATCGACTTCGACACTTTCTGAGATACTGAGAAAAGGTCAGCGAAGGATAATGACAAGGTACTTCAAGGAGCACAATCAATTCTGATTCCATCGATCGATGTGGCTTAGAAGAATCTCATCGAGTGTCTGTGAACTGGTTATGCGCAGAGGGAGCAGATCTCAAGAAAAGTCAATTGCTGATCGACACGATTCGCCAAATAAAGTGACGTAACATGCCGCCGAAAATCAAGGAAGAAAGCTGTACAGGATGTGGCAGATGCGAGAACATCTGCTCCGCACGAGTGTATGAACTAGTTGACAAGAGGCCCAATGTCAAAGACCCTGATGAGTGCACAGAATGTGGCGTGTGCGTGGACGAGTGCCCTGTCGAGGCGATAGAACTCGATTGAAGAGACAGTGGTCGATGAATCGAAGGTTTCGTCCTCTGTAATCCCCCAATAAGAATACCTTGATCGGATCTTGATGAGCCTGATGTTCTTCACATCCACTATTGATTCCTATTGTCTGCTGTTGGAATCATGGCCAGATGTCTAGAAATATGGAGAATACTTCGAAAGATATAAATACCGTCCCACCTGTCGGTTTCATGCTGTTATAGGGGGGAGCTTGTCATTGGGAGACGAAAACACAGTGTATGTTGGTAAGAAACCTACAATGAACTACGTGCTTGCAGTCGTAACGCAATTTAACAGCGGCTCGCCGGATGTTGTCATCAAAGCGAGAGGGAGAGCCATCAGCAAAGCGGTAGATATCGCTGAGATAGTCAGACACAGATTCGTTCACAACGCTGTCGTGAAGGACATAAAGATCCAAACCGAGAGTCTGACTGGAGAGAATGGCAACACGGCCAACGTCTCGTCGATTGAGATATACTTGAGCAAGTAGGGAGAGGGTCGATGGAATCGACCGCTCAACCGGCTTGGTTTCTTGGCGGTTCTGCCAGTGTCTAGAGCGCAACCATCTCGATCGGACTAGATTGGTTCGCAGATTTCTATTTCGAGCAATTTCAAGTCCTTTTCGTCCAGAGCGGATGGGTCAATAGGCATTAGGAGAATAGATTCAGCAAGGGTGACCTGGTCCTTGAGCATTTGCAGAAACCTAAGAACCGACTTGAAATCGTTCTGGGTGATCAGATACTCCAGTCCCTCAAGTAGAACTATCGTGTCCTTATTCTCGGTCAAGAACTTCTTTATGAGTGTGGACAACCGGGGCAGCTCCGTTGGAGATAGATATTCCCCGGCGAACTTGCCCTCTCGGTCAGGAGATGATGCTACCTCCGCTTTGGTCAGCCAAACCATTTCACAATCTACGCCGTATTTCTTCTTGATCATCGAAGGGTGCGTTCTCAATATACAGAGACCTCTGGCTCCCTCCTGAAGCATTTGGCTGAACAATCCCAATATTGTGTCTAGGCCCCCATCTTTGATCAGATAGGTGCCACCGGATGACAATTTCGAGGGGATCGATGAAGCCGTATCAACACCTTCGATCAAGTCCAACCCAAGCTCGCTGGATATCCTTCTTTTCTTTGTCTGCACCTTTGAATCTATCGAAGTACGGTTACTCTTTGCCAGAACCTGAATCTCGCGGGAGGTATAACCCTTCAGCGTCAAAGCGATGAGCTCGTCCCATGCCTCTTTGAGACCCTCACCGTAACCTTTGAGGTAGCCTTTCGCATAAGACTCCTCTTCTGACACCGCATCCCTCTGAGTCTAATGAACCGCGTTCCTGGTTATATTCTTTTGTGGACCTAAAGGATTGAATCAAAACCTTTTTATCGATACCTTGTTCCTAAGGAGCGGCATGAGACCTCGCGTGAGGATGAGAGGAACGAAAACGACACCAAAGAACTTGGAGAAGGAGTTGCTCGACAAAGCAAAGAAGTTGGCAGAGAATCCTTCAATCCTCATGCCAGTTTGCCAAAAACCATGCAGGAAATGCGATTTTGAGAGCCTTTTGAGCAAGATGGAAGGGGTACGGAGGTTCAAAGACGATCCGGAGAAGCTGCTCTCCCTGGCAAATTGGGGAGACCAACTTGTCAGGGCATACGCGGCGACGATATCGCTTTCCGCGGCTGGCAAAATCCCATACCTCGGTGTGATGAAACTTCCAATTGGGGATGTCTCCTATGCTGTTCGAGGAAAGGTCGACAAAGAGAAGCTTATAGGCGTCGAATACTTCGATGATCCGGATCTTAGATTGTTAGCATTCTGGGACATTGCGGAGAAAAGAGACCTTCATCTGTATTCATCTACGGAGAGATTCTCTTGCTCCTCCGAAGGTCCGAGTGCGCCTGAGACCTACGTCAGAGAGATGATTGACACCTCCCCTTACAGATTCGATCGCCTCTACAACTGTCCTCACCCAGACCCCAGAGTCGCACTGAGGATCATTTGGAAATCGCCAGATATCGTTATTTTGGCATGTCAGGATTGCCTATCGGACGGGAATCTGGTCCATCATCTCGCGAGCAGGATAGCGGCCAGAGATCCCACTGACGACTTCGAAGTCGAAGTGAAGTACGACCTCGAATGTAAGTCAAAGTGCTCGAAGTGTCACATAAAGGATTCCCATCAGTTGAGCTCCAACCTCAGAACCGAGTATTTCGAGGGCAACATTAATGATACGACTTTCGTGGATAGATTTGTAAAGGAGAAGTTGGTCGATCTCAAGGGCTCTGGAGAGGAGATATTCGTGGCCGGAAGCAAGTGCTATGGGAGCGACAGAACCGCGTTTGTCGAGCAGATCCGGGGGAGCGAGACAGAGAAGACCGTTCTTTCGAAATTGCTATCCTCTTCCAGATTTTCGATAGTCTCGGCATCCGATCAAGCGGGAAAGATCATAGCTGATCTATGGGAAGAACACGGAGAGGAGATGCTGTCTGTGATCGCTTCACCACCTGTGGTCTCGAGTCTCCTTCGAGAGAACTCCGGGCTCAGCCCATCACAGCTCATCCAAGAAGCCAGGAGACTGGAGGCAGCGAGGGGAATCCACTCATCACTTCCGGAATACACTAGACTGGGGGAAGTTGGCAGATTGGCTGACAGATTGGCAAGACTCTACAAGACTGAAGGGAGAAGCTCTGTCGCTAGACTGATCGACAAAGAGAGACAAAGGGAGCACAGACTCCGAGCGGTATCGTATGGGTTCTTGGTTGCGGTCGGAGAATCAGAAGGGAAATCGTGGCAGTTCACCAAGGAGGAGATGGATTTCGGATCCTACCTTTCAACCTTCGTTTCAAAGTTCTTACAGAGCGAAGGTGAGGAGTATCACGAATCCCTGCAACTGCTGATACAAGCAAGTGGCTCCATTGAACGTATCGAGAGGAAGAAATAGGCAAGATCAATCAAGGATCCTGAATTCTACGACCACATGAGATGTCGAGGGAGCGTATGACTTCACTTCCCTTATTCCGATCGTCTCATGCTTTCTTCCGGCCGCCGCCCTGGCCACTCTAGCCAACGGTCGGTCGGGAAGCAGGTTGATCGGACATGTCTCATGATAGTGGATCACACACCCAGGACGAGCCATTCTGACGGCATCGTCGAGGAACTTTTCCGTCGTGCCAACATATCCCATTACGATCCTGTCAGCAAATCGTTCTCCCGGAAGGTCACGGTTGTCCCCTAGGAAGGGAACCACTGTGCCTTCAGCGCGATTGATCTCAATGTTCTCTTGGAGATACCTGTGGGCTAGCGGATTGATTTCGCATGCAATTACCCTTCTGGCTCCAGCGCGGACAGCGATAGGCAAAGTGAAATATCCGATTCCGGCAAACATGTCGACGACCGTTTGTCCCCTGCAATCAAGTTCCCCCATCCTTCTTCGCTCATTGACGTTCCCTGATGAGAACATTATCTTGGCGACATCGAACTTATAGTATATCCCATTCTCCAAATGAGTCGTCTCAGTATCACTGCCATAGAGGACCCGCAAGTTCGGAGACCGGTGGTCTCCGGTGATTATGCCCGCCTCTTCACATACGGTCTTGGCCCCTAGGACCTCCGCGTACTTGCCTGCGATCTCGCTTTCAACGTCCTTCAATTCGGCAGGTATTCGAAGGACCAGGACGTTCCCGAACATTTCCCATTTCCTGGGCAGATAAGGCTTAAGAGAACAATCTATGACGATCTCTTCCACAATTCGATCATACGGTGACCTGCGCCAGATCTGCTCCTCGCACGAACCCTCTATGATCTCAAGATTGTATGTCCTAGAAACCCTGTCAGCTATGTTATCCTTAAGTGGAATGAAGACCTCGCCGTTGCTCTCATAGATGCTGAAATCCTTCCTTGCGGCACCAATTGAGAACAACTTCTTTCTCAGTGGTTCAGCTCTGCTCTTTGGAACCCTTGCCAGCTTCATCCAACAAGCTCAGAAGACTGCGGGTATTTCATGTTTTTCATATGAACGTAGAAGCTATCTTCCCAGAAAAGAACCGAGG
>Ga0315296_10003822_pt1 | contig 12499 bp, 8 predicted proteins | sample YL17G14_18_MG_FD_203921 | JGI IMG/M metagenome (GOLD analysis project Ga0315296, IMG submission 203921) | Sediment microbial communities from Yellowstone Lake, YNP, Wyoming, USA - YL17G14_18 | ecosystem: Environmental > Aquatic > Freshwater > Lake > Sediment | place: USA: Wyoming | collected... | reverse complement strand
ACTAGCTCAGGAATACCAGCTTGCGTTTATTCTAAGACCGGTTAGGACAGAAGTGGTTAAAGCCATTGCTGATGCTGGTGACCGGATGCCCGGGAAATCGACCTACTTTTATCCTAAACTACCGTCAGGACTGGTCTTTAATCGGCTGGTATAACCTAGACAGATGCTGACGCGATATTGGGCAAAAGGCGACAATGATTGTCTTTCAAAGGAGTTATTCGCCATTGATATATGATATAATAGCACTAGGTTAGCAGAGAACCTTCCGAAGGAGGGAGTATGGAAGAGGACAAGGAGAATAGACTTAAGGCAGTGCAGGAAGAGCTTGCAGAAATTAAAGGCACACTCGCAGACGTTCAAGAATTAGTCAAACGTAACCAAGGTGTCACCGGGTTTCAATTCATATTTGTACTGGGCATCACAGCCATGATTGTAGGAATGACATTAACGGGATCCAGAGATGCTACAATGGGCTTAGTCGTTTTCTTTATAGGACTTGCCCTGTGTGCTTTATCATTTACCGTGCCAAGACTTAAAAAATAGGCTTAGAACTTGGCAGGAGTCAGTTCAAAAATTGTAGCCTTTAACCGGGTTTTAAATAGAGGGCAAATGACGGAGCAATGATAGGAGGTGAAATATGTCTAGAAGAACAAGAGCACGACTGATACGAGAGATAGAAACGAAGCGAAATACACATTTGATAACTTATGTACTCGGTGATAGGCCATTTCTATTGGCAGCTATAGCAGGTGATGCCGTCCGACCTTTCTACGACCAATTACGTGCTCTCAACAAAGGGAGGAAGGCACTAAAGCCAATAGATCTCTTAGTCTATAGCCGTGGTGGACAGCTAGAAGTACCTTGGCCTTTAGTCAGTACGATCCGTGAGTTTACAGACAAATTCCATGTTCTCATCCCCTTTAGGGCTCATAGTGCAGCGACGATGATAGCCTTAGGCGCAGACAAAATCGTTATGGGGCCAAAAGGTGAACTGGGACCCATTGACCCTCAGCTTCTCCTACCACCTCGCGAGGGCGACAGAAAAGCACCGCCAGCTCAGGTAGGTGTAGAAGACATTACTGCCTATCTTGCCTTTGTGAAAGAAAAGGGCGGCTTAACTGACCAAGATGCCTTATCGAAGCTAGTGGCAATTTTAGCTGAGAAGGTTGATCCTATCCTACTGGGTAATGCCTATAGAGCATACTCACATATTCGTTTGGTAGGGCGTAAACTCTTGTCTTTGCATACTCCACCTTTAACAGAGTCTGCTATTTCTAGCCTGGTTGAAGCACTTACGGAGCGTCTCTACCTTCATGGTCATGCAATAGGGCGTGTGGAGGCGAGAAACTTTGGTTTTGACATAGAAGATATGGATGAATATGTTGAAGAACGGGCGTGGAGGTTATTTGAGGACTACGAATCACTTCTTAGGCTACGTGAGACGAGTGATGCAGAATCCCTTTTCCCAGATGATTCTACTGATCAATACGATGAGGACAATGCAATAATAGCAGTGATTGAATCTGTAACTCGAATGGATGGCTTCATTGGTCGTATGCGTATGCGTCGTATTAGGAGGGTTCCACCGCAAGTAACACTGAACATGCAGTTAGTAGTGCCACCGCCCCAACTGCCTCAGGCCCAGCTTACCCCCCAACAACTACAGCAGATGGTCCAACAGATTACTCAAGCCGCTATACCGAGTGTGATGCAGCAAGCGATCGCTCAGCTAGAGCAGCTTCTACATCAGCGGGCTCCTGTGGAAGGCTTGCAGGTTAGATTAGTCGGCGGTGTCTGGCGCAATATTACTGGACAGGGACTTTAGATCATATTGCGAGGCGATTTGGCTCAAGGATAGTTGGCACTGGGAAGGCAGTAGCTTCCAAGAGTGGAATTAAGCGAAGTGTTTCATCCACAGGCGAGAGTTCCTCTCCAGCAGGCTCAGGTATGGTGGAAATGGTAAACATATTAGGTGCAATAACTTGTACCTTGATCTCAGCTAAGTTCGCCATAAAATTTCACCTCCGAGGAATTATATTATAATACCTTTGTCAATACCCTGTCAAGTCACTATTGGCACATATGTTCTAGTTTCCTAATACCTCATAGCTAACTTAACCTACCAGTCAGGGTTAACTTGACCGATTACAGCTTAACCAGCTTGGCAGTGTAAACATCAGGAAGGGCTAGTATCTGCTGTCTTTGTTCCTCAGGCAGAGGCTCATCTAAGGCCAGTATCATCAGGGCTTGACCCCTGGGCTTTAGCCGGCTCAAGTGCATAGAGCTGATATTTATATCGGCATCACCGGTTATCTTACCTACCGCTCCGATAAGTCCGGGACGGTCGCGGTGGTCACTAAACAGGAAGTAACCCCCGGTAGGCACAATGTCAACCCAGTAGTTATTAACATGAACAATGTGTGATTCCCCACGCATTACAGTGCCAGCAGCAGTAGTAACCCCGGCGCTGGTGGTAACTTCGGCAGTAATAAGGCTGGCATAGTTTTCACAGGTAGTTGTCTTCTGCTCCACTACTGCTAGACCGTGTTGGGCAGCCACAACATTAGCATTGACCAGGTTAACCCGTTCCTCACTCACCCCCTCAAGTAATCCACTTAAGACGGCTGCTTTAAGTGCATTTGTATCATAATTAGAAATCTCACCGTTATATTTTATCTGGATAGTTTTCATTTGCCCCTCAATTAGCTGGCTGGCCAGCCTGCCCACTGTGGCCGCCACTTTCAGGAAGGGTGCCAGCACTGGTAGAGTTTCAGCAGAGATAAGGGGAGCATTAACAGCGTATCTGGCTGGCTGCCCCTTAAAGACATCAACAACCTGCTTGGCGACTACGGTAGCTGCCAAAGCCTGAGCTTCAGTGGTGGAAGCTCCTAGATGGGGGGTAACAATTATATTATCACTGTCAAAGAGAATACTCTCCGTAGTTGGTTCAGTGGGGAAGACATCAATGGCGGCACCAGCCACTCTATTCTCCTTCATCGCTTTAGCTAGCGCTTTCTCATCAATCAGCCCGCCTCGGGCAGTGTTAATGATACGCACCGTTGGCTTGACCATAGCCAGCTGTTTAGCTCCAATTAACCCCTTGGTTGATGCTGTAAGCGGTACATGGAGGGTGATAAAGTCTGACTCCTTTAATAGCTGTTCTAGGGAAACGAGCTCAACCTGCAGGTTGCGGGCACGGTTATCGGAGATGAAAGGGTCATAAGCGATAAGTTTCATTTCCAGACCCTGGGCGCGTTTGGCTACCTCAGAACCTACATTGCCCAGGCCAATTATGCCCAGTGTTTTGTCTTTTACCTCAGTGCCCATGAAATCAGCTCGTCGCCAAACACCGGATTTGAGCATGGCATTGGCCTGAGGGATATGACGGGCTAGGGAGAGCATAAGAGCAATAGTATGCTCAGCGGCTGAGATAGTGTTGCCAGTGGGGGCATTAACCACTACGATGCCGTGTTGGGTAGCGGCTTCTATATCAATATTGTCTACCCCGACGCCAGCCCTGCCGATGACCTGTAGCTTCTTGCCCGCTTCTATAATATCGGCGGTGACTTGAGTCTGACTGCGCACTATCATAGCTTCATAGTCGCCGATTATGGATATGATTTCCTCTGGCTTTAAGCCCATTTTGACATCTACCTGGGCATATTCACTTAAGATAGCTAGGCCCTCTTGAGCAAGTGGGTCAGTAACTAGAACTTTCATTACTAACTCCTAAATCCCGCCTGTGGCAAGGCTACTATTAGGGCTGATATTACTTTTTCAATGTCATCCTCGGTCACCCAACCAAGGTGACCAATACGAAATATTTTGCCATCCAGTCTTTGTTGTCCACCAGCCAATATAACCCTATGTTCTTCCCTTAGAATCTTAAGCATCTTTTTAGTGTCAAGTCCATCTGAAGCAGCTATAGCAGTAACCGTGTTGGAGGCATGACTTTCTTTAGCAAAAAGGGATAGTCCTAATGCTTTTACTCCGTTGCGGGTCATTTGAGCAATTCGGGCATGCCGAGCTACGATGTTAGGTAAGCCTTCCTTTAGCATCATGTCCAGCGATACCGATAGGGCAAAAACGACAGAGATAGCCGGTGTCCATGGTGTTTGCCCTTTTTCCAAGTAACTTTTGGCTTTAGCAAAATCCCAGTAAAAGCGTGGCATCTTGGCTTTTGTATGTGCCTGCCAGGCTTCTTGGCTCACGGCAACCATAGCCAGTCCTGGGGGAACCATCCATCCCTTCTGGGAGCCGGTAACAGTAACATCGCAGTGCCAGTCATCTACTGGCAGGTCAATCGAGCCTAGGCTTGAGATGGCATCAACCAGCAAAAGTTTATCAAATTCTTTTACTACCGAGCTGATAGCTTTCAGGTCATTGGTAGTCCCGGTGGAGGTTTCATTGTGGGTGACCAGTACTGCCTTGATTTTTGATTCAGCTTGAAGGGCCTTCCTAATGGCGTCAACATCAGCCGCTTTACCCCACTCAAAGCGAAGGTGGATTATCTCAGCGCCAAATTGCTGGGCGATAGCGGCAAAACGCTCCCCGAAGACACCAATAGACACTGATAGTACCCTGTCTCCAGGAGATAGGGTATTAACGATAGCTGCCTCTAAGCCACCTGTCCCCGACCCGGTGAGCAGAAAAACATCGCCCTTGGTCTGGAATAATTGTTTCAGTTTAGCTGTCACATCGCTTAAAATCTGGGCAAATTCCGGGCCGCGATGGTTTATCATCTGCCGGCTCATAGATTTTAGAACCTCATCAGGACAGGGTGTCGGTCCCGGGATGCGTAGATTTTGCATTGTTGGCTCCTTTTTGGTTATTTATTAAGTATATCTGAATTAAACACTTTAGCAAAGCGGCGTTTGCCCACTTGAATAATGATAGGGCTTTCAATAGGTATGGTATAGCTGGTTATTTTTTTACCCCCTATCTCTACTGCTCCTTGCTTAATTAGTCTGCTAGCTTCACTTCTGCTTTCAGCCAGGTCAGTTGCTGTAAGTAGGCTTCTTAGGTCAATGTTTCCAGTAGAATAACGAAGGCTTCTAAATGAGAGGGGATACTCTGCTATCTCCTCTGGCACTTCTTTCTTCTGAAACACTTTAACAAATTGTGCCTCTGCTTCGCCGGCCGCCTCTTGGTCATAGAGTTGGCTCACAATCTCTCTTGCCAGCCGTTTTTTGAGCTGCATCGGGTTGACAGTCTCATGGTCAAGCGCCTGCTTGAACTCCTCCAGTTCCTGGTCGGGGACGTCAGTCACCAATTCAAAATAATCCATGATAAGGCTATCGGGGATAGACATTACCTTGCCGTATATTTCCTCCGGTGGCTCGGCGACGCCAATACAGTTTTCCAGGCTCTTGCTCATCTTCTGGCTGCCATCGGTGCCGGTGAGGATAGGGACTAAAAAGATTTGCTGTGGGCGTTGGCCTATCATTGATTGCAGCTCCCTACCAATCAGTAGATTAAACTTCTGGTCGGTGCCGCCGAATTCAATATCAGCCTTAACGGCTACCGAATCGTAGGCTTGGAGCAGGGGATAGAGAAATTCGGTCATCGTAATGGGACGCCCGGCACTGTACCTCTTGCTGAAATCATCACGAGCCAGCAACTGAGCTATGGTGAATTTGCTGGTAAGCTGAATAACGTCGGCCAGGGTAAATTTGCCAAACCACTCACTCTGCCACCTGACCTCTGTTCTATCTCTATCAACTACCTTGAAGAACTGTTGCATATAGGTTTCGGCATTGGCTTTTACCTGTTTTGCTGATAGCATGGGTCGGGTGACGGAGACGCCGCTGGGGTCACCAATCTGAGCCGTCCAATCACCAACAATGAGAATAACCCGGTGGCCTAACTCCTGAAATTGCCGTAGCTTCTTTAAGGCAACCATATGACCCAGATGGATATCGGGGAAACTGGGGTCAAAGCCCTCTTTTAAGCGTAGTTTTTTGCCCGAGCGTAGTAGCTCAACCAGCTCTTCTTCAACTATAACCTCAGCTACCCCCCGCCGCAGGAGCCTTTCAATATCCTGACTTGTCATTTTCACCGTATCCATATCTAGTTTCTGCTCTCAAGCGGTTTAATATGGCTTTTGCCTGTTTTATATCCTCTGCTATTTGCCTTTTTAGTTCCTCAGTGGTGTTAAACTTCTTCTCATTGCGCAGTCGCTCTATTATATCAATTTTTAGCTGGCGCTGATATAGGTCGCCATGGTAGTCAAGGATATATACCTCTACAGTTTGCTCAGTGCCGCCGAAGGTAGGCCGCTTGCCGATATTGGTCACTGACCGATGTGCTTGGTCATCAATATAGGTCCGGGTAGCATAAATGCCATCAGCGGGTAGTGCCTGTTCCGGGTCAATATCTAGATTGGCAGTGGGGAAGCCTAGCTTTGCGCCTCGGCCGCTTCCGGTGATTACATATCCGTCAAAGCTGAAGTAGCGGCCGGTCATATCATGCACCCTTTTCATATCACCCCTAGCTAGAGCATTCCTGATGGCAGTGCTGCTTATGACTTCTCCGTTTATTTTTGCTGGAGGTACTACTGTTACACCGAAATTCATGCTCTGCCCCAATGCACAGAGGGTGTTTATGTTGCCCTCTCGGTTTTGCCCCAGGGCAAAGTCAGGCCCGAGTACCAGTCCGCGCATTCTAAGATGTTTCTTTAATAGACTAACAAATTGATGAGCACTGGTCTGAGCTATCTCCAGCGTGAAGGATAGAGTAATTATGGCTTCAACCCCCTCATCTTTAATAAGTTTGATTCTTTGAGCCAGGCTGGTTAAATAGGGCGGGTTGGTTTGGGGTGACAGCAACTTCTGTGGGTGTTGCCTGAAGGTTACCACTCCGCTAATCAAGTTCTGCTCTCTGGCCTGCTTAGTTAGTTGTGATAGCAGGTATTTATGACCGAGGTGAACCCCATCAAAAACCCCGATAGTTAGCAGTGTTTCTTTTTTGGGTGATAACCAGGCTAACTCTTCTTCTACTGACATAACAACTTACCCCTAAGCCGGAGTATTAAATATAATACTAGATAGCGAGGGATAAATAAAAAGGGGATTTAATTTAACCCCCGTTATAGTCATGTCTGAAGCCTTTCAATATTATCATGGGCTGTGTTTAGGCGTCAATTGTGGTGTTTTAGGGAACTAGCTTGCCGTAGTAATTAGTAAGTCCAAAGGTCTTGATTGCTGTCACATTAGATTCTGCAGGGAACTATTTGATTGTCATTATAGTATGTTGGGGAGTTTGTGTAAACTTTACCCGTAGCCTCTTCGGCAAAGGTTAAAAGGGCTTGACAAATGTTTTAAATAGTAGTATTATGTTAGTTTGTAGTAATGCCTCTTAAGGTTTCACCCTATTATATTTCTTTACTAGCCACGTGTGTAATTCCGTGTTAGTACACGTTAATGTTTGGATTCCGCACATCTGTTTAAGGAGTGGAGATGGTATTTGAGTCACCAACACTTTCCCAAAGGGAAAAACTTTCTGTTTCCAGGAAATCTTATGCTAAGTTACCCCAGATACTAGACGTCCCCAATTTAATTGAAGTTCAGTTAGACTCCTTCCAGTGGTTTCAAGAGGAAGGAGTAGAGCAATTACTCGAGGGGATGTCTCCCATCAAGGACTTCACCGGCAACAGGCTGGAGCTTGACTTTATGAGCTACGAGTTCCGTGAGCCTCGTTATTCTGAGCAAGAGTGTTGCCAGCGGGACTTGACCTATTCGGTGCCCCTATATGTTAAGGCAAGGTTGCTGGTCAAAACAACCGGGGAAATCAAGGAACCGTTTGACCTATTCTTCGGTGACATCCCCTTGATGACAGCTAAAGGCACCTTTATTACCAGTGGAACTGAGCGGGTAGTAGTAAGTCAGCTGCTCCGTTCCCCTGGTGCTTATTTCACGGTTGAAGAAGATGCTACCAGTGGTCGCAGTTTATGCCATGCTAATCTAATCCCCAGCCGCGGGGCCTGGCTTGAGTTTGAGACCAGCAGCCGGGATGTAATTTCGGTCAAGGTAGACGGTAGACGGAAGATTCCAGTTACCACACTTTTACGGGCTATTGGTTACGGTAGTGATGAGCAACTTTTAAAAATGTTCTCTAAAGAGGATCACTCTTCGGAACACCAGTTTATCCGGTCAACGATAGAGCGGGACCCTTTGGTTAGGGATGAGTCGGCAGCTTTAATTGATATTCATAGAAAACTGCGCCCCGGGGATCCGCCTAATGTTGAAAACGCCAGAAAACTAACAAACAACCTATTCTTTAATCCTCAGCACTACAACCTTGGAATTGTGGGTCGCTATAAGCTCAACCAGCGATTAGGGCTTGAAGGTAAGGTTAAAGAGGATGAACGGGCTCTAACCAAGGAAGATATTATAGAGATAGTCAGGCACATCATTATGGTTAATAATGGCGATGACACCGCCGATGATATTGACCATCTGGGGAATCGGCGAGTGCGTACTGTTGGCGAACTGATTCAAAACCAGTTCCGGCTTGGATTATCGCGCCTAGAGAGGGTAGCCAGGGAGCGCATGAGCATTATCAACACCGATGCGGTTACCCCTGGCGCTCTGGTAAACATTCGCCCGGTAGTGGCCGCTATCAGGGAGTTCTTCGGGGGCTCGCAGCTATCACAATTCATGGATCAAACCAACCCGCTGGCTGAGCTAACTCATAAACGACGCCTGTCAGCAATGGGACCAGGGGGTCTATCTCGTGAGCGTGCCGGCTTTGATGTTCGCGATGTCCATTTTTCCCACTACGGTAGAATCTGCCCTATTGAGACACCAGAGGGACCGAACATCGGCCTCATCGGCTCTCTGGCAACCTATGGTAGAATAAACCGCTATGGTTTTATTGAGACACCATACCGTAGGGTTATTGGTGAGCTAGATAATTCCGATGACCGGCTGCCGGGCAAGACGATTCGACAGGCAGTGCTTGATGATAAGGGCAATGTTGTAGCTGAAGCTGAAGCTATCATTACCCCCCAGTTGGCCACTGTTCTTTCTCAGCTTTCTCCCAGAACCATAAAGGTGGTGCCATTTGTTTCTGATGAGGTTGTTTACCTGCCGGCTGATAGAGAGGACAAATGCATCATTGCTCAGGCTAATGCCCGGCTTGATGAAAACGGCCAGTTTGTAGATGAAAGGGTTGAAGCCAGGCTAGGTGACCGCTACTTGCATGAGCTACCCCAAAAGATTGAGTTTATGGACGTGTCACCCAAGCAGATATTCAGTGTTGCCGCCTCACTAATACCCTTTCTAGAGCACAATGATGCTAATCGTGCCCTGATGGGGGCTAATATGCAGCGCCAGGCGGTGCCCTTGCTTTGCCCTGAGGCGCCTTTGGTGGCTACTGGCATGGAAATGGAAGCCGTCAAGTACAGTGGGCAGGTGCTCCTGGCCAAAAATGCTGGAGTGGTAACCTCGGTGACCAGCTCACGGATTATAGTTACCAAAGATAATGGTGAAAGAGATACTTACCCGTTAATGAAGTTTGTCCGCACCAATCAGGGGACCTGTATTAATCAACGCCCGATAGTCAGTAAGGGGCAAAATGTAGCGGCGGGACAGGTTTTAGCTGATAGCTCAGCTACAGAGCAGGGTGAGCTGGCTCTAGGGCAGAATGTGGTGTGTGCCTTTATGAGCTGGGGTGGCTATAACTTTGAGGATGCCATTATCATAAGTGATCGCTTGGTTAAAGAGGATAAGTTTACCTCTGTTCACATTTCCAAGCATCAGGTTGAAGCCCGGGATACCAAGTTAGGGAGTGAAGAAATCACCAGAGATATACCTAATGTAGGTGAGGAAAGTCTGCGAGAGCTTGATGAAAACGGCATCATTCGGATTGGTGCTGAGGTGGGTCCAGACGATATTCTGGTAGGTAAAATCACCCCCAAAGGGGAGACTGAGTTATCAGCTGAGGAAAAGCTTCTGCGAGCTATCTTCGGTGAGAAAGCCCGTGAGGTAAAAGATACCTCTTTCAAAATGCCTCATGGTGAGTGGGGTAAGGTGATAGATGTAAGGGTTTTCTCCCGCGAGGATGGTGATGAACTGCCGGCCAGGGTCAATCAGTGGGTGCAGGTCTGGGTTGCCCAGAAAAGGAAGATTTCGGTAGGGGATAAGCTAGCTGGGCGACATGGCAACAAGGGGGTCATTTCCATTATTGCCCCGTCTGAGGACATGCCATTTCTTCCCGATGGTACTCAGGTAGATATTATTCTTAATCCTATAGGCGTCCCGTCACGGATGAACCTGGGCCAGGTTTTGGAAACCCATCTTGGCCGGGCGGCTCAAGTTTTGGGCTTCAAAGCGCTTACCCCTGTCTTTGATGGTGCTGATGATGCTGCTATTGAGGATGCCTTAGCTCGTGCCTGGCTGGCTCAAAAGGCTGGGGCGGTTAACCTTGACCCCGGTAGTGATAACCCTTCTATGCAACTGGAGCTGGCTACAGCGTGGGTGAATTCTCAAGGTTATGATGGGGGCAGGGTTTTTAGTGATGACTACCCAGGAGTGGCCAAAGAGGTTTGCCTGTGTCTATGGCTTGAGGAGCTGGGCATAGCTAGCCGAGACCTTAACCGTCAGGAGCTGGAACAGGTCGTGAACATGTTGACTAGTGAAAGGAATCTGGCACCACCGGTCACCGGCAAGGTTATACTCCGCGATGGTCGCACTGGTGAGCCATTTGACCGGCCGGTAACAGTGGGTAATATCTATATGATGAAGCTGATACACCTGGTTGAGGACAAGGTTCACGCCCGGTCTACCGGTCCCTACTCCTTGATTAGTCAACAACCTCTGGGCGGTAAGGCTCAATTTGGCGGTCAGCGCTTTGGTGAAATGGAGGTATGGGCACTAGAGGCCTACGGAGCGGCCCACAATCTCCAGGAAGTTCTGACAATTAAGTCAGATGATATCACCGGGCGAGCTAAAACCTATGAGGCTATAGTTAAGGGTGAAGATATTCTACCACCCGGCGTGCCTGAGTCCTTTAAGGTTCTGGTTAAGGAGCTGCAGAGCTTAGGGCTTGCCGTTGAGGTGATTAATGAGGAGGAAAAAGTAGTTCATGCTGAGAAAAAAGGGGAGGCCCCTGAGCTGGAGGTAGAGCCTGAAGCTATTGAGGGCTCGTCTTACATGGCCCTCGACTCAACTAATAGAGAGGTAGAAGAAGAGAATGCTTGAAGTCAACGATTTTGATGCTGTTCGTATCTCTTTAGCTTCCCCGGAGCAGATTAGGAGCTGGTCCTATGGTGAGGTAACCAAGCCAGAGACTATTAACTACCGCACCCTGAAGCCGGAAAGGAATGGGCTTTTCTGTGAGAGAATCTTTGGTCCTACCAAGGACTTTGAGTGTGCCTGTGGTAAATATAAGAGGATACGTTATAAGGGAATTATTTGCGATAAGTGCGGTGTTGAGATAGCCCGGTCAAAGGTACGTCGGGAGCGAATGGGACATATTGAGCTGGCGTGCTCAGTGAGTCATATCTGGTTTGCCAGGGGAGTACCTAGCCGGATAGGACTGCTGCTTGACCTGTCAGCTCGGAGCCTGGAGCGTGTTCTATACTTCTCGCATTATATCATCACTTCTGTAGACGAGGAGGCATGCAGGGAGGCGATTAAGCAACTTGAGGAGAGCACAGCACAGGAAATAGGTGAGCGTCAGAGCACTCTGGAAGCTAAAATCATGGGGATAGAGCAGGAGGCAACAGTAGAGGAAGTAAACCAGCTGCGGAGCGATTTCGTCAATGAAAAAGCCCAGCTTGAGGAAGAGCTTCCGCCCAGTGTGGAACAGCTAAAAGACCTTAAGGTAGGTGCTCTACTCACTGAGAATCAGTACCGTGAGCTCAAATCAAAATACGGCCCGATTTTTGAGGCTGGGATGGGAGCTGAAGCTATCCTCAAGCTTCTCAAAGATACTGACCTTGATGAAATGCGTAGCCGGCTAATTCAGGAAACCCATTCTACTTCAGGTCAACGCCGTAAGAAGGCAGCAAAGCAACTACAACTGGTAGAGGCACTTCGCCGCAGTGGCAACAGGCCGGAGTGGATGATTTTAACTGTGTTGCCTGTGCTACCTCCTGACCTTCGTCCTATGGTTCAGCTTGACGGAGGCCGCTTTGCTACCAGTGACCTTAATGACCTGTATCGCCGGGTTATTAACCGTAACAACCGCTTACGCCATTTAATGGAAATAGGGGCACCAGAGATTATCATTCGCAATGAGAAAAGGATGCTTCAGGAAGCGGTCGATTCTCTTATCGATAATGGCCGAAGGGGAAGAACCGTTGCTATCAGTGGTAATCATAAAGCGAAGTCACTCTCAGATATGCTACGGGGTAAGCAGGGTCGCTTTCGCCAGAATCTGCTGGGCAAGCGGGTTGACTATAGTGGGCGCTCAGTCATCGTTGTTGGCCCAGAACTCAAGCTTCATCAATGTGGTTTACCCAGACGGATGGCTTTGGAACTGTTCAAGCCCTTCA
>Ga0315296_10003821_pt1 | contig 12500 bp, 12 predicted proteins | sample YL17G14_18_MG_FD_203921 | JGI IMG/M metagenome (GOLD analysis project Ga0315296, IMG submission 203921) | Sediment microbial communities from Yellowstone Lake, YNP, Wyoming, USA - YL17G14_18 | ecosystem: Environmental > Aquatic > Freshwater > Lake > Sediment | place: USA: Wyoming | collected... | reverse complement strand
GGCAGGTGAGAGAAAACGTGCGCAACGCTATGCGGCAGGCACCTTTCAAGTTTAAGACCTTGGATGAAGCCTTAACGCACGTCTCTAATCAGTTCCAGATTCCACTCTCAAGATGGGTTCAGAACAGTAGGCTTTTGCGGGACGCTTTATATCAGAAGAGGCTCACGGAATATTTCAAATTCGCATGACTGCCATGGCATCTGGTGCTGGAACGTGAACAAAGAAAACGGATTGAAGAGGATGCAAGAATTGGCCGCCAAACACTGTCATGAGTTGATGAAGGAGAAATACGCAATCGGCGCGTTTCTGTTCGGCTCAGCAGCTTCAGGCGACACTCATGAAGAAAGCGACGTAGACTTGGCCGTTGTCTACAACACCGTTGCCGCTGACATTCACGTAGGCAAAGAAGAGCGAAAAATAGATGGCATGCGCCTGGAGGTGTGGCGCTATCCTATCGCACCGTTCACGGGCACTTTTGAAGACGAGAAACTCAGGGACAAACCTGACACGTGGATGTGGACAGGCTTGTGGATTGACTGCATGCAAAACGGCATCATATTAGCCGATCCCACAAGGAGACTTGCTGACTGGAAGACGAAGGCAAAGCAGTGGAAATGGCGAGAAAGCGAAATCAAACCGGCGATAAGGCAAGCTAAAGACAACATGGACAGGGCACGACGGCATTTGGCTGAGCGCAAGAGCTTTGATTCATTGATCTGTCTGCGAGAAGGACTGACTTGCTTATCAGCGGCGCGCCTCATGAAGTACGCCTTGATTCCAAGTTTTCGGCCAAAAGACCTCAGCCAAAAGCTTTACCTCATAAAAGACAAGGAAAAGCAGCTGTCAGCCGCATACGAGTCCGTGAATGACGCAGTAGCCTTGGATCATAACATAGTTGAAGGCCTATTTGTTAGGCTGAAGCAGTTTGTTGACTCAGAATGGGGACCGAGGCGATTAGGGCCACTCTCCGAACTGGAAAATGCCAGAAGCTGTATGAATAAACGAAACCTTGAGGGAGCACTATTATCGCTTAGATACTCTGCGTACTGGCTAGGCTTCCATATAATCAACAAGAGCGAACACAAATTGAAAGCTGAAATCTGCAACGGTGAAAACCACGTGAAAATGACAAGTCGGCTGATGCAAACTTCAGAACCCTTCCACGAGTTCTACAAACAGCTTCATTTTGCGCAGAAGTGGAGTCCGCCGCAAGTAGAAGCCGCAATAAACCAGACAGTGGCGTTACTGGGCAACTAGTCGAAACAAAGGAGAAAGGACAACAGCTCCACACCAAATGCTTAGGGCACAAGAATCGCATAATCCCGAACAAGCTTGGGGAAATTCAGTTGCTGTTGCCCAGACGGCTTTAGCGACAACAACACCTCATATACGCAACAACATCGTCAACCAATAATCGAACTGACACATTGAAGATTTTACGTGAAGAATTCCTGTAGTTGCTTGTTCTCAGGTTTGGTCAAGACTTCAGCGCATTTCTTGGGGTCCAGCGCCCTAAACTCCAAACTCAATGTGGTGAGCAAGCGTTGGACGCCTTTGCCAAGGCTGGGCGCAGCCAGCACTCCTCTAACCTCCTTATTCACGATGCCTTTCACCGCGTCCACGTACTTGGCAAGCTGGAGAGCCGCCTCTCTGCCCGCGGTTTTTCGTTTGATCTCAATGACCACGAATCGTCCAGCTTCGTCCTCGCAATAGACGTCTACAAACCCGGGCTCGATCTTCTTTTCGTAGGAGATAGGCTTCAATCCTTCCTCCACGAGCGACGGCATCAGCAAGATCGCCCTCTGCATGTCTTCCTCGCTCGCATGAAGCGAAAACTCGCCGGTGTCGCTGAGACTCAATGATGCGAGCAAATAGATGCGATCAAAGGAAATCCTGACGGATTCTGCTGGCTGACGTCTTACCGCATTAATCTGTAGGCTTTCGCCCAAAATGTGAGCGTGAAAAAGGCAATCAGGCGGCTGCCAATTCACAGGCTCGTATCCGACAGGTCGATGAACCAGAACAGAGCCGTCCTCTTTTAAGACCGCAATGCGTTCACCGGGTTCTAACTTGGAACTGGCGCGTCCCCGATAGTCAACGGTGCAGTTGCCAACGATCAAAATGCCTCGATGCTTGGAAAAGGCTTCTTTGACAAGGGAGAGGCTTTCTTCAACACTTGGGTTGATCAAAGCTGTCATAGGCTGGCGGCGAGAAGGCGACAAGTTTTCTTTTCCCGACACCTTTACAAGACTTCAACGCAAGATAAGGCTTCTGAACACACATGACGGCGTGGAGCCAAAAGCGACGAATGATGCGCCGATACAACCAGTCAGCTCACGTATACGACGCTCAATACTCTGAAGAACAGGAGGCAAAATTCAAAACCGTTATGCAGAACCTTCGGCTACCGCAGAAAAGCAGAGTTCTAGATGTTGGCTGCGGCACCGGCTTAATCATAAATCATCTCGTAGACAGAGCAGAGTTCATTGTGGGCGTAGACGTTTCCCGAGGTTTGCTTCAAGAAGCAAGAAAGAAGGCGCGATCCCATCGACACGTGTCATTGGTCTTGGCAGACGCCGATAACATGCCATTTGCTGACCAGATCTTTGGCGCGGTTCTCGCCATTACACTTCTCCAGAACATGCCAAATCCCCGGGCAACTCTAGATGAAATCAAGAGAGTCAGCATACAGACCGCGCCGATTGTGGTGACTGGGTTGAAGAAACGGTTCGCTAAAGAGGATTTTGCGGAGATGTTGAATTACGCTGACCTGACGATTGACACATTGAAACTGGATGATAAGAATCGAGAACATGTGTGTGTTTGCCGCAAAGTTCGGCGTTAAATCTAAATCTAGCCCTAGAGTCAACTTAGGTAGCATATTTGAGGAAAAGCCCAATGCCAGAAACTGCTGTGCCAGCGCAGATTTTCCGCGCCTACGACATACGCGGCATATATGGAAAGGATCTGACCCCCGAAATAGCAGAAACAATCGGAAAAGGGTTTGGCACTTTCCTTAGCGGCAGGAGGAATTTGGCCGTTGCCAGAGACATCAGATTAGGCGGTGAGCAGCTCAAGGACGCTATGGTTAGGGGCTTGACGTCAACTGGCTGCGACGTCGCTGACTATGGAATAACCACCACGCCCGTTTTCTATTTCGGCATAGCCCGCCAAAGCAGAGAAGGCGGTGCCATGACAACTGCCTCGCATAATCCACGTGAATGGAACGGTTTCAAGCTCTGCCGAGAAAGAGGCGTAATAGTCGGTCAAGGATCTGGCGTTGAAAAAATACAGCAAATAATCGCAGATGGAAAATTCGCAAAACCAAGCGTGAAAGGAAAAGTGGAAACTTACGAAGGCGTCATTGACGAATACTGCGAGTTCGTTCTGGACAAAATCCATGTTGAGAAGGAGCTAAATGTTGTCTTAGACACAGGAAACAGCGTTTCTGGCATCGTAGCGCCTGGACTTTTCGAGAAATCCGGATGCAAAGTCAAGGTACTGAACGAGAAGCTAGACGGCACCTTTCCTTCACATTCACCTGAGCCGACAGAGGCAGCGTTGCAGCAATTGATCAGCGAAGTCAAAAAGGCTCGCGCAGACCTCGGAGTCGGCTACGATGGAGATGGCGACCGAGCGGTATTCGTAGACGATAAGGGGCGACTCCTCACAGGCGATTTTTCTTCGATAGTTTTTGCCAACGCTCTCATGACAAAGAGCAACAGGAAGGTTGTCATCGACGTGAGCTGCTCATCAGCCCTTGAAGACTCCATCAAAGCTGAGGGCGGCATTCCTCTCGTTGAACGCATAGGACGACCTTTCATGATGACTCGTGTTCTACAGGAAAGTGCCGTTTTTGGGGGCGAACGAAGCGGGCACTTCTATTTTCCACACATTTTTGGCTTAGACGATGGAACCTTTGCCAGCTTGAAAATGGCTGAAATTCTGTCTCGAAGCGGTATGTCGCTTTCAGAGATTGTTGACCGAATACCCAGGTACTATTCGACAACTATCAATGTGCCGTTTCCGGACGAGCACAAATTCAAGACGGTGTCGGGGTTGAAACCGAAGTTTGAAAAGATGGGCTTCAGCATCCTCGCCATCGATGGAGTTAAGGCTCGAGACGAAACTGGCTGGGTTCTGTTGCGACCGTCAAACACTGAACCACTCATTCGGATATTCGCTGAAGCCACAACACAAAGCAGGTTGACGCAGCTCTTGGGTTTGGCGCAGACAATGTTGAAGGAAGAGGCTGAGCACATTCGATGAAAGCTGTGGTTTTGGCAGCGGGTCTGGGCAAGAGGCTGGCGTCAATTACAAGTGACAAACCAAAGGTTCTGGTCAGAATCGGAGACAAATCACTACTCGAACATAACCTTGCCAAACTGCGCAACCTTGGCATAACCCAAATCGCCGTAGTTGTTGGCTACAAAGGTGAAATGGTAAGAGAGGTTGTGGGCGACGCCGTGACCTACTACGAGCAGAAGGAGCGACTGGGAACTGCCCACGCGTTCGCGCAGGCTGGAGAATTCGTGGATGAACCGTTTTTCTTAGGCATAAACGGTGACATGTTTTTCACGGATCCGCTCACCGACTTCATCAGCTTGAAGCCGCCTGTGATAACCGTTTATCACGTAGAAGACTCAAGCAGATACGGCAGATTCGAGATCCAAAGGGGAAAAGTCGCTTCCATAAAAGAAAAGGCAGCGGAGACAAGACCGGGTTTCATTAACGCCGGCGTCTACTTGTTTCCTAAAGAAATTTTCAAGTATATTGAGAAAACCCCGCTGAGCCCTAGAAAGGAATACGAGGTGACCGACACCATTCAAATGATGATCAACGAAGGCTGGGAGTTCAAAGCTTATGAACTGAAGGGTTTCTGGAAAGACATCGCCTATGCTACCGACATAGAAGAAGCGCGGAAAGTCCTAAGCCAGACGAGTACCAGGCAAAAGGATTAACTCACAGGGTTCATTCAAACTGGATTATTCTCGCTTTCATAGACTTGGTATCTAGAACAGCAACTGAGGACTTGCCAGTTAAGTAGCCGCAGACTTCGCCAGGGTTGATTATCAATGTCTTGCCTTTTTTGTAGGTTTCGGCTTCGTGCACATGCCCATGAATTATCACGTCGTAGCATTTGGTAGAAAGTAGAGATTTCAGAAGCTCAGATGGTCCCGGTGCGCTTCCAGGCTCGCCTCCATGTAACAGTGCGATGCGAAGGTTATCAATGTTCACTTCGGCAAATATGCCGCGAATTTCTAAGCCGAACTCGGCGAAACGTCTCTTTAACAATTCGTGGTCACCATCGTTGTTGCCGAATACGCCTATGAACTTGCCTCTGAAAGATTTGAAATGCGATATTACGAAAGGGGCCACATAATCGCCGGCGTGCAACACAAGGTCAACGTTTTCATCGAGAAGTCTTTTGACAGCCTTGTCGACCATTGGTAAATTGTCGTGCGTGTCGGACATTATTCCAACTAACATTCACATCACAGCCTTGCATTACAAGCTCTGAGAAGCTGTCTTAATCAGTTCCTTCCAATAGCTTTTTGCCGTATTCATAGCCTTTCTCAAAGGCTGCAAGGTTGAGTTTCTCCGTGCCTTTTGGAATGTTGCTGAGCAACGCGTTTTTGAAAGCTTCTGCTGTTGTTATGTTTGATACAGCAACCAATGCGCCGAGCATAACTACGTTAGCGACTATTGTCTTCCCCAATTCCTCAGCCATCTTTGTCGACGGAACTTTGAAAACTCGCGCATTGCCACTGAATTCGCGTCGAGGCACCATATCAGGATCTAGCAGAAGGATGCCCCCTGACTTGAGAGTCTTAGCGTAGGTTGTGAACGCCTCTTGCGACATGATAACGAGAACATCCGGCTCTACCACTCTAGGGTAGTCAACTTCTTCGTCAGATATGACCACCTCAGACTTGCACGAGCCTCCTCGCGACTCAGGACCATATGACTGTGTCTGAACCGCGTTTTTCTTGTCAAAAATGCATGTTGCCATAGCTAGCATTAGTCCTGCTCGGATTATGCCTTGACCGCCAAACCCTGCCAATCTGACTTCGGTTCGCATTTGCTCACTCACCAGTTTTCCGTTGAGTGGCTTTCGTCCTCATCTCTTTGAGCAATCTCCCGTAACTCGGTTTTTCGATGTCGACAAACTCCCCTACTACGATGCGACTGGGTGTTATCTTAGCCTCGGCTGGATCTGAGAAGTTTTGAACTACGGATGCTTCTTTGAACCATTTCATCATTTTGAGCGCGGTGTCCATCTTATTGTACCGCCCAAAGATTTCTGGGCATTCGGATATGATCTCTACAAAAGAGAAGCCCTCTTTCTGCAACGCCTTCTTAATAGACTCAGTTAGCCAGCGTGTTTGAAGTGTTGTCCAACGGGCAACGTATACTGCGCCGCAGGCTGAAGCCAAATGAACGAGATTGAAAGCTTGCTCAATATTCCCATAAGGAGTCGTAGTTGTCCACGTGTCCATCGGGGTGGTGGGTCCACCCTGCCCACCTGTCATTCCATATATAAAATTGTTGGCACAAATGACTTTAATGTCCAAGTTCCTACGCGCAGCATGTATGAAATGGTTGCCTCCAATAGCGAAAAGGTCACCGTCACCGCTGATTACGGCAACCGTCAGTTCTGGGTTGGCAAGTTTGACACCTGTGGCAAACGCTATCGGTCTGCCATGTGTAGTGTGAAAAGAATCAGTATTAGTATAACCAGAAATGCGTCCAATGCAACCAATGCCAGAAACTACTGCAACTTTGTCCAAATCCATGTTCAATTCATCAAGCGCACGCGCAAAGCAATTTAGTATTATGCCATTGCCGCAACCTTCGCACCAAATATGCGGTATACGATCTTTGCGCAGGAACTTGTCGTACGGATGCCTCAGTTCTTCCTCAATCACTTCAGCGTCCCTCGCATGGCTTCAAAAATCTCTTCTGGTTTGTGCGGCTCCTCGCCCAGCTTGGACAAAAATATCACAGGCGTCTCCTTTGACGCCCGCTCCACTTCACGCACGATTTGACCGCAATTCATCTCAGGAACAACCATCGCCTTGACTCTTCTAGCTACTTGACCAACCTGCTCATCTGGAAAAGGCCACAGAGTCACGAGCCGCAGCAAACCAGCCTTCACTCCCTCAACTCTTGCCTTTCTAACCGCACTCAAAGCAGCCCTTGCAGCAATACCGTAGGCAACTACGGCCACTTCAGCGTCTTCAAGCATGTCTTCCTGAACCCGAACTATCTTGTCCTTGTTCTTGCGGATCTTGTTGCACAACCGCTGAACAAGTCGTGTTTGCGCTTCAACGCTTTCTGTTCGTGGGTAACCACGTTCGTCATGCGTCAATCCTGTGGCATGGAAGTGGTATCCTTGCCCAAAAACCGCCATCGGAGGCACTAGATCAGCATCGGGCTTGAAAGGCGCGAACTTTGGGTTTGGCGATTCCCTAGGCTTCTTGCGATTGACAATTCTTATGCTTTCAGCTTCTGGGATATTCACGCGTTCCCACATGTGTCCAACTATCTCGTCTGCGAGAACAAACGTGGGCACACGGTAAGTCTCTGCGAAGTTGAAGGCGTCAACCGTTAAGTCGAACATTTCTTGAACCGAAGACGGTGCCAAAGCTATTATCTCGTAGTCGCCATGTGAACCCCAACGCGCCTGCATAACATCCTGCTGCCCAGGCATAGTTGGCTGGCCTGTGCTAGGGCCCCCTCTCATGACGTTGACAATAACACAGGGTGTTTCGGTCATGACGGCTAAGCCTATATTCTCCTGCATTAGGCTGAAGCCTGGACCTGATGTGGCAGTCATCGCTTTCACTCCAGCATAGGACGCTCCGATAACAGCTGCCATTGACGCAATCTCGTCTTCCATCTGGATGTAAACGCCGTCGATTTCGGGCAGGCGGCGAGACATGTGCTCGGCAATTTCTGTTGCCGGTGTAATAGGGTACCCTGCGAAGAACCTACAGCCAGCTGCTATTGAGCCTTCGGCGCAAGCGATGTCGCCACTCATGAACCGGCGTCCAGAGCGCACGATTTTTGGCTTCTCAGCAACAGTTGTGGCAACGGTCATTCCCTTGTAGCCTCCTTGCTTTCTTTTTCCTTGGCGTTCTTTTCAGTTGTGAATATGGCAAAGTCTGGGCAAATTGCAGAACAGAACCCGCATAGCGCGCAAGGGTTGTTGGGATTGACTTTTGGCGGATGGACTCCGCGAGCGTTTATCTCTTCTGATTCTTCAAGAACCTTTTTGGGGCAGAATTCAATGCAGAGTCCGCAGCCTTTGCACCTGTCTTTTACTAGGTGAACCTCTCCCACTGGAGGCTTGACTTTGTCAGCGTCTAAAGGCTTCCGCCATGTTCGCACTGGCACCAAGACCACCCTTTTCAGCCTCGCTCGGCCATCTTCTTTGACTTCTCAAGTTCCCCTGAATTCACACTGTTCACGATGCTCTGCATTTCCTTGATTTGCGAAGAGAACTTTTCACCCTCAGCTGCGCTTATCCACGCCAATTGTAGCCGGTTCTTGTCCAAGCCCAATCGTTCCATCTTCTGCCATAAGCGTTCCACGCGCTTCTTGGTCTGATGGTTAGCATTGATGTAGTGGCAGTCTCCTATGTGGCAGCCAGCAACCAGCACTGCTGCGGCTCCACGGGCAAAAGCATGTTCAACGAATTTCGGTGCGACTCTGCCTGAGCACATGGTTCTGATTATGCGGACGTTGGTTGGATACTGCATGCGACTTACGCCTGCGAAGTCGGCGCCAGCGTAGCTGCACCAATTGCAGCAGAAAGCCACGATTTTCTTGTCAGCATCCACCTCGGTAGCAGCGTCGACCTGCGCGGATATTTGGGCGTCTGTGAAGTGGCGCATAGTTATCGCGTTGAAGGGACATTCGGCGCTGCATGTGCCGCAGCCTGAGCAAGCAGCTTCGATTAGCTCGACTTTTTTACGCTCTGGTACTGGCGTGATTGCGTTGTATGGGCAGACTTTGGCGCAGAGTTGACAGCCTGTGCACTTGTCCGAAGCCAGCTTCGAGGTTATGGCTTCCATTGTGACTTTGCCTTTTGCCATCAGAATGCCTGCGCGAGCAGCGGCGGCGCTTGCTTGTGTTACACTGTCTTTGATGTCTTTGGGCGATTCAGCGCAGCCTGCTAGGAATACACCTCCAGTCGGCGCGTCTACTGGGCGGAGTTTAGGATGTGCTTCCATGAAGAAACCATCTGGGGTTCGAGACAATACGCATAGGCGTTGTATAATGTCGCTGTCGTGTCTGGGTTGAAGTCCAGTCGACAGTATTACCATGCCCACTTTTGTCTTGTAGACTTCGTGGAGCAGTGTGTTTTCGCCAACAAGCCACAAATCATGGGTTTTCTTGTTTTCGAATACTTCTGCAGGCAAGCCTCTGACGAATAATACGCCCTCTTTACGGGCGCGTTGGTACAGGTCTTCGAAGCCTTTGCCGAAGGCTCTAATATCAACGTAATAAACGTGAATCTTAGTGTCTGGCCAATGTTCTTTGATGAGTAAGGTGTCTTTTATTGTGTTCATGCAGCAGACATTGCTGCAATATAGGTTGGCGTTATCTGAGCGGCTGCCTACGCATTGCACAAAAGCTACAGCCTCAGGAACCTGCATGTCGCTCGGTCGAATCAAACGCCCCCCTGAAGGTCCACCTGCATTGATTAAGCGTTCAAACTCCAGCGAAGTTATGACGTTAGGATGCTTGGTGTATCCGTATTGAACAAGGTTGGCTGGGTCAAAGACATCTGCGCCTGTGGCAATGATGATTGTGCCCACATCGAGCTCTAGTGTTTCAGGTTTCATGTTGAAATCGACGGCTTTTCGGTCACAGGCTTTTATGCATTTGTCGCAGACGATTACGTTTTCCTTGTTGAGGCAGATGTTGCGGTCTATCATGTAGGTCGAGGGGACTGCTTGGGCAAATGGTGTGTAGATTGCGTGTCGTGTTGCTAAGCCTACATCAAACTCATTGGGCGCCGTGACTGGGCAAACTTTGACGCATTCGGCGCAGGCCGAACAATCTTTGGTGACGTACCTCGGTTTCTTGGAGACTTTGACTTTGAAGTTGCCTATGTAGCCCTTGACCTCTTGAACTTCGCTGTTGGTGAGCAAGTCGATGTTAGGGTGTCTGACTGTGTCCGACATTTTGGGCGCAAGGATGCATATAGAGCAGTCCATTGTTGGGAAAGTCTTGTCAATCTGCGCCATTCTGCCCCCAATGCTAGGCTCCTTTTCAACCAAGTACACCTTGTAGCCCGTGTCTGCCAGATCCAGGGCTGCTTGGATGCCTGCGACTCCGCCGCCTATGACTAGGGCTTTCTGTGTGATGGGCACAACGATTTCTTCTTGAGGCTCAAGCAAAGAAACTTTAGCCACAGCCATGCGTACAAGGTCCTTGGCCTTCTGTGTGCCCGCTTCCTTTTCGTAGAGGTGTACCCAACTGCAATGCTCACGGATGTTAGCCATTTCGAACAGATACTTGTTCAGTCCGGCTTCTTCGCAAGCCCGTCTGAAAGTTGGCTCATGCATTCGTGGTGAGCATGACGCTACAACGACGCGGTTAAGCTTCTGCTCCCTGATGTCTTTCTTGATCAGTTCCTGTCCCTGATCAGAGCATGTGTAACGATTGTCTTTAGCCACCACTACATGAGGCAGTGTCGCCGCGAACTCGGCTACTGCTTTGCAGTCAACGCTGCCTGCGATGTTGAGTCCGCAATGGCAGACATAAACGCCTATTCGCAGGTCATCTTTCTGCTGGCTTGTCTTGGTTTCAACTTCGGTCTTGCTCAAGCTTGTTTCCTCCCTTCAAGAACTTGCTCAGCCTTGAGAGGCTTCTCACTCCTCAGGTATTCGCCGATGCAATCGGCGGCTTTTTTTCCTGCTAGAATAGCCTCAACTACGGATGCAGGCCCCGATACGCAGTCGCCGCCAGCGAAGACTCCAGGCTGGCTTGTTATGACTGTGAAGGGTTCAACTGCTACTGTGTTGTCTTCGTTGATCTCTATGTCCTTTGGCACGAATGAGAGATCTGGGGCTTCCCCGATTGCCATAATTACCGAATCGATTGGACCGTTGAACTCTGAGCCTTCGATGGGCTTCGGCGCTCTTCTCCCGGTTTCATCTGGCTCGCCTAAAGCCATTTTGATGCATTCTAGGGCTTTGACTCGCCCACCTTGTCCGAGGATTCGTTTCGGCGCGACTAGATAGTTGATTCTGACGCCTTCGTGTTCGGCTTCCTTGATTTCGTATGGGTTGGCGGGCATCTCATCCTTTGATCTTCGATAGAGAATTGTTACTTCCTTGGCGCCCGATCGAATTGCCGTGCGTGCCGAATCGATGGCTACGTTGCCGCCACCAACGATTGCAACGCGCTCGCCAATGTCGACTTTCTCGCCTTCGTTCATGAGTTTCAAGAAGTCTAAAGCGTCGAAAACGCCTTTCAGATCCTCACCTTCAACGCCAAGCTTCCTGGTTCTGTGGGCGCCGACTGACAGGAAAATGGCTCTGAACCCTTCTTGATGCAGGTCGTTGAAGGGCAGGTCTTTGCCCACCGTGATGCCTGTTTTGATTTCAACGCCCATCTTCTTTATGTGTTCGATTTCAGTATCGACTATGTTCTTGGGCAGTCTGAATTCGGGTATGCATTTTCTAAGCATGCCGCCAGCATGTAAGGATGATTCATAAACTGTAACAGGGTAACCTTTCTTCGCTAGCTCATATGCGGCGGTTAATCCTGCGGGTCCAGCGCCTATTATAGCCACTTTTTCGTTTGGTTTTTCAGCGTCTGGCGCCGCTTTTGGCCTTCTCTTTTTGCCTACGACACTATGGTCAGAGCTTTCAGCTGGAATGTTCAATTCGGCTCTCTCAGGGTGGAGGCATATGTAGCTGAAAGAGGCTGGAAACGGGATTTCTTGGCTTATTAGTTCCAAAGCTTGGCTGAAGCCTTCTAATTTGCCCTGTTCTTTGGCGATTTTCCTTATTTCCAATAAGACTTCGGGCAGTTTGACTTTTTGTGGGCAGCGCTTGTAGCATCTGTAGCACCAGGCGCACAGCCATAAGGCTGGGTCCTTTAGAGCTTCTTTTGGGCTGTGGTATATTTTCTCAATTAGCATACGTGGGTTGTAGGCATTGGGAAGCAATTCGTTCATGGGGCAACTGGCTGTGCAGATTCCACATTCGAAGCAGTACTTCAGCTTCTCAGCTTCCAAAAGATGCTCTAAGACTTGATGGGGAATCGGAGGCTTCTGGCTTCTCAAAGGCTGTCCCATTTAGACTAAACCGGAGCCCAAGATATAAAAGTTTACAAATGTAAACGTCTAGTCCATGTGCAAAAGTAGCAACTTCGGTTCTTAGGGTGAATGATAGAGAAAAAGAGAGCTAGTCTTGGCCAAGAAGCAGAATACCGCTAGCAGCTGCAAGTTTGTTCTATTTCTTGGTTCCAATTAACAG
>Ga0315296_10003820_pt1 | contig 12500 bp, 9 predicted proteins | sample YL17G14_18_MG_FD_203921 | JGI IMG/M metagenome (GOLD analysis project Ga0315296, IMG submission 203921) | Sediment microbial communities from Yellowstone Lake, YNP, Wyoming, USA - YL17G14_18 | ecosystem: Environmental > Aquatic > Freshwater > Lake > Sediment | place: USA: Wyoming | collected... | reverse complement strand
TCAAGAATCGCAGAATCCTCGTTACGGCCGCTTCTCGTGGCCTAGGTCTTGGTGTTGCAAAGGCGCTTGTACAGGAAGGAGCAGACGTCACTATTTGCGGGCGCACAGAGGATCCCCTGAGGAAAGCTGTTTCCACACTTGGTGAACGCTCGCAGTATGTTGTTGCAGATGTTTCAGCTGAGAATGATGTCAAGATGCTGATTGGACGTATGGAATCTATCAACCCAAGGTTGGATGGCCTCTTTGTCAACGCAGGCGGTCCTCCTCCCGGAACGTTCTCAGCATTGCCTGACCGCGACTGGTATGCATCTTTCGACCTTACGGTGATGAGCGCAGTGCGGCTAACTCGATACGCTTTGCCCCTTCTACGGAAGTCTGACAGCCCATCCGTTCTATACAGCACCTCCATCTCAGTTAAACAACCTCTTGAGAACCTCCTTCTCTCAAACGCATTGCGACCTGCAGTAATCGGTATGATGCGTACGTTGGCTGACGAAATCGGTCCTGATGGAATCCGAGTAAATGCCGTCTGCCCGGGCTATATCTATACCAAACGCGTGGAAGAAATCATGGAGAAATCGAAGGGCAAAGGTGCCCAGTCAGAGAAGAGCATCAACTCAAGAATCCCTTTACGTAGGATGGGCCAGCCCGACGAATTTGGCGCCGTGTGCGCATTCCTACTGAGCCCGATTGCCAGCTACATCCATGGAGCGTTACTCTTAATCGATGGCGGGCTATATCGGGGTATGATGTAGAACGAGTAGCTGTACTGGTTGTCAGTAGATTTTGAACGCATCAGCATGCGGCTGTTTGAAGCCGCGTTTGTTCGGATCATATCTCTGTACCACGTAATGTGACGCCATCTGCAGTGCAATTGCATTTGGAATTGCCTGCGCGAGCGGGGTGAGAAGACCTAGGGTTTCGGTATGTAGAGGATAGACCTTCATCTCCAATTTGCTCTTGAGAATCATCAAGAAGCTTTCATCGTTGGAGGAGATAGGATCGTCCAGGATAAGAACGGCCCGTTCGTTCTTGCCGATTGACAGGTTGTAATGGTGCTGGAACTCTTCCTTCAGTGCTGCAACGCCCTTTACGACCGAGAACTCGTCGAGTTTCATCATGCCAATCTCGGCAGCTACATAATTGGGTCCATCGGAGATCAAGTACAGGAGGCTGCCCGGCTCAGCTAGCTTGGAGATAGCAATACCCTGCCTCTCCGACCAGCGAATGACATCCTCTCCTTTTGATTCCAGAATATGGCAGTCGTGCTCGAGCTTATCTTGGACAGCGCTTGGGATTCTCGCGGTGATTGCAAGGAGATATGCCAACGCTGTGGTAGTGGTGGCAGATGGACTGATGTTGTATGAATCCACACCCGATCTAGTCTGCCATACTATTCCTGCACTCTGAGCGGCTCTGCCATTTGGATTGTCAGTCAGCGCGACGGTTGTTGCTCCCAAGGACTTGGCAGACTCCAGCGCCTCAATTGTAACCAGACTGCGACCTGAGGCACTCACTCCAACAATAACAGAGTCAGGGTGAAGAGGAACTCTCTGCAGCTCCGGTGGCGACAGTGATGCTGCATCGAACCCGACGGTAAGAAACGCCCACCTGCCATATTCAGCGACGGCATAGGAGTCACCGCATCCAACCAGAAAGATGAAGCGTTTGCCAGATATAGGCAGAAGGTTGTCGTCTTTCACAGCCCTTATGGTCTCTGGTATTGATGTCGTCTGTACCCTAATGGCACGGTAGCAATCATCTAGGAACTGGGTCACAGAATACCTCACCCTGATTATGTGCTTGCAGTCTTATCTCAGTCACGGCCCAGAAGAAGTGGCGCCCCCGCCGGGATTTGAACCCGGGTTAGACGAGTGACAGTCGCCTATGCTAGACCGGACTACACTACAGGGGCGTCTGAACATAGACATGGTAGTCCTCGCGCGAAACGACTCGTCGGACGGTTTTCTATTAAAGTTGTCGGACTACTGCTTCACAACTTTCTCGAACAAATAGTTCAATGGAAGGGCTCGACGAATGAAAGATGGCACCTTCCTCGACAAGGTGATTATGACAGGAGAACTCCGTTAATCTTTGGTTCCAGAGAAACGCTTTTATGGCCACAGAAGTCGGATTCGCTGGCTCAGGCAGAGCTGCTTCCCACCAATGCATGACTGTGTGTTGTTCGGTGTGTATCATGTTCGGCACGAAGACTTCATGCAGGGCATATACCATCGGACGCATATGTGATTTCACGGGCTAGTAGCGCAGTCAGGTAGCGCTGCAGGCTTTTAACCTCTGGAAAGAAGCCTCTGGAAGGAAACCTGAAGGTCGCGGGTTCGACAACCTAACCCATGTTTCATGGCGGTCGAAAGTCCCGCCTAGCCCGCCACGGACCTGCAAGAAGTGGGCAGCGGATAACTGTAGAGTCAGAAAAGCACGGGGCGACTACCGCAACGGCGAACTCGGGTTTTCTGAGTTCATGCATTGGGAAGCGCGTGTGCTGACAGTGGTTGCCCCGGATCCTCCATCAAGGTGTGGTGACAAGTTGACCGCGGAAGAACGAGACAAGTATTGGCCAGTGATAGAAGCCTTCTTCTCTGAATTTGGCCTAGTAGGTCAGCATCTCGATTCATTCAACAGATTTGTTCGCGAAGAGCTACAAGAGATTGTTGACAGTGTTGGCAGGCTCAGTCCTAAGGTCGAGGACTACTTCGTTGACCTTGGTGCTATCACTGTAGAGCGCCCGTCGGTCAGAGAGGCAGATGGCAGCGAGCATCTGCTCTATCCAAACGAGGCAAGAATCAGGAACTTGACATATGCAAGCAAGATGTACCTGGAGTGCACTCCTGTTCGCAAGGAAGGTGCCGTTACCACACGCATGGAGACTTTGAGAATCTACATTGGCGATTTACCAATCATGCTGCGTAGCGAAAACTGTCTATTGCATCGATCCAACTACGACGAGTGGCTGAAGAAAGAGCGTGAAAAAGGCAAGACCGTCGACACGAGCTACGATTCATGGCTCATCCAACATGGTGAAGACCCAAAGGACCCGGGCGGCTATTTCATCATCAATGGGTCCGAACGTGTGCTTGTCACGCAGGAAGACTTGGCCCCCAACAGGATTCTTATCGAGGAAGCCAGTAAGAGTTCAAGCTACACTCACATAGGCAAAGTATTCTCAACTTCTCGTGGGTTCAGGGCTCCTGTCACAATCGAGAGGAAGCGCACCGGCGAGCTACGTGTTTCGTTTCCGTCAGTACCAGGTAAGATACCTCTTGCAATACTCTTGAAGGCACTAGGGCTAGAGTCCGATAGAGAAATCGCCGATGTGATTTCCGATGACGAGGAGATTCGTAACGAACTCATAGTCACAATAGAGCAGTCCGCTCCGATAAACGCAACACAGAACGAGGGCGAAACGTCTACCCGAATCAATGCACTAGACTTCATTGGCAAACGTGTAGCCGTTGGGCAGACGAAGGAATATCGGCTGGCCAGAGCTGAGAAAGTGCTAGATAGATATCTGCTACCCCATATCGGAACCGAGGATAAACACAGACTCCAGAAGGCATACTATCTTGGCCAGATGGTCGAGCGCTTGTTGGAGCTGGTGTTATACAAGCGTCAGGCGGACGACAAGGACCATTATTCGAACAAGCGTCTCAAGTTATCGGGGGATCTTCTGATGTCGCTCTTTCGTGTTGCACTTTACTCTCTTACGCGTGACATCAAGTACCAGCTTGAGCGCACCGCAGTACGTGGACGGAAGCCCAACATTCGTACAGCTGTCAGAGCTGATGTCATAACTCAGAGACTCAAACATGCCCTTGCCACTGGCAACTGGGTTGGCGGGAAGGCTGGAGTTTCGCAGTTGCTTGACCGCACAAATTACATCTCATCGTTGTCGCACCTACGAAGGGTGGTGTCACCTCTCTCACGATCACAACCTCATTTCGAAGCCCGAGACCTCCATTGTACGCACTGGGGCAAGATCTGTCCAAACGAAACCCCTGAAGGACCGAACTGTGGTCTGGTCAAGAACCTCGCCATGGAGGCGTACATCTCTGTAGGAACCGACGAAGAATCCGTTGAGCGGGCCCTGCTGAAGGCCGAAGTTGAACCAATAGAGCGGCTTAAGGGAAAGCGTGGTGCCAAGGGCGCAGATGTCTTCCTCAATGGAAGGCTAGTCGGCATCCATTCCGCGCCCCAAGTACTGGTGAAGACTATCCGTCAGAAGCGTCGGGCCGGGGAAATTGACCATGAGGTGAACATCGCCTATTACGAGGACACCCGAGAAGTTCAGGTGAATAGTGATGCAGGAAGGGTACGGCGCCCGCTAATTGTGGCCGAAAATGGCCGAAGCCGATTAACCGATGAACACCTTCGCATGATTAAGGACGGCGAGTGGAGTTTCGTAGATCTTCTCAGGAATGGTGTCGTAGAGTTTCTGGATGCAGAGGAGGAAGAGAACACACTCATGGCGATGTATGCCAGCGAAATCGGCGCACATACAACGCATCTTGAGATTGCGCCATCAACCATATTGGGAATCTCTGCTGCATTGATTCCGTTCCCGGAAAGAAACCAATCGCCGCGTAATGTCTACATGGCTGGAATGGCAAAGCAATCAGTGGGGGTGCCCTCTTCAAACTTCAAGTTCAGAGCTGACACACGAGGGCATTTCTTCCATTATCCGCAGAAACCTCTCGTAAAGACGCGCGCAATGGATGCTATTGGATATGAAGAACGCCCTGCTGGGCAGAACTTCGTGGTTGCAATCCTGTCTTTCGAAGGCTACAACATTGAAGATGCACTAATCATGAATAAGGCGTCGATTGAGAGAGGGCTGGGCCGAAGCACTTTCGTGCGTGTGTACGAAAGCGAAGAGCGCAAGTACCCGGGCGGACAGGAGGACAAGTTCGAAGTTCCTGATCGAAGCGTGCGTGGTTATAGGGCTTCGGAGTCTTACCGCAACTTGGGTGAGGATGGCATTATCGAGACCGAGGTGGAGGTGCAGGGCGGAGACGTACTTATCGGCCGTACTTCTCCTCCGCGATTCCTTGAAGAATACTCGGAATTTGAGATTCAGTCGCCTAACCGACGCGAAACATCTGTAGCAGTTCGCCATGGGGAGTCCGGCGTAGTTGACACCGTGATTCTGACAGAGACAATCGATGGCAATCGACTAGTGAAAGTGAAGGTTAGAGACCTCAGAATCCCAGAGCTGGGCGACAAGTACGCCTCACGTCACGGGCAAAAAGGTGTGATTGGTTACGTAGCTCCTCAGCAGGACTTGCCTTTCACTGAGGACGGCGTCGTTCCCGATCTTGTAATCAACCCCCATGCGATACCTAGCCGGATGACGATTGGCCAGATTCTAGAGATGATTGCTGGCAAAGCAGCGTCCATGGTCGGCAGACAGCAAGATGCTACACCATTCTGTGGTGTCACGGAAGAGGAGCTCTTTGAGATCCTCAAGAGTCACGGTCTTCAACACAATGGCCGTGAGGTCATGTATTCGGGCATCACCGGTGAGAAGCTGAAGACTGACATCTTTATTGGCTGTATCATGTATCAGAAGCTACATCACATGGTGGCCGACAAAATCCATGCACGTGCCCGTGGTCCTGTGCAGATTCTGACTCGCCAGCCGACAGAGGGCCGGGCGCGCGAGGGCGGTCTAAGGTTCGGTGAAATGGAGCGGGACGTACTCATTGGTCACGGAGCCGCAATACTGCTCAAGGGCAGACTACTTGATGAATCCGACAAGAGCAACATGCTTGTCTGTGAACAGTGTGGGCTTATTGGTGTCTATGACCGTAACAAGGACATCTACTACTGTCCAATCTGCGGTACCAATGCGAAAATCAGCAGTGTCGTCGTGTCATACGCCTTCAAGCTCCTCATACAAGAGATGATGTCTTTGGGCCTGGCCTGCAGGCTGAGGCTGAAGGAGATGATATGAGATGATGTCTGCCGTTACTACCAAGAAAGTCGATGAGATAGAGTTTGGTCTCCTCTCGCCAGACGACATACGAAAGATGTCCGTGGCCCAGATTGTTGTAGCTGACACCTACGATGAGGATGGTTATCCAATAGAGAGCGGCATTATGGATCCGCGCTTGGGTGTTATTGACCCAGGTCAGAGGTGTAAGACATGCGGCAATCGTGTCGGGAACTGTCCTGGCCACTTTGGCCACATAGAACTCGCCCGACCTGTCATGCACGAAGGCTATGCAAAGGTCATTCATAAGGTCCTTCGAGCAGTCTGTAGAGAATGCAATCGTATCCTTATCTCTGAAGATGAAATCAAGCATTTCGTCAGACTATTCAAGAAGTATCCCGATGTCGGTCAGAGAACTGGGAATCTGTCAAAGGAAATCCTCAAGCGCGCGGCAAAGGTAAAGCAATGTCCTCATTGTGGAGCAGAGCAGCTCAAGCTGAAGCTTGAGAAGCCCACTTCCATATACGAAGTGAGCGAAGCGGGTTCCGTTCGACTGACCCCAATTGACATCAGAGGCCGGCTGGAGAATGTGCCAGATGATGACTACATGCTCCTAGGTATCAATCCGAAAGCCGCAAGACTGGAATGGTCAATACTCACAGTCATGCCTGTCCCACCTGTGGCAGTTCGGCCGAGTATCACCTTGGAATCCGGCGTACGAAGTGAAGATGACCTCTCCCACAAACTTATTGATATTATTCGAATCAATCAAAGGCTTCGCGAGAACTTGGATGCAGGAGCACCAGCCCTCATAGTGGAGGACCTCTGGGAGCTTCTACAATACCACATCACGACGTACTTCGACAACGGAGTAAGCGGAATTCCTCCAGCACGACACCGTTCGGGTAGAGCATTGAGAACTCTAGCACAGAGACTGAAGGGGAAAGAGGGTCGATTCCGGTCCAATCTGTCTGGAAAGCGTGTTGACTTCTCAGCACGTACAGTCATTTCTCCTGACCCAAACCTAAGCATGAACGAGGTCGGCGTACCTGAAGAGATTGCCAAGATACTGACTATTCCTCAACGGGTTACAGAATGGAATACAGAGGAACTGAAGGAGCTCATTCTACGTGGTCCTGACAGACATCCAGGTGCCAACTATCTAATCCGCAGCGACGGACGAAGAGTTGACTTGCGTTTTGCAAAGGATCGGTCGATTATCGCTGACACAATCGAGGCGGGTTTCATCGTCGAGCGCCATCTTGACAATGGGGATATTGTATTATTCAACAGACAGCCATCTCTCCACAGGATGTCGATTATGGCTCACGAGGTCCGGGTGATGCCCTTCCGAACCTTCCGATTGAGCCTGTACGTTTGTCCTCCGTACAACGCCGATTTTGACGGCGACGAGATGAATCTACATGTGCCCCAGTCTGAAGAGGCGCGTGCCGAGGCTCGAGTACTGATGAGAGTACAAGAGCAGATTCTGTCTCCAAGATACGGCGGTCCGATTATCGGTGCTCTACAAGACTACATTTCTGCCGCATTCCTGTTGACACGCCGATCGAGTCTATTCACTTTGGACCAGCTGAATCAGCTCATGGCGAGCGCGAGCTTTGCCGGAGAACTTCCCCCACCTGCGATTAAGACACCAATTCAGTTGTGGACCGGGAAACAGATATTCAGTTTGTTTGTCCCACGTGGCATAAACATGTCTTTCAAAGCGAACGTCTGCAAGAAGTGCAAGACATGCAAGAAAGAAGACTGTGAGAACGACGCCTTTGTTGTTATCAGAGATGGGGCCCTGCTGTTCGGGGTCGTTGACGAAAAGGCAATCGGCGCCGGCGAAGCAGACTCGCTTTTCCACCGAATAGTGAAGGACCATGGCTCAACAGCTGCGAGGGTCTTCATAGACTCTCTGGGTCGTCTTCTGATTCGGTTAATAACAGACAGAGGATTCTCGATGGGGCTGAATGACATAACCCTACCCCGAGAGGTCGTCCAGAGAATAAGGGTCATACTTGAGGAGGCGGACAACAAAGTAAACCAACTCATCGAAACCTACAAGCGTGGCGAGCTTGAAGCCAACCCCGGACAGACGCTCGCGCAGACACTTGAGCAGAGAATCCGTGCTGTTCTTGCCGAGGCCCGTGACTCTGCTGGTGCAGTGGCTGGAGAGCACTTGGGTCTGGAGAACTCTGCGGTCATTATGGCGCAGACCGGGGCAAGAGGCTCGGGGCTCAACCTCTCACAGATGGCCGCGGTTGTGGGACAACAGGCTGTGCGAGGCGAGCGAATAAGTCGCGGGTACGTTGGTCGTACTCTTCCCCACTTCGAGCGTGGAGATCTCGGAGCAAGGGCTCGCGGATTCGTTACCTCAAGTTACAAGAGTGGCTTAGATCCAATCGAGTACTGGTTCCATGCAGCAGGCGGACGCGAAGGGTTAGTGGACACGGCAGTCCGTACCTCCACCTCAGGGTATATGCAGAGGAGATTGATGACAGCTTTGCAGGATCTCAAAGTTGAAAGCGATGGGACGGTCAGGACTGCATCTGGACGCATAGTCCAGTTCCGATTTGGTGATGACGGGGTGGACCCTAGCAAGTCTGATCACGGACGATCCGTGAACATAGATATGGCGATAGAGAAGGTTGTCGGGAAGAGCAAGGCCGTCGAAGGGGGTGGCGAGTAGTGTCCAGTGCTACGTTGGAGAAGTATATTGAGAAGCGATTTGAGCAGATGAGGGAGGAGCACAGGCTCCCACCGAAAGTACTTGGAGAACTTGAGAGGAAGATCAAGGGTCTTTCGGAACTAACAAAGAAGGAATTCGACGATGTCTGCGATAGTGTTGTGGAGTCCTACGAACGGGCCATGGTGGAACCGGGTGAGGCCGTTGGGACAGTGGCAGCACAGAGTATTGGCGAACCGGGCACTCAAATGACTCTGCGGACTTTCCACTACGCAGGAGTTGCAGAGCTGAGCGTTACTCGGGGTTTGCCCCGACTCATAGAAATCGTTGACGCGCGCAACAACCCTGCCACGCCTACCATGAGAGTACATTTGGCTCCGGATATCGCACGTGATCAGGCTGCAGCAAAGAGAATCGCACGGAAGATAGAGATGGTCTTAGTTCAGAGCGTCGCAAGCAATTTCTCAATAGACCTTCTGCGGCAGGCGATTGTCATCAGGCTTGACCCTGATATGATGGACGACAAGGGCCTTTCGACTCAGGATGTTGTGGAGGCAATTCAAGCCAAGATTAAGGCAAAGGGAGACGTCGAAGGCGACGACAACGTCATTTTCGTTTATCCGACGAATGAGTCCCTAGCGGAGCTCCAGCGTTTGATGGAAAAAATACGAGAGGTTCGTGTTAAAGGCATAAACGATGTGACACACGTCGTCATACGGAAGGAAGGTGATGAGTTTGTACTCCTCACCGAGGGTTCGAACCTTCAAGAAGCTCTTGAAGTTGAGGGCGTCAATCCGCACAGGATATACACCAACAATCTTCGAGAGATATACACAGTACTTGGAATAGAGGCTACTCGGAATGGTATCGTCCTAGAAGCCATGAACGTCCTTAAGGAACAGGGATTGGATGTTGATGTAAGACATATACTGCTAGTGGCAGATATGATGACGGCTGATGGAGCCATCAGGCAGATTGGTCGTCATGGCATCTCGGGTGCAAAGAACAGTGCTCTGGCTCGTGCTGCTTTCGAGGTAACAATCAAACACCTGCTTGGCGCAGGCATTGCGGGCACAAGAGACCCGCTGAAAGGAATAACTGAGAATGTAATACTTGGACAGCTCATCCCGCTAGGTACAGGATCAATTGATCTATTGATGAATCCCCCAAGCACGGCTGCCAAGAAAACGTAGTCCTGTATAACCCTTGGCGCAAGCATTAAAACTGATGAGCACATGCCGCAAGTAGTCTGGGACTGTAGAATCACAAACAACATGGTATTTAGTGAGGTCATCTAGATTGAGCCTGAATCAGCCAATCGCAAGCGCAGTCAGTACCGGCGACTGCAGGGTAGGAGCAAAGTCATCGATGAACGCTCTCCGAACTGGCATTGCAAAACTGGTAGTAGTCGCCGCTAACTGTCCGAAGGAAGAATACGAAGACATTACGCACTATGCCCGCCTGACGGGCACCAAGATACACAAATTCGAGGGTTCGTCCTGGGATTTGGGCGAGATTGCTGGAAAGCCCTTCATGGTCTCAGCAATCGCCGTGATAAAACCCGGTGACTCCAATATCCTGAAATTGGTTTGAGGCGAGCCTTTTTGTCCCGGTTCAAACTCTCAATGGATGATATGGCCCTAATCGCAACATTCGAGACCATTACTGGCGTTTCCGCTGTCGATGTTGTTCGCGACGATGACAGTGAACGTCTCATATTCGTGGTGCGTGCGAAACAGCTCGGCAAAGCGATCGGCCGTGATGGAGTCAGGGTCAGGATGGCTGCTGATGCATTTGGCCGCCCTGTGGACATCGTGGAGATGGCAGACACTGCCGAGGACTTTGTGAAGAGCGCTCTTGCTCCTGCCCGGGTTGAGCATGTGAAAATAGCGGAGCACAAGGACGGTAGCCTTGTTGCCAGTGTGACTGTCAAGGCAGAGGACAGGGGAATCGCGATAGGGCGTGACGGCAAGAACGTTGCCCGTGCGCGTATACTGGCCAGGCGTCATTTTGATCTGGACAATGTCGTGATAGCCTGAATTCATCTTAGGCTCGGGTTCGTACCTATATCCTTGCTGTCCAGTCAGAAGTTCAGCTAAGTCGTGTGATAAGACTTTTAAGGAAACACTCGGCCGATGGTCTGAATCCCCTCAGGTTGGACCATTCGTGTCATATTCCTGACGGCAAGAGGCAAAGAACTTGACTCATTCCAAATCCCCGCTCGGTGAGTTCGCCGCAAGACCTCTCAAGGCAAAGCGGAAGCGGTTTCAGTGGAAGAAGTCCACCTACAAGAGCAGGGTGCTGAAACTGAAGGAGAAGACCGATCCGCTAGAAGGCGCTCCTCAAGCACGAGGTATAGTCCTTGAGAAGGTCGGCGTTGAGTGCAAGCAACCCAATTCAGGCATCCGCAAGGCTGTCAGGGTTCAGCTCTCCAAGAATGGAAAGCAGATTACTGCATTCATACCGGGAGATGGTGGCATGAAATACATTGATGAACACGATGCAGTGATAGTCGAGGGTATAGGTGGCGCTATGGGCGGGGCCTTTGGAGACCTGCCCGGGGTTCGATGGCGTGTTGTAAAGGTCAATGGCGTTTGTCTTGAATCGCTTATTTACGGCAGGGTAGAAAAGCCGATACGCTAGGTGATGGCTATGGGAGAAGAGGAAAGAACTGAAGCAGCGCCAACCCCTGAGGCGCCTGTGACGCATGCGAGTCCTCCACTGCTGCTGTTTGGTAGATGGGATTCTACCGAAGTTCAAGTGAAGGATGTGGGTCTTCAGAGATACATTACACTGAAACCAGTCTTGATACCGCACACAGCAGGCAGGCACGCAGGTAAGAGGTTCCACAAGTCTACCGTGCCTATCGTTGAGAGGTTTGTGAATAAGGTTCTGAATGCAGGAGATCGGCACGAAAAGAAGACACGAACTGGGAAGAATGCTGGCAAGAAAGTCAGAGCGATTGGTTTCATTCGCCGTGCCTTTGAAATAATCGACTTCAGAACAGGCCTGAATCCGATACAGATTCTGGTGACGGCAATCGAGAACGCAGCTCCTGCCGAAGAGACCACACGAATTTCGTATGGTGGCATGGCATATCCACGGTCTGTGGACGTTGGCCCACAGCGAAGGGTAGACGTTGCACTTAGGCACCTTGTCGTAGGGGCTGTTAGGGCATCACACAATAGCGCGAAGTCTCTTGAGGAGTGCTTGGTTGACGAATTGCTTCTTGCGTACAAGGGTGATGCCGGAAGCTTTGCTATAGCAAGGAAAGAAGAGCGAGAGAGAGTAGCAAGGTCTGCACGGTAGGGCCATTGTCGCCAGTATTCTGCCGGTCTGACAGGTCTTGCCATCCTTTATCTGCTGCAACCGCATGTTTTCCCCAGCATCGCATGGGCCGTGAGGAGACCTACAAGTTCCCACTCAGAGTGAGGTGATTCGCCACTTGAAGCAGCAAATTGCCATGGTGCGCCAACAGCTGCCAAGAGGTTGGACAATCTTGAACATCTTCTGGTAGGAGATTATAAGCAGAGCTTCTGCACCATTTCCTGAGGTCAACCCGACACGAAGTTTGGCCTCAAGGAGTGTGATCCCAGTGCCGTTTCTGGGAGGACAGAGACTCCTGTGTCCAACTTTGTCCAACTTACAATGAACGGTCACCCGAACAATCACGTCGTCATATCCTTCTTGGAAAAGCGCGGCTACAAAGTGCTCAATCTGATTGAGATCCGTGGACCCAGAAAGGGCGAGAGACTGGGCAGTCGGATTCAGGTTGGGGCGCACAAGTTCGACTATTGATGGATTCCGCAAGCTGTATCTATGTGGGAATCGGGTTCTCCGTAAGCTTTAAAGACACAC
>Ga0315296_10003819_pt1 | contig 12500 bp, 13 predicted proteins | sample YL17G14_18_MG_FD_203921 | JGI IMG/M metagenome (GOLD analysis project Ga0315296, IMG submission 203921) | Sediment microbial communities from Yellowstone Lake, YNP, Wyoming, USA - YL17G14_18 | ecosystem: Environmental > Aquatic > Freshwater > Lake > Sediment | place: USA: Wyoming | collected... | reverse complement strand
ATGTGTCTGTAGATCAAGCCGCCGTCAGCAGGCAACGAGTCGACGTTGACTCGACCCGACAAATATATTTTCATGCAAGGTGGAGCGACAACGGTTCGGACATCGTTGACGGCGCCATATACATCAATGGCGCTGCCTACGTGACAAACTCAACAGGATGGGCAACGGTGAATGCGACTTCATCTGTCATAGCCAATATTTCCTGGCTTGTCACGGGCGTGGATGTGCAGGGCTTTTATGCATTCAAACAGGAGGTTCCGAGTCCATGGATCGTGTGGGATGTTCTTCATGCATACGACTACGGCGTGTCGAAAGAAAGATGCGACGTCAATTCTACTCAGACGATCTGGGTCAAAATACGTTATGCCTACGACGGAAGCACATTTAACAACTCTACTGGCTCTTTGGCGATCGGTGGACAACTGGCTGAATGGAACGAGCAGAGTGTTTATTGGGCGATCAATGTCTCAGAACCAATTGTGGGCCAGAATAACTATACGGTTCCTTCCAGTTTTGAGGACAAGCTCTTCGGGCTGACGTTGATGATTGACGTGAAACAAGCTTCAATAATCTGGGACATGGTTAACCTGACGATCACTCCAAGAAACCAAAGAATAGATGTCGGATCAACTGCGAGGGTAGAAGTGAAAGGGACCTATGTTTTTGATTCTTCTGTGTGGAATGGCAACGTAGTTTTTAATGATACTCTCACGAAAAACGAGGTTGGCAGATTTACATATTCCGCGACTTCAATATCAGACCCTCTATACGGTTTAGGTACCTTTGAAACAAACAGCGTTTCCGCGATCTTTGATCGCGTACTGCTGAATCTGTCCGCCTCGGATACACGAATTAACGTAAGGGAAACTGCGAAAGTCCTCGTAACAGGAGCATACCAATTCGACAATTCAGTTTGGAACGGTGATTTTGCTTTGAACGACACGCTCACAAAAGGCGAAGTGGGAAATCACGGTTTCAAATTGATTTCAATCGTGGACCCGAATTACAATCTGACTGCCTTCGAGGGCAACAGTGTTTCGATAGTCTGGGATAGAGTGAACCTGATATTGTCTTCCCCTCGAGAGCGGGTCAGCGTTGGATCGACGGCTCCGATAATTTGGACTGGAAAATATGAATACGACCAAACAGTCTTCGAGGGAAACATAACCTTGAATGAAGATTCCGCACAGGATTCTGTGGAGCTCGTGCACTACAGGGCAGAGAATATTTCTGATTCCCTTTACGGTTTGACGACTTTCACGACAAACGACATCAGCATCGTATTTGACGAGTTGAATTGTAGTGTGAAAGCCGACACGTCGACTATTGGTAGAGTTCTGGTAGAAGTAAATGTTGCATATCAGTTCGATGGAAAACCTGTGACCGATGCTAAGGTAACCGTTGGAACTGTACAAGCAGAGAACGTGGGATATGGAAGGTACGTGGCTAGCCTGTCTGAATGGAAACCGTACTCGGCATATCACGTTAGAGTAGAAAAAGAGACTTTTGAGAAAAATCTGGATGTCTCGGTGGTGGTCACCGGAAATATTGCTGTGATGTTGCTTGCGGCAATCATTATCGTGGTCGCTATAGTCTTTGTGGAATACAGAAAGCTAGGGACCGAGGAATAGAACGCGTGCATGACAGAAGTTGCTTCGAGCAGTTTTGGACGCGCTTTTGAACTCTTGTTGTTCTTGAAGGCAGAACGTCTAAGTTTTTGGGGTTTAGATTCTTATACTTCTAAGCATTTTTGTACTCTACAAGGAGTGATGTTGCCGCAATGCCGAGGACTGTTGCTCCATGGGAAGTCAAACATGAGTTGCTGGTGAAGGCTGAAGGCGAAACTGACCCACGCTTTGGATGTAAGCCAGAGGAACGGTCGGCTGAGAATCTGATGCGGTATGGCGTAGTCAACCTTGACAAGCAGGCTGGTCCAAGCAGCCACGAGGTTGCAGCGTGGGTTAAGCGTGTCCTGAAGCAGGAACATGTTGGGCACGGCGGGACTCTAGAGGCAACTGCATAGGCCAGAGAAATCCCAAAGTGACCGGTGTTCTGCCAGTTACCTTAGGTGACGCTACGAGGATCGTCCAAGCGCTTCTGTACAGCGGGAAAGAATATGTTTGCGTGATGAAGCTTCACGGCGATCCGAAAATAGAACAATTGAAAAAAGTTCTAGGTGAGTTTCAAGACGCTATTTATCAACGTCCTCCTCTGCGGGCTGCGGTCAAACGCCAACTGCGAACAAGGCGCATATACTATCTGGATTTTCTAGAGGCAGATGGACGAAAAGTGCTTTTCCGAGCAGGATGCGAAGGAGGCACCTACATCCGGAAACTGTGTTTTGACATCGGCGAAGTCTTGGGTTGTGGTGCACACATGCAAGAGTTGCGTAGGTCAAGGGCGGGTCCGTTTGTTGAGGCAGAAAGCACCACTTTGCACGATGTTGCCTACTGGTTCATGGAGTGGCAGGAGAAGAAGGACGAGAAGATTCTCAGAAGGTTCATCCAGCCAATGGAACAGGCCCTAGGGCTCGTTCCAAAGATTCACGTTCGAGACTCGGCTGTAGACGCGTTGTGTCATGGTGCAGATCTGACTGCGCCAGGCGTCTTGTCGCTTGATAGCAACGTCAAGGCGGGTTCAATGGTTGCAGTTTTGACTTTGAAGAATGAAGGAGTTGCCTTGAGCAAGGCTCTAGTCAGTGCTCAACAGATTTTGGACATGGAACATGGGGTTGTCGCCAAGACTGAAAGGGTGATTATGCCACGGAGTACGTATCCGAAGCTTTGGAAGGGTGGCAACAAACAGCATGAGCAAAAGGGCTAGCGACGTCGAGCACTACTTTGCAGAACATCCTAAGTCGAGGGCAAGGTTTGGCTTAATCCTGACCTACCTGAGAGGAAGACCCTTCGAATTCTTGACCAGTTCAGGAGTGTTTTCAAAGAACAGAATCGACTTGGGCACTAGATTGCTGATAGAATGCATGGTGCTTCCGGAAAAAGGGTGTCTGCTCGACATCGGTTGCGGCTACGGGGTTGTCGGCATTTCAGCGGCCGTCTTCAACCCAGACCTGCACGTTGTTATGGTTGATGTGAACCACCGTGCAGTTTGGTTGGCAAGACAAAACATTGTGAAGAACTACGCTGCTAATGTTGAGGCAAGACGAGGCAACCTGTACGAACCTGTTGAGGAAATGGTTTTTGATTGTGTGCTTTCAAATCCGCCAGTGAGCGCGGGGATGGAGACTGTCAAGGCGATAATATGTGGGGCCCCGGAATTCATGGTAAGGAAAGGTGTTTTTCAAATGGTTGTGAGATCCAAAGTTGGCGGGAAGAGGCTGCGTGCCTTTTTCGAGCAGGCTTTTGGAACCGTTGAGGTTTTGGCTCGAGAGAGCGGTTACCGTGTGCTGATTTCCCAGAAGCGCTAGAACGTTTGGATGAGGTTTTTGGAAAACATATAATAAACCACGCTTGAATATGATTTTCTGCGTTTGGGCCGGGGTCTCCTAGCCAGGTATGGAGCAAGCCTGGAGACGAGCAAAATCGCCAAACAGCTTGTGGCCCCTCGGGGCCACGTGGGTTCGAATCCCACTCCCGGCGCCAAGATTTTTGATCAGAAAAATACCTTGATTCTGAACCCTTTCTGACAAAGGACTTATCAACGCAGTTACAATATTTTATCAAAACTGCAGCAAGTAGAATTCCGTTCTTAACCCCAAAAGCGGGCCGTATAGGTTTAGACTTACGTTTAAATTTTACAAATCGATGCATTTTCGCTTTTTAAAAATAGAACAGATGCAAGACTTCAAGAATCATGTGGTTGAGCCAATCATACGGAACACGATGGTTTGAGCCACGAAAAAGTTCGTTGGGTTATCCGAAAATCATATTTAGAACAGCACATTCCCTTATGCAGAACAGCACCGCATAATTGCGAATGTGCCAATTTCCAGAAATGTTCTGGGGGAGATGGCTGAATGAGGTTGCGCTTCGAATGATACCAGTTGAAATTTCTTCCGTCACAAAGTCCTACGGCGATTTAAAGGCAGTTAATGGAGTTTCATTCTCAGTTAGCGAGGGTGAAGTCTTCGCTCTTCTCGGCCCGAACGGTGCAGGCAAGACAACACTGATAGAGATTTTGGAGGGTTTGCGGAAAAGAGACAGTGGTGCCGTGAAGGTCCTCGGCCTTGATCCATGGGAAAACGGCTACGTGCTTCATAGAAGAATTGGGGTAATACCGCAGGACTTCACTTTCTTTGACAAGGCAACCCCGTGGGAAGCGTTGAAATACTATGCAGATCTTTTTGGCGTCAGCGTCAACCCGGATGAGATTCTGAAAGAAGTCTTGCTAGAGGGTTCAGCAAGTGTCCTTTTCGAGAATCTTTCGAGCGGGCAAAAGCAGAAGATGGGACTTGCGCTCTCACTCGTGAATTCTCCTGAGCTTCTTTTCCTCGACGAACCAACTACGGGACTTGACCCAAACGCGAGAAGGGCGATTTGGGACGTGATAAGAGGGTTGAAGAATAAGGATAAGACCGTAATTCTGACTACTCATTACCTCGATGAGGCCCAGCAGCTTTCCGATAGGGTCGCCATCATGAATCATGGGAATATAGTGGCGATGGGAACTTCAGATGAGATCATTGAAGCTTATGGTTCAGGGGAAAGACTTGAGATTCATGGGACCGAGGAACTGGCCTCTTATGTAAGGGCGAACACGGATCTGAAGGTTGAGTACAAGGGCAAGGGTTTGATTGGCATAGCGCTCAATCGGAAAATTGACGCGTTGACAGCCTTGGCGGCTGTCAAACAGTCAGGATTAGACTGGGGCGAGATTCACACGCGCCGTGACAGTTTGGACGACGTGTTTGTTAAGCTGGTAAGGGGAACCATGGATGCGCAGGGCGAAATCAAAGCTGAAAATAACGGTGATAATTCCACTGACAGGCGGAGGCGCTAGTAAGGATGGCTAGTGCAAAAAGAATCATGGCCGACCTTCGTTTGTTCGGTCGCGGATATCTGAGAAACAGGGTGGGGCTGTTCTTTGGTCTAATATTTCCTGTGATTCTCATACTTATTTTCGGCGCCATTTTTTCGGGAGGCTCTTCCGGAACTATAACGGTCTACGTTCAGAACCAAGACGCTGGTCAGATCTCCACTTCATTCGTGGATGTGCTTAACAGCACGGGCACAGTTCGCGTAGTATTGGTTAGTACTTCTGAAAACTTCTCACAGTACCTATCGGTCCATTCGGCATCCGACGGAATGACTATCCCTGCCGATTTCTCTTCGAACTATATGGCGGGCAACCCTGTTAACGTGACCGTCTACGGCAACCCATCCTCAAGCTCCAGTGCCGTCGTGAGCGGAACCGTCACAGGAGTGGCAAATGTGTTCAACTTGCGACATTACAATGGTTCAATGATCATAGGCTTAACCCAGACGACGGTAAACGCTCAGGTGTACAAATACGTCGATTTCTTAATTCCTGGCCTAATCGGTTTTTCTATACTCGTGAGCCCAATGTTTTCTCTCGTTAACATATCCTCAGAATACAAGAAGACAAAACTGTTCAAGCAGTTATCCCTGACTCCCCTCTCCAAGATCGAGTGGCTAGCCTCCAAAGTGCTCTGGTACATTCTGTTGTCAGCGCTTTCCTTCTTGCTGATGGTTGCCGTGGGAGTTCTTGCCTTTGGCGCCTACGTCACACTAACACTCTGGCTCATACCGTTCCTTGTCCTGGGGCCGATGCTTTTCTCTTCGTTAGGCATGCTGGTTGGAACTGTAACTAGAAGCACCGAGACAGCCAGCCTAGTCGGACAGGTCATAACTTTCCCAATGATGTTTCTCGCCGGCACATTCTTCCCCATTAGCCTCATGCCTATTTATCTGCAATCATTCGCGCATATCCTGCCCCTTTTCTACATAGTCGAGGGGCTGAACGCGGTTATGATATACGGAAACTATGGGCAAGCAGTGATAGACCTTGTCGTGGTCACAGCAATCACGATTATTGTCTTTGTAGCTGCAGCGAAGTTATTCAAGTGGAGAGAAGATTAGCCTGAAGTAGTAAATACCCAATAATCATTCTCAAAATTGGGTGAATTGACGAAGCTTTGAAATTGAAGAAAACCACGTTTTCACAATGTGTTTGTAATACTCAAACATTTGACCAAGCGTTTCCTCAAGAATAAGACTCCGCCATAAAAAAGATGTCCCGTTGAAGTTGCGAAAAGGGGGCTTTTGGTCGGACCGAAGAGATTTGAACCTACATTCGTTCAACGTCACTCTCGCGCTTCTTTTTGGACTTGCGATCCGCTATTTCTGTTAGTATAATGTATACAGTAACGAGGACTATTGCCAATATCAAGGCTGGATCGAATCTCGATCTCAACACTTGTTTTCCGAACAAAACAGGAATTATCTCATTTATTAGAACATTGGGAAATGTCAACAGGACAAGAATAACTGCCACGTAGTTCTCGCCGTTTATTTCAGTGCGCTTGTCAACGCGCCTAATTGCCCATCCTCCCAGTTTAATTCCTCCATAGAGAGCAAGAAGTGATATTGGTATCAGAAAAAGAAAATATCCTAGGCCAATTATGCTGGCAAAATAAGCATGTACAGGGTTGCCTTCATGAGCATTAGGATTATTGCTCAAGAACACGTAGGTAAAAATGAGGTCAAAGAGCGTGATACCTGCGACTGATCCATATAAAACCCAAAAAGGTATCTTTGCTGATCTTTGATTTATGTTCATTATGCATCACACGTTATTATCACATTTTTCTTTCCATTCATCTTAGCGCTGGCTTAAAGCCATTCACTCGGTTTGAAATCAGGCGATAAATAGACTTTATGAATCACGACTCTTTCAAAAAAGAATCAGAATCCATGGCCACGTCAGCATTGTGAACAAGAAGAAACTTGTACCGATGCTAAATACAACACAACACGCGTTCTTAACCAGATTCCAGCATCCCCTGTAAAAGGGGACCTTTGGTGAGCAGCATAGGTTTGAACTTACACTCGCTTCCAATTACTCTCGGTCTATCTAGAGTCTACACAAGAAGGCTTCTCTTTGCAACATGCCTAATGTTAGGTGGTGTCAAAGTTGAAAATGTCTACAAAATTCTGCATTTCTGAAAACAAGTTCAGACTGACGAGGGTTGGGTTAGTAATGGGGTGTAGATTCTTATGTCCGCGCCAACAAAATTCTCAGGGTGCGCCACGTTGCGCGCGCGCAGGCTGAGATGGTGTCATGGAAAACTTGTTCTTCTGTTGGAGTTGCACCCGATTTTGTGTACGCTTGTATGGCGCCGCCAACTACTCCAAGTATTCCTCCGATCACACCAATTATCCCGCCTACAAAAAGATATGAGGAAATCGCCCCGATTATTCCGGTGACAAGCACGATGAAACCGTTTTCTACGAGGAACATTGCTAAGCCACAAGAAGCGATAAGGGCGATACCACCAATAGCAATCAGAGCTGGGAGGGGATACAATTTCAGATTCGGATCGAGCAAAAGAAGGGCTGTTGGCAAGTTAAGAATTAGGCCTGCAAAGACAAGAAAACCCCCAATTACAGGGACCGCTCGTCCTGCCTTCATCTTCTCTGAGACCAAACTTCAAGTGTGACCCTTGGTTTCCTGCATATTTAAAGTCTGGCATTAACCGGCGCGCTCTTGTTTGAGACTTTTTGCCCGCCGTTCGTCTAGGTCTCCAGGAATTGTATGAACTGTCAGCAGGGCTCGGGTGTTATCAGATATGTTAGTCTCGTTGGGAACAGGAAATCCTGATTCTCCGCGCCTGGAAAACCCATTCTCAAGCGCAGAAAATGGAAAGCTACTTTTTGTCTTCGTTTGTCATCTTTCGTAAGTAGGCAGCTATTCTGGAGAAGGTTATTGGTTGATAATGAGTGTTTTCTTGCAAGTCTACCAAGAATCCCCTAATGTCTTCCGCATTCATGTAGGGTTTTAGTTGTTTCGTCGCCGCCTCCCTGACAGTTCGTAGGTAATCTGCATATTCCGAGTAATCCCTGAAGAATAAAATCTCCACCATATCCTCTCCCATACCCATTCCCTCCATGACTAGAAGGAGAGTCCGAGGATTTTCCTTCTCCATTTTCCGAGATTCTCTGTACAGTTCATCGCGTTCCTTTGAAGAAAGAGGCTTTAGTTTCAAAAAGATAATTGCCATAATGTGACACCCGAGTTTCTGGAAGTCAGGTATCATCGTGTATTCTTTTACGATTCCTTCTTTTTCCAGTCTTTGTCTGGTCCTGGTGACAGTTGGTTGAGAAACTCCTATGACCTTTGCTAAGTCTCTGTCGCTTCTTCGACTATTCTTCATCAACTCAGAAATCAGTTTCAATTCTATGTCTTTCAAACTCGTTCTTCCCTCTTCTTAGAATTTGATGCATGAGAGATACTTTAAAGTTTGTGTTGAAGTAGGTCGACGCGCGCGATTTTCCAGGACTTTCATTGATAAACAACTTAGGTCTGTGGCTTGATGCGTTTCATGTTGGGACAGGATTGAAAATCAGATAGGCTACGTATTTTTTAACCATGTGGCGAGGGTAGTAGCTCTCCTTAGCTTTTTCTCAAGCCTGGTATGCCCAGGTCCTGTTCTCTGTTCACAAACTTGAATGTTTTGAGGGCTTTCTGGCAGAACCATTGGTTTATGACTTGGTATAGCCCTTCTATTTCGGGGTTGGCTTTTTCGAAGTGAATGACCGCAGTTTCGTTGTTGAGTGGTTCGGCAAGGGTGAAGGCTTCGATTTTGTCATCGACATATATTGCTCCTCCGAAGATGCCGAGGTACCCGTAATGTTCGCAAGCGGTTTTTATAGCGGTGTTTTCTGCTTCTAGTCCTTGAACTTCGTTGCACTGGCGAAGGTTGCACCATTTTGTTTGAAGTTGGAGACAATCTTCGATTTCCAACCGTCCAACGCTGGCATATCTGCAATTATACTTGGTCAAGCAACGGGTAACGAAGTTTCGTTTGGGATGATATTTGTCGCCCGGAAGGTCAGCAAGATCGCTTGTCAGATAAACATAGTCCCAGTCGTCACGGTCAGGTTCAACTCTTAAGCCCTCATTGTCAAGTTGCCGCAACTGTTCGGCGGTGACCCCGTAGAATGGTGGAAGTCCATTATCTCCCAACTTCACTGTTCTCAGTGTTTCCAATGTTCTCGCTAACGATTCTTTCCCAAGCGGTGGCAGTAGAAAAGTCTTGTCATCTCGAAGTCTTTTGCGTTGAACCAATATAGCTTCGCCAAGCCGCGAGATTTGGACTGGTTCAGAAGCGTTCCACACAAACAGGTTTGTGAATGTCAGTTCGGATATTTGGGGTTGTGCTTCTCTCAGGAGAGAGTCGAAAAAGGGCTTATCCTCAATGGTCAGCTCTCTGAAGCTCGGAAATTCCGGGAGCTTAACGCTCAAACCATCCCTCGTATGCTCAAACCGTCTCGTCCATCTTTGTTATTGCATCTTTGATTATGGAAGCTGACTCTTCAAAAGCCCGTTTCGCTTCAGAATCTAGTTTGAGCTCCAATATTCTTTCAACTCCATTCTTTCCAAGAACGCATGGAACGCCGATCGACACGTTTGACAATCCATACTCGCCCTGCAAATAAGTGGAAACACTCATGACTCGGTTTCTGTCCCTCAAAACAGCATCGGCCATAATCGCAATCACGGCTGCTGGAGCGTAAATTGTGGAGCCCTTAAGCTTTATCACATCAGCACCAGAAGTCTTCGTCAAACCAACTATCTTGTCAATCTGTTCCTTCCTCAGCAAAGTGGACACAGGTATCCCTGAAACAGACGCAAAGTTGACGAGAGGAACCATCGAATCCCCATGCTCGCCAATCACCAAAGCGCGAATATCCTCTCTTGACACGCCCAACTCCATTGCAAGATAAGACCTGAAACGCAGGGTGTCAAGGATGTTTCCCATTCCGAAAACCCTGTTTCTCTCAAACCCCGACTCCTTGTAAGCAACGTGGGTCATGACATCAACCGGATTCGTAACTATCATCAACTTACAATCAGGCGCGTACTTGACGACCTCTTTAACAACAGACTTCACAATCTTCGCGTTCTTGTTCACCAAATCAATCCGGCTCATTCCAGGCTGCCGAGCCAGACCTGCAGTCACGATAACAAGTTCAGATCCTTTCATTTCACTAAAATCGCTTGTCCCCTTGATTTTCCCGTCAAACTCGATTGCAGGTGCAGCCTGCATCATGTCCAAAGCCTCACCAACCGCAACGTTCTCAACAACATCTATCAAAACTACATCGCTGATTCTTCGTCCCAAAATGTTGAAAGCAGCTGAACTTCCAACTTTCCCTGCTCCAACTATTGTTATCATAAAATAGAGATGAAGAGCTAGCTTCACATAAATCTAACTAAGATTGGCCTCAAAATAGGTGATAAAAACATCAAGAAAGCTTAATTAATCAAAGCAAATTCTATTCATTCGGCATCACGCCAAAAAGCCCTGGTAGTATAGTCCGGTCTAGTATATGCGGCTGTCGCCCGCAGGACCCGGGTCCGAATCCCGGCCAGGGCGCCACACCTGCTACTCGATTTGTTCCGATTTGCCTTCCTTTTTCTCTTCTTCGGCGACCAGTTTCTTTAGCTTCTTCTCCATTTTCAGCTCGTAGGTATGTTCTTTCACGGGTGGAGGCAGACCCTGCATCTTGAAAAGCAGGTTTGGAGCTACAATTCGTCTTTCTCCAGCCTTGACTTTTACCATCTTGCCGTATACTTCATCTTCAAACGGTTCCAAAGCTTCTACGACCCAGTTTCCGCTGCTTTCAGACAGAACGGCTACCTTGTACTTGCCCTTGTAAAACCGAATTTCCCTACTCATTCCGTCTCACACGGAAATGCTCGCATCATAACAATATAAAACAACCGCTTCTCTCAATTCAAGCAAGTCCCAGAAAGAATAATAACACCCTTAAACCGTCATTCTACGCGAGAGAGATTGACGTTTTCCCAAACACGCAGCAACAAAAGCATCTCAAACACCTGGCTACATGACGTTCTCAAGGGGGCTGGCATAGGATCCGATGAAATTCCAACGATAACAGCGAGGGCTTCGGGAAGCGGTTTATGTGTGGTCTGCAAGGGTTCAAGACGCCTATGCGGCAAAGACAGATGCCCAATAATTGTCAAAGTCAACTATTACCTGAAAAGCGTGCCCTTGATGAGTAGCGAGGACATTTCTGGAGCTTCTCCTCCAAGCGTTTTCATTGGGAGAATAGGCTATCCAAACGTTTACGCTGGGCCACTAGTGCCGCCTGTCGAAGGCGATACAAGCATGTTTGATCTGCCCGAACTATGGTTTGGAAAATCAATGGACGAGATCGTGGCCTTCCGTTCAATGCTCATTCGCGGTAAACAGCGCGTGCACGTGCAGAAGTTCAGTGAAGCAGGAAAAATAATCCAAGGCACCCGCGAACTGGCTCTCGCTATCAAACCAGTAGACGTCGAGCTGTCCCTCACCAAGAAGCCTCACGGATCAATATTTCTCAGCGACGAAATCCAACCCTTCGGGCCGTCAGCTCCAATACGTGACCTGAAAATCAGCAACACAACATGGGACCAACAAATAGAGAAAGCATACAGCGACACTGACCTTAAGGCTGTGCCAGCCGTTCTTGAACTTTACAGAAAAGGAGTGTTTGAAACAAAAATCCAAAGGGCACTCAGCGTCGGAGCCTTCGGCATAGAGAAAAACCGCCGTCTCGTGCCAACACGTTGGAGTATTACAGCGGTTGATGACATCATCTCAAAAAACCTCATGAACCAAGTCAGACAGTCACCCGAAATCAACGAGTACCGAGTCTATGAATCACAATATCTGGACAACATTTTTGAAGTGCTTATGATACCTCGCGAGTGGAACTACGAGGCAATTGAAGCTTGGTACCCGGGCACTGTATGGAACCCTGATGGAAAGCAGACCGTGATGTTTGGTGATTGGGAAGGGCATGATGGGAGAACAACCTATGCTGAGATAGGCGGATGTTACTATGCGGCACGTCTAGCAGTCTGTGAGCTTTTGGTCAAGGAAAGACGTCAAGCAACAGTGATTGTTCTACGTGAAGCTCGTCCGGGCTACATTATGCCAGTGGGAGTCTGGCAGGTAAGGGAAAACGTGAAAAATGCCATGCGCCAGAAGCCTTTGACCTTCAACACCTTGAATGAAGCGTTAGAAAGAATTGCCACTCAATTTACCATTCCACTCCAAAGCTGGATAAGAGAAAGCCATCTCGTACGCAACGCGCTGTTCCAGAAAAGAATCACGGACTTCTTCGGCAAAGTCCAGTCAGGCTAGCGGTAGCCAAGATGAGACTCTCAGATCGATGGGACTCAAGTCGTCTGCTCGTCAATTTTCTGCTTCTTATCCTCTGACCCTGCCAACCGCCCAACTGGACACGTCTTTCCTGATTGCTTCTTCATCCATGATCTTTGACTTGCTTGCA
>Ga0315296_10003818_pt1 | contig 12502 bp, 16 predicted proteins | sample YL17G14_18_MG_FD_203921 | JGI IMG/M metagenome (GOLD analysis project Ga0315296, IMG submission 203921) | Sediment microbial communities from Yellowstone Lake, YNP, Wyoming, USA - YL17G14_18 | ecosystem: Environmental > Aquatic > Freshwater > Lake > Sediment | place: USA: Wyoming | collected... | reverse complement strand
ACAAACCTGAGCTCGTGGAAACAGTCAAAGTATTGAAAGATATGATGCATAAACCATTAAGCGAACTTGAAAAAGAAATTGAAGTCGCCGAAGGGGCAGAGAAAAGTGTCCCAACCGAATGAGAAACCGATTGCTCTCAAGGTCAAAGAGGAAAAAATAATCTCGTTGAATCTTCCTCAAGTCGACTGCGACATGATGGATGCTCGAACACGCAAGGTTCTCGTGTTTTTAATTGATGCGGAATTAAAAAGGAACAGATCCTATCCGAAAGAGTGGGCTGAGGGAGTCAATGGCGAGCTCACAGCTATTAAGGAAGGACTGGAAATGTGTACTAAAGTACGGAAGAGGAGAGAGGAAAACGCCGAGCAGGGAGCTGGCGCCACAGGGAGCAGCGCAGAAACTTCGTCCACGACTTGAAGAATTCGCAAAGGCCAACGATTTATTTTTGAATCCCAAGTTTGAATGGAAAATAACTTGGATGGAACAGCACCAAGGGCGATGTTTCTGTGACTGGGAGAATCGCCATTGCCCCTGCGAGCACGCCCTGGAAGACTTGAAGCGCTTTAACGGCGTGTGTCTGTGCGGGGTATTATGCACGAAAGACAAACTTTTGTATTATCAAACCACGCGAACAGTCAAACCGTTATCTCCAGAGGAAAAGAAGGCTGCTAAAGAAAGACTCAGATACCGGCAGAAAACGAATCAAGAACTCTTCAATAAGATTACAAAAAAGAAAAAAAGGTTGGAAAAGACCTAAGCCGTTTATTCGGCTTTTCTAACTACGCCTTTTCTACGCCCGCCGCAGCTGTGAACTGCCGCTGTGAATTTGGCCTGGAAGCCCGTGTCATATCTGCCTCCGTGTGTTGGACCAGGCTGGCCACGCATTGCATTTCCGATGCAGATGTTGAAACCGCTTGGGCGTTTCTTGAATCTGAGCCCGCCTCCGCCTATGGAGAGCATGAGCCCACCGAGTCTTTTATGGCTGACCAATGAAATTCCTCTTTGAGAGGTATGTTGTAGTTTCAACTTTATATATTAAACGCAAGTACTTTAGGTCAAAGGTTGTATGTCAAAGGTTGTTTTAAGATGAAACAAGCGTTATTGCTAGAGTTTTCGACATTCAACGAGGAAACATCTTCAGCATTAGGTCTACGACTATTGAAAGAGGGGTTTAGTCAAGCAGAAGTCGCCAAGGTTCTAAGAATTAATAGAAGAACTTTGTCAGACCATGTAAAGAAATGGAGAATAGAAGGACTACTAAAAGCTACAAAGAAATGTGTAGAGTGTGGAAAGGAGTTTAAACCTAAAACCAGTGGATTGTATTGTTCAGATGAATGTATGAGAAAGCAAATCCATTCGTACAGTATGTCGTGGTTAAAAAACAATAGACCGCTAGATAGACAGAGAACAAATGCCTGCAGGATTAGAATGAGGACAATGGTGATTTCGATTTTAGGTGGGCGCTGTGTCGAATGTGGAATTGACGATTATCGATGTCTCAATATAGACCATGTGAAAGGAGGCGGAACAAAAGAGCGTAAATTCTTGAGTGAGAGGCAGTTCTATTCAAAAGTTTTGGAATCTGTTATCGCAGGAAAGCGTGAATACCAATTATTATGTGCAAATCATAATGCCATAAAAAGATATGAACAAAACGAATGGAAGAAACCCTACTTATAATTGATTTTTAGTTCTGAGGTCTAGTTTTTGGATTTTGTTTTCAAACAGTCTGAGGAACATGGACAGATTGTGTATCACTGCTACGGGCGTTTCAACTTTCGCTTGGTCGTCGACGTCTATGTTTTTGCCCATTTCTTCCACAAAAGGAGTTAAAGCTACAAAGAGAGCGTCTAACCATTTCTTGTCATAGTAGGCGGGTTGAAGAGCGTAGTAGGTGTTGCCCAAATCTTGCTCTACAGGATAGGTTCCAGCTATGCCCCATTCAACCATTTGTTTCATGTGATAGGAAACAAGTTGGGGTGTCAGTTTTGCTGCCTTGGCAATGTGTTGTAAGATGAGAGGTTTGTCTGCTTTTTGCATTGCCTCAACAATGCGGACCCTCGCTCCGTAAAAGTCGGTTGGCATAGTTGCTTATTTGCCAAAAATGCTTTTAAACATTTTCCATAGAATGTTTCACGGCAGCCAGCCGACTCTCGAGGATCTCTGTTCTTTGTCCCTCCTGTTTGGCCTTGGATATCTGTCGCTCAAGATCCTTTTTGAGTTTGCAGAGGCCCATCCAAGAAAGTGTTTTGTCGAGCTCAGACATAGCATAGTCTACGGGGCAACAAATATTTGCGTTTTTCTATTCTAAAACGGAAAAGAGGGAGACTGAAAAAGAGAGAAATTATTACACAGTTTTCAGTCCGATGGCGCTCAAGGTGACTTTTGTGGCGGTGGGAGCGGCTGGTTCCAAGTATTCCGCGATTACTTGCAGGCTGCCTTGGTAGGTTCGTCCTTCAATCGTGACTGTCGCTGATTTTCCCATTTCTGATGAAGGAATATCGCCTGTCAAGACTATGACAATAGCTTTGATGGGTTTCACCTCCCTTAGCTTGGCACTGGGGTCGGCGTTGGTCGCCAGCGTTCCCGGAATTGGGCAAGAAGTCCGAGGAACCAGTCCACTATTCCCCGCCCCGGTCCTGACGTGAATTTGAAGTCAATACGGATCGTTTGTCCTTCTGGGACCTCGACGGTTTGTGATTTGGTCTGGCTTTGGGAAGTGGCGCTTACCGTGTAAGTGCCAGCGGCGACTTCCACTGTGGCAGGCGTGTTGCCTGACCCGTCTCCGACAATGCTGTAGGGAACGATGATTTCTTGCGAATCTAGCTGAGCGTGGATGTCAAGTGTTCCTTTTGCAGGAGGCGGAATCGGAGGCAGCGCATACGTGCACACGAGAGTCATGTTGCCAGTGAGGTCAATGGTTCTTAACGGTGTTGTCGAGTTATTTTCCCAATGCTTGAAGTTGTAGATGTCCGAACCAACTAGAACGTTTGATGGCACTACTACTGTGTGCATTCCCTCTGGTAGTACCATTGGTGGTGTCGGGGTCGTGTATTGATAGCCGTCTACGGTAAAGGGGAATCCAGAGATAGGTGTCGACGTGACGACTAAGTTATGGTTTACCGTCGGAGGCACATAGACTTCGTAAGTGGCCACTAGGGACGTATCAACTGCCAGATTGATTGTTCTTGTCGGGTTTGTTGAACCGTCTTCCCAGTGTTTGAAGCGATAGTTTCCAACAGCCGTTGGCATGGTAACTGTGTAGTTTCCCTGTATCAAGGCTTGGTTGTATGGTGTCTGCAAGGGCTGCAGATTTATTGTGAAAGCCACGTTTACAGGAGTGGATGTGACCGCCAGGGCGAAGCCTTCCGCGTAATAGGCAGTCAGACTTAAATCTCCCGTCATGACTATTGTTTTCACCATTTTTTTGTCTCCATCTTGCCATTGCTTAAAGAAGTATCGCATGTTTGATCACCTGGAGATCTCTCCCTCGGTGCTAACAGTATGCGTTCCCGTAGAGAGTGGGACAGTCAATGGCGTGTTTCCGACGAGTACTCCATCAATGTACACAGGAACGTTCTGATCAACGGTGGTAGGCACGCCGTCAACGATGCGGTCACTCTTGACGGTAAGATTGGGTTGAAGTCCTGCGGCAGGACCAATATAAGCGTCTGCTAACACGAATGCGTCTCCCCACATGTGAACTGGGCTTGTTGCGTTTCCCTCTGAGTTGTTCAAGCCGAAAGCGACGTAATTTATTACTCTGTCGTCGTTGATTATTCCGGTTATCTCCAAAGTTACCACGCCGTTAACGTAGACTCTTTGCGCTCCGTCAGCAACGCCAGGGGCGCTATTCTGCTTGATCTCCATTTCCACGCAGTATGGTGTGTTCAACTGTGGAGTACCGCCATTTTGAGCAATGAAGGCACCGTTATGTCGATAGTGGCTATACCATTTGAGGACGCCACCAATCTTTGCGAGCCCGCATAGTCCAATCGCCGTGGCTGACCGTTCTGCCCATGCCCCATGGATAGCCAAGCGTTGTCCCTCCGTTGTTGGCATCTGGTCAACTATCACGTTCATTGCCCGCATGAAAATATGGTCGCGGTTAGGAGATCCAATAAACTGTTGGTATACTCCTGCGAATGATCCTGCAGGTGCAGCAATAGCTAAGGTGCATTTTAGACCGTATGTTCCGTTGAACGGATGTTCGCTGGTAACCTCGACAAGATTCGTTCCCGATAGGTTTACTCCGGTCCAGCCGAAAGGTGAGACGGTGTTGCTGTCAAAATCACTTCTGAATAGTACGGCCAAGCTCATTCCTTCTATAGAGTAGTTATGTGATGATAGTTTTTAAGGTTTTATGCGATAATAGTTTTTATCGGGTTTGTGTCTCCATCGTCCCACTGCTGAAAAACCAATTTCCGCGTTACTGCAGCTTCAACCTCTTGGCTAAACGTTATTGCGATAGGCTTGAACCTTGGAAAGTATAGTGACTCGATCTCTGCGAATGGGGGCCTCTGGCTTGGATAGTCGCTTATTTTAACCATTTCAACGATCCATGTGCTGGGGATCCCCGATTGGTATGCGTCGGAAACGGCGAATCCTGCTCCCAAGTTTGCATTGCTATTGTATGGATATGAGAAGACGCCCATTCGTTGAGCTAGAGCCGCGATCTTCGCACGTACGCTATCATTGTAGGCTCTTTTTTGCGAGTCGAGTGAATAGCTACCGATCCAGGGTCCTCCCCAATTATGCATGTTCAGGTAAAATTTCGGCCCTTCAGTGTTGAACAGATTAATCATTGCTTGAGTTTCGGGTTCGCTTGCTGGGCTCGGGCCTCTATAGTAGTCGTCTGAGGGTGTTGTGCTTCCGCCATTCTGCCAGTTGTAAACGAAATTTCGGTTCAAGTCTACTCCGGTTGAATAGGAGCCTCCACGAGCATTTTTCCTTGTGTCCATGTCCACATTGACTATTGGAACGATAAGGGTACAGTTTTTCTGAAGAATGTCGTTTGCCACTGGATCTCCACTTTCAGCGAGCCATTTCGCATAGTAGTATAGAACCCATGTTGAAATGTCGCTTCCCCCGTGTATTTGGCCGTCAAACAGGACCTTGCCACCCTTAGGATTGCCTATCCGATACATTCTGATCGGCCTGTTCTGAACAGTGTACCCGATGATTTCTGACTTCATGATTGAGGGATAAAGACTTGCTAGATTCTCGCAAAGCGCAATTTGTTCACTCTTTGATGCGTATACCATGTACTTTCTCCTCCATTTCACACTGTTATAGTTTTTACCGGATTAGTATCACCATCTTGCCAGCGATTAAAAATCAACTTTACTTTTGCTGGTGGCGGTGGAGCTGTCGGAAATTGGAAATTGTAGCCTGAATATCCAGTATAACCGCTTTTTCCTGTCCAGTCTTCTATTACTTGATTCAGCCATAACAGACAGCTGAATCCGTGTTGAGCGCATAGGTTAAAGAAAGTCTGTATTTCATTGACACTAGCTGTCTTGAAATATGGCAGTTCATAAGTATCTGCGCCTTCTTCCGTGTTCAGAATTGGAAGACCAGAAGCATCGTGTATCGCTGTCACTCTATCATAACAAGTCTGTCCAGTCGCCCATAGGTTGCCAGAATGGTATGGGTAATAGTGGTCGCCAGCCATTGACCTGTTGAATGATGAATCAACTAATTGAAACCGGCTGTTTGACTTGTTTGTTTCGCCTGTGTCGTTGAAAACCAACCAAGTGTCTAATCCGTCAGGGTGCTCTGCGTCCCTATAGTCCCTCAACAGGTTTATCCAACCTTGCATTCGTTGCCTAAAACGTTCTTCAGCCGTAACTCCGCCAACAGTACCTTGTGGTGCCCATTCATTAATGGCTTCAAGTTTCAAGCGTTGTCCATAACTTTCCCAGCGCAATGCATCCTCAATCATGTCGTCATTTATAAGCGGCCAATCTAAATTGTCGCTTGTTTGTCCTATTCCATGGTGTCTGTCAACTATAACGTTAAGATTGGGGTCTGCATCCAAAAACCATTGTATCGCAACACCTCCGTTCCAATCGCTAGGCGAACCAAACATGTCGCCAGAACCTATGCGAACGGTGTTTAGGTTGTGAGCGTGAATCAAATCCAAAACGGATTGATAGCTCGCTACATTATGTTGTCCATACTGAGAAGCAAATCTAGTGGCTACTCCAATCATTGTCATATTGCTCACTCACTAAATCATCGTTAGACCATAATTAGAAGTCTGGAGATATTAGTATTTTGCTTCAAGCGATCATGGCGGTCCTACGGCGATGACGTCGACGCAGAGCGTTACTCCTGTGGCTTGGATGATTGACATTCCGACGACGTTGCCTGTTATGCTCTTCCAGAAAGGTCCAAAGAGCACAGTGGGGTCTGGATGGATCTCGAACTGTATGTGCAGTATGTTCTCGATGTATTTCAGGTCAGGCAGACGAATGTTGATTCCCATCCCAACGCCTTGGGGAATGGTATAAGTACAGTGGCGGCTTTTTGCGACGATTCGCATGTCCTCGGTTATGAAGACGATTTCGTGAGAGTCGATCGCTGTTCCTGTTGGGCCTCTGTCACCGCCGCCTAGCTCTAGCCCCCTATCGCCTGTTACGCCCGCTTTACCGCTTTCCACCATTTTAGGTGAGTAATCCTCGCCTTTGTCTTACAAAGTTGTTTAACCATGTAAGGAAAGGCCAAGTCCAAAGTCTAGGCGTGGGCGGAACAGCTTCGAACACTGCCAGTAACGTGTGGTCAGCGTCCATCGCTACTGTGATTGTTGGGTCTGTTCCAGCAATAACATTGTCGAACAGCCAATGCTTAAAGAGGTAACCTGTGTTTGGCGTTGCTGTCACCTGGGCTGTGCTCCCTTCATCGTATTCCCATACACCTGCCGCAGGAGTGGTCGTTCCTCCGGTCGTAGAGGAAATTGTCAAGTGTTGTTTTCCCGGTGGCGGAGGCGGTTTCGCCACGAAAACAGCAAGTATTGAGTGATCTGTGTCCATAAGCACGGAGTAAGGACTTGAACTGCCAACGTTTACTCCGTCAAGTTCCCAGTGATCGAACATATAACCAGCTTGGGGTATAGCTGAAACCTGAACGTTACTTCCTTGTGTAATTTCATATGTTTCAGGCATAGGATCTGTAGTTCCCATTGTAAGGTCGTTGACGTCGATGGTTAAGTTGACTGTTGTTACACCTGGTTCGAATTCCAAGTATCGCGGATTTGCAACTCTGCTGGTATACACGGCAACCGCACCTGGGAAATAGCCTGGTTTTGTATTGTCAAAATTCTGGAAGATGAATCCGCTACCAGCCGCATCAGAAGCAGCCCAATGTAATCTTATGAGCTTAATTTTCTGATGGCTCTCGAAGGTGTAAAACGCTCCAGAGATGTATGCTGTGGCATATTCATCAGAACTGTTACCCCACGGTGAGACGACGTTGTTCTTGTATCCCCACTCGGCAAGGGAGCATGGTCGGGTTGAGTGTGGTCCCGCTGCGTCGTTGTATAGCCAGTTGTAGACTTCGTTTATTTCGCTTTCCATTACATCTGATGAACCCATCCAGTAAGCATCTATGCCTGTCCAATCAACATAGTCGTCGCCAGGGTAGTAGTCCCTGAATGTCCCAATTTCCAAGTTCGCATCGTTCCAGCCGACACTCCACTGCCAGCTCACGTTCGTAACGCCGTTGTCCCTGAAGTAATTCACTATATGCTTCCACATTGCTATGAAGGTGGACGGGCTTCCAGCCTTGCCTCCTTTGCCGACCAGAGCCGCAATCCAATTCTGGTTAAATTCCGGATTCAGCCTGATTACTATCGGGTAGAGATTGCCGGTTTGGTCTTTGAAGTTTTTGCATTGGTTCACACGAGGTAGTAGCCAAGTTGTGTCGTAGTCACCGTTTATAATCGCGTTTTGTACGGTTACGGTGTCGATTGCTCCAGTTTGGTCGAATGGATTCATAACCACAATTACCGCACGTGCAAGTCCAGCGTCGAGGATTGGCTTGAATGACTGTGTCGCGTAGTACGAGCTGTCGGGCATGAATAATGCTGGGAAGACGTTCTGTTGTATATCCCCTGACGCGCTATTTTCTAATGCGTAACATCTTTCCTTGCCAATCATTCCGAGGAAAAGCTCCAAGTCTGCTTTGATGCCCCCCGCATCGACAAAGCCAGCAGCATTAAGCAACACGTCGACGGTATGATAGCATTGTCCGTCTGGCGGCTCTGGAACGACGCCAGGCACTATCGGTCTAAGAATTACGTCGTGACGCAGCGAGTTGTATGCTATGTCTGGCGCCATAATCTCGTCGTCGATTGCGTAGTAACCTTCGACTGGCGTGGCGAATTGTAGCCTGTAGTTTTGGCGCGGAACATCCGTGAACGTATATTGTCCTGTAACCGCGTCGGTGTAGACGGGTGCTGGCGGCGTGTAAGGAATCAGGTTCATTTGCAAGTTCGGAACTGAGCCTCCGTTGGGATATTTCACATATCCCCAGACAGTGTATGGCGCAACGACATCAAGCGCAAGATTCACGTTTGCGAAGCTCCCCCCAGCGCTCGCATCTATTACCGTGGTGGCTGTGTTGTAGTTCGGACCAGCACTAGCACGCACGGTGTATGGTCTGGCGGTTACTCCCGTGAAATTGTATTGTCCATTGATGTCGGTGTAGGCGCTATCGGTAAACGCGCCGTCTTCATCAAACAACTCTACCAACGCGCCGTTAAATGCGCCGCCTTGGGTCAGGTCAGTAACCATGCCGCTAATGTTTGCTGTTGCTGTTGTTATTCCTAATACGGCAAATGCCAAGTCTGGTCCGTTTGTGCCAGCGATGACCCAAGATGGACCGTTATCCCCGATGAACTGCACTTGGATTCCTGGATGGTTTGCGGTTGGTGTCGCGCTACCTTCGGAATATGGTTGAATCATGCCGTTTTCGACGGTGCCATCGTTGTTCACATCTCCGAACAGAGCACCCTCAGGAGGAGCTTCCAGTGCGATGAAGTAAGGAGTGTTAGCCGAAATCATGACTTGGTTTAGTCCCAAAAAGGTAAACTCGTTCCAGCTAGCTGAACCTGTTATGGAACTCGTGTCTTTAGATTCGCTGTAAGCTAGTGGTGTCCCTGGTTTGGACGCGATGTCGCCATAAGTACCAGTGTGAGCATATAAAACCGCCCGCATCATTCCGCTTGGATTGCCTGACTTTCGCATCCAGAACCTTGCAGTAATTAGTTTGAGGGTGACTGTGCCTCCTCTGAAACTCTGCGCTATGCTAGATGGATTTGACCAACGCCCAGGATATGGTGTTACTCCGTCAGCCAAGAATTGAGGTGCTGGATGTGTGTGTCCAATTCCACGATATATTGAAGGCGTTGTCAAGCCGTTATTGGTAGCAGGATCGTAAGTCTCTTTCCATTGATCAATTATCATTGACATTTTTCTTGTTCTCCTAGTTTCTATTTACTCAATCTGAGCTAGTACATATATGTAGTTTAGGGGATTGAGGCGACCCGAACCCAACCAACTGAAACGATTGCAGAAGCTATCGTGACTGGACACGGATTTGTAAACGCTCCGAAAGCCAGATTATACGACCTAGCGAACAACGTGCCTCCGTTATTTTGACCTGCTCCAGGATTGTTGCATTGAAGTGTTCCGTTGCTGTTGTTGTATGCAAGCCAGTAAAGCCCTCTGGTTAATTGGGTACTGGCTATCGTGTAATGCGTCCAGCCAAGACCGCCTGCTCCCAAGGACGCAGATTCCACCACCAATGCTCCCCCGTCTGGCTGATTTCCGTTGTTACGATAGATGCCAACGCATACGTTTCCAGCCGAAACTCGAATATCCAAGACGACTCTGTCTACCGTCACAGTCCATGGAATCTGTATCGGCATCAACTTCACCACATCCGCTGGTTGGGCAGCGAAACCACCCGCATCACTGAAATCCCATAAGGAACGAAGATATCGCATGTAATTTGTTTCGCCGCTTAGGGCTGGATAACCCAAAGTTTCTCTCATGGAACCGAACTCACCAAGCAAAAGTTGATGGGACACCCTGCTGCACCAGTTACCGCAGTTACTGGACACGGGTTCGGCAGTGCGCCGAATGGATGGGCTACGCTTCGTCCATTTATCGTTCCGTTCTGTTGTTGGTAAAGGTCTGAGCCGAGCAGTCGATAAGCGGCGTCGTCGTTGACCTGCGCAATCCAGTACAGACCTCTCTGCAACTGGTATGGTGCTGGCAACGCAATCTCGAACTTGCCAATATTGGCAACCGCAGCAGGACCGCACTCTGTAAGGAGAGCGCCACCATCTGGAAGACCGCCGTTGTCCGTATATATGCCCATCCGCAGGTTGCCCGCGTTTGTATTTACGACTGTCCCGAGCCTGTTGATTGTAAGCCTAAACGGAATTTGTATTGGCACCAAGCTAAGGGTGTTTATGGCTGGAAAGTAGATGTTAGAACACATCCAGAGGGTGTGAATAAATCTTGCGTATTGACGGCCACCAGCGCCTGGAGATACAGCCGTCGTCTTCGTGCTCATGGAACCGACGTCACCAACAAATATGTGAATGTCTCGTTTACTGTCCAAACAGCAGTTACTGGGCATGGGTTGGGAAGAGCGCCAAAGCCATGCGCAACCATTCTGGCATAAAGTGTGCCGCCCCGACCTTCTCGTTGACTGTGGGCTTGGCACTGCAGACCTACCGCGCTGAACAGAACCGCCATCCAATACAACCCCTGCTGGAGTTGAACGGGAGCATTCAATGCAAGCTCGAACTTGCCCACCGCTGCTGGTGCCCCAACACCAGTTTCGCCGAGGAGCACCCCGCCATCTGGCTGGTCTCCGTTGTCACGATAGATTCCCATTCTCACGTTGCCTGCTGGCGCACCGCCGAGAATAGCAAGCGCCATGCCCGACACGGTTATCGTCCTGTATGCCTGAAAGGGCAACAGGCTCAGCCAATTGATGTCTGCTGCGCCTATTGTATAGTTAGTGTCACTTGTGAATATGCTACCTTTCAGACAATTCAGATACGTAAGCTGCCCGCCACCACCCGCTGATGCACGAGTTCTAGGCATATTAGTTCACCGCTATGTAGCTGACTATGTTTCCAGGAGTCCCTGCCACGTAGACTTTGTTCAAATCGTCAATGTCCAAGCTGACTGTTGCTCCGGGCTGAAGTTGATAGCGCTGGGTTGCAGCGTTGCCCACGTTGACAACCGCGTTTGTATCCGGGCTTTCTATGGTGACGCTTTTGCATGGAGTAGGATTTGCAGCAAGTGGAGCGGCTGCCGCTGCCAGTGTTACGTTTCCTTCCAGCACCACTGTCGGAGTTTGAAGCTGGGTGTCGATAACGGGTATAGGGTCGCTTGGCGGAGTAGTGGGTTGTACTCCTACGATTCTACTGTTGTTTGCCTGCCTAGTCTGAGGTAGAAAAGCCAACTAGCGGCCTCCTCTTCCCAAATTTTCTCTTATCTTCTTGAGCTCCTCAAGAATTTGCTGGCCCACGTCTCCAGTCAATTGGCCAGGAGTGGTTTGAGTAGGACCAGAAGGCGATTTTTCCGTGGCGACTGCCATTCCCAAGATTGCAGCAGGCGACCCGAATTTAGCGAGGCTTTCGAGAAACAGGCGTTTATCTTTGATTTCAATTAGTAGGCCGGCTATTGCTACTAACGCAGCGTTTTGGGTGCTTCCAGGGTCCAAGTATGTTTCGATTGTGACTTGACCGATAATTGGCAATGGCAAACCGCTGAACCCGGGATACGCAGTGACAACGTAGAATCCTGCCGTGCTCGCTGGAGCAGGCCTATTGTACATGTTAAGGTAGCCCGTTGGATCTGGCATAATGAAGCCTGTTATACGAGCGTTTTCTGGCTGAATCAGGCCTACGTGTTCCGTTCCGCCAGGACCCCTAACTTTGAATATTGAAGTTGCAAAAGCGTCTGTTGCGATCATTCCGTACTCCAATACCCACCCTGGCTTTTCAAGTGTAAGTTTCAGCTGCGGAGAGGTTTTGGCAATAACGTGATAAGGAATAGAGAACGGGTGGTAGTCCCAGCCTTCAAGAAGAGGAAGCAGGTCCAGAATTCCGGTCGTGTTCTACACCTTCTTCTGCGAGGCTTTTTTCTTTGCGTCTTCAGCCGCTTTTTTCTGTCTCTCGACTTCTTTCTTCATCTTCTCCATTTCTTCAAAGAAACTTTTTGGGAGAAACGACAAGTTAGGACACCTACACGTCGTCGTCCCAATAGACTACCGTCAGGTTCAGGCTGTTTCCGTTAACTTGTCCGTAGAGTCCAGTGTTGCCTTCGATCGATAGGAACGGGTCGTCGACGTGGTAGCTTCCGTGTGGTATCTGGGGCATTTGGGCTGCCTGTATCTGAACATCGCTGAATTTCATTGTGAAAGTTGCCAAGTCAGCTTCCAGCTTTGTTATGTTGGCTGAATGCGCTACCGCTGC
>Ga0315296_10003817_pt1 | contig 12503 bp, 14 predicted proteins | sample YL17G14_18_MG_FD_203921 | JGI IMG/M metagenome (GOLD analysis project Ga0315296, IMG submission 203921) | Sediment microbial communities from Yellowstone Lake, YNP, Wyoming, USA - YL17G14_18 | ecosystem: Environmental > Aquatic > Freshwater > Lake > Sediment | place: USA: Wyoming | collected... | reverse complement strand
AAGGAGGCAAAGAAATGAAGCCGATATTGGTAGTAGAGGATGAAACCATTATGAGGGAGTCACTCCGAGATTGGCTCAGTGACGGAGGCTACCCGGTAGAAATTGCAGAGCATGGTGAACAGGCACTAAAGGCAATCGAAGAGCAGGACTTCAGCATCTTGATTCTTGACATGAGGCTGCCAGGGAAAAATGGGATTGAGGTATTAAGGGAAGCCAGGGCACAAAAACCCCAGCTCAAGGGTATCATCATTACCGCCTACCCATCAATAGAGACGGCAGTGGAAGCGATGAAAATAGGCGCCGTTGACTACCTGCCTAAACCGTTTAGCCTTAATGCCCTGGAGAAACTGATTCAGAAGACGCTGGGGCCGGTTCAGGTGGAGATTAAGCCCAAGGCTCCCCCCGAGAAAGCTAAAGCCCAGCCGCCTCTAGTAGAGAAGGCAAAGGTTGAAGAAATCATAGCTATAACTCCAGAGGAGATTCCACTTCACCTCAAGCAGGGCAAAACCTACTTTGAGGCTGGTCGCTACGAAAAGGCACTGAGGGAATTTGAGTCCATCCTCAGCGTTGCCCCCGGCAATATCGAGACGCGGGTCTGGATTCGAAAGACAAAGCAAGCCCTAGCCGAACCAAAAATTGAGGCCGGGGAGGCAGCCCCGGTGGCTGAAGAGGTCAAACCCAAGGACTGCGTCTGGATGAAAATGGGGTTAGTGGCTTATCGCCTCTGCACCCGAAACTATGACTGCCTCACCTGCGAGTTTGACCAGATGATGCAGGAGAAAATGGCCACAGGGGAAACCACGGAGCTTGATGCGGCGCTGGAGAGATTTAAAGAGCTACCAGGTAGTCAGAGACTTTGTCGCTATGCTCTCAAGGGTGATGTCTCCCATCGTATCTGCTCCCGCCTCTTCCAGTGTGTAGCTTGTGAGTTTGGTCAAATGATGGAGGATGCCCTGCAGCAAAAGCTAGCCAAGCTGGAAGCACGCCGAGGGGCGCTGCAAAAGAAACAGGCGCGGGCTACGGCTGAAGCATAACCAGCCTCCGGGATTGCTGAGATATAGTTAAAGGGTACACCTGATAACAGGGGGTGTACCCTTTATTTTAACTAGCAAGGTTCAGCCTAGGTGTTGTATAATAGCCAATAAAAGGCGACTGTGCCAAAAATCTCGCACGGAGGAAAATGATGGCGGCAAAGAAAAGGAAGATCCTGATTGTAGAAGACGAGGCTGTAGTGAGAGAAAGCGTACGGGACTGGCTTATAGATGACGGCTATGATGTTGATGTTGCCGAGAATGGAGACGAGGCTCTGGAGAAAATCAAGAAAGAAGAGTTTGGGGTAATAGTACTTGATTTAAAGTTGCCGGGCATTGACGGCTTGCAGGTATTTGAGCAAGCCAAAGAGTTTAAACCCGAAACCAAAGGGGTGATTATTACCGCCTACCCATCAAAAGAAACGCAGGAAAAGGCGAAAAGGCTGGGACTCCTTGACTATTTAGCCAAGCCTTTTAAGGTGGAGGACCTGGAAAAGTTAATTACGGAAGCGCTGGGAGAAGCAGAAAGAAAAAAAATCGGTAAGAAACACCTCTGGTTAGAACTGGGGGCTGTTTCTTACCGACTGTGCGACCGCAACTATGAATGTGGCTCATGCGCCTTTGCTCAGGACATACAGGATAGATTTGGAACAATATCGGTTATCGGGGAAGACGAGGTTGCCAAGCTCAAGCAACTGCCCGGCAGTCAAAGATTGTGCCGCTATGCCTCGGTGCACTTTATTAAGAAGGAGAAGCCAGCGTTAGCTTAACCTTACCCTAGATAAAAAGTTTATCCTTAGCCCCGACCGTGGGGCGATGCCCATCTCTCCCCTATTCTTCCGCTGAGAAATCTGTCAGCTTATCCACCACGCCCTTTTGCCCCATAGCTAAAGTCAGGTCGCTGCGTGTCTTTTCCAGCACCCCACGAACCATATCAGTGGTATGGCGCAGACCACCGGTTATAGCATCAGGGAAATCCATGGAGACCAGAGCATTGTAAATATCATCCATGGCTGATAACAGCTCCTCCCCTCGAGACAGGTTACCCCGCCTCATGCTGTCCAACAGGTAGCGCCGAAGCTCACCCACCGCCTCACCCATTCCATTCAGGTAGGCAACGGCATCAATACCCAGCTCATCAGGGTCAGGGAGGCGATTGCCGGTTACCAAGGCAAAGGTGATACTGCCTTCGGCAAATTCCTTTCGTGCATCTCTGACAAAGCCGGCATAGCCAAGCTCGGCATAAGCAGAGATACCCTGCTCAGCCTCGGTTAACAAGTTGTGGGCTGATTGGAGCAATTCTTTAGCCCGGTCAAACTCCTGACGATGAACAGCACGGATGGCATTTCCACAGTGACGAATTACCTCCCGACACAGGGGCAGCACCCTTTCTCTAGCGGCATCTTTAACCGCGAAGCTCTCTCGTATCTGGTTAGCAATTGATTCTAAATTATCGGTCAATCCACTCACTTGCTTACCTCAAATGCAGCTATTATTTGTCGGGCGGCTTCTTCCACATCCTCTGCCCCCAGTATGGCACTAATCGCTGCCACCGAGTCAGCACCGGCAGCCGAAACCTCAGCTGCATTGTCCTTGTTTATGCCACCGATAGCAACCAGGGGTAGGCTTACCGCCCGCCTGATTTGGCGTAGCCTTTCCACGCCAACTACCTTCGCCATTTCCTTAGATGCTGTGGGGTAGATTGAGCCAACGGCAATGTAATCAGCCCCATCAGATTCAGCGGCGGTAGCCTGGTCTACCGTGGTTACCGAGCAGCCCAGGATTCTGTCAATAGGCAGCAGTTTGCGGGCTACTTTAACAGGCAGGTCTTTTTGACCCACATGCAATCCGTCGGCATCAGTAGCCAGGACTAAATCAAGATAGTCATTCACTATAAAAAGCACACCGTGCTCGGAGCACAGGTTCTTTAGCTGCTGAGCTATTGGCAGTAGCTCACCCTTGCTTCTGAGCTTATCACGCAATTGAATTGTCTTGACGCCAGCTCTTATCAACTGGCTGGCAACCTCAATGTGGCTGCGCCTGTTTAGGGCTTGGCTATCTATGATGGCATAGAGTCCGGTTAAACGCCTTGTTTTATCCCTGCGCGATAGTTTGGCTAGCAGTCTTTGCTCTATGGTGTAGAGGGCAAACCGGGCTTGTTTGAATTTCTCCGGTTCTAGTTCGGGAGTGGCACCCGGCATCTTGGACACTTCCTCCAGAATTCTCAGCGATTCCTGTACCCTCCTGGCATTAGCCACCACCGTTATCGGCAGCTCCCTCTCCTTCTCCTCCCCCCAGGGTTCAATATCAATTCCGACGTCGCTTTCCGAGTTTCGGGCTTGAATAAGCTGCTGGTTAAACGACCAGTCGCCCCTTAGTATCTTATGGCGTATAGTTTTTAGCTGCTGAGTTAGCTCGGCATCATTAAGTATCAGGCGGGCGATGTCTTCAAGAAGGTGAAGCCCCTCGCCAGCACGGTTCAGATTGGCATCAATAATGCGTAGCCTTTGTTTTGACATTTCTTCCGGTGAAGCCATATCCAACCTCAAGCAGCCAATTCTAGCACAGCCAGATTAAGAGAGTAAAGCTGACAGCCTCAGGCTTCACCTACCGCATTTTCAATTAGCTCTATTCTTGACAGCTTACCTCTTCTGTCTAGCTCCACCGCTACGACATCAATGCGCCATAACGGGGGTAAGTTATCATGGGTCTGCCGATAGTGAGAGGCAACAGCCCTCAGTCTTTCCTGTTTGGCTGGTGTGATTGACTCCTCCGGGGTGCCGAACCCAGTGCTTTTCTTAGTCCTCACCTCAATAAAGACCAGGTAATCTTTATGCTTAGCTATGAGGTCAACCTCACCCTCAGGGCAGCGGTAGTTAGCTTCCCAGATACGGTAGCCCCGCTTCTTGAGGAAGTCCTTAGCTAGTTTTTCACCTAGAATGCCGGTATCTCTGCGCTTCATATATACCTACTGAAATAGAGGTTGTTTACTAACCTCACCCCCTTATATCCCCCTCTCCTTTGAAGGAGAGGGGGAGGAGGATTTATGAGAGAGGCTTCGCCTCTCTTTGACTCTTCTTTTTTATCCCTCTCCCCCCCTCCCTTATTAAGTAGCCTCGTGTAAAACTTCATCGCGCACGGCAAACTACTTAGAGATGTCTATGACCCACCAGTTAAACTCAGTAGAGCTGTATTTCAGCACATCCTGGATTGTCTCAAGCATAACGTCATACTGGAAGTATTTTTTGAAATATGGGCTCGACCAGTCAACAATACTCCAAGTGGTTGCCTCCACTGGCATATATGTACCAGGAGTTGCCTCAACTAGTAACCATGCATGGTAGGCGGAACTACTACCACTAAAAGGCGTCTTGCCAACGATAATTATAGTATGATACCCCTCATTCTCAAGTTGGCGCTCCAAATAGGCAGACATCTGGCTACAATCAAATTTATTAGCTACATAAGCACCTTTCTCCCACTGCCACCTGCTAAGATATTGCCTTAGGTCATCCACCCCATACCTCTGCTTGGGCTTTATATAGTAGAAGTAGAACTTAGCCTCTTCTATCTTGTTTTGGAGATAACTGTAGTCTGATTTAAGTTTAGTATAGTCTGAGTTAAGCACGAAATATTGCCTTTGAAGCGTGTTAGCTTCAGTCTGCAAGTTGCCTACCCAAACGCCACAAATTACTAGCGCCAGAGCCAATAAGCCAATGGTAAACCATCGTTTCATTTCTTTGCTCCTGTCTCCGAACCATTGTAAGAGCTTTTTGATTCATCTATATCCCCTTTTGCACGACCCTCTTATTAAGGGAAGGGGGTCAGGGGGATAGGTTCCTAAAAAATCCCTCCATTATATCCCTCACTGGTCTAAATGACTGGCGATGTATCGGGCATGGACCAAGCCGGGATAAGCAGGCAAGGTGCTCCCTGGTACCATAGCCCTTATGTTGAGCCAAGCCATAGCCGGGATAGATTCTATCAAAGGCTACCATTAGCTGGTCACGCGTTACTTTAGCAATGATAGAGGCGCAGGCTATAGAGAAGCATAAATTGTCACCATTAGTTATCCCCTTTTGCGGTAGCTTGACCTCAGGAAGGCGCATATAGTCTATAAGCAGGGACTCAGGTGGTGGTGAAAGCTGGTCTATGGCTAGTTTCATCGCCAGGCGTGTTGCTTTGACTATCCCCTGCTCATCTATCAGGTAATGGGGAGTCACGCCGATGCCTATGGAAATGGCTATCTCGTGGATACGGTGAAATAAAACCTCGCGTCGGGCTGGGGTCAACTGCTTACTATCTTTCACCTCACTAAACCATGGGGCATCTACATGACGGGGCAGGATAACGGCTCCAGCTACCACCGGACCAGCCAGGGCACCACGACCAGCCTCATCAATCCCGGCAATGCGCTGGTAACCCTGCGCCTCAAGCAATTCTTCTTCAGCAAAGGACGGCATCTATTATCCCCCCACCCAAGACAGCGTCGCCCTGGTAGAATACCACCGATTGCCCCGGGGCAATCGCCAGCTGAGGCTCAACAAAACGAACTTCCACTGTACCATCGCTAGGATGAAGTTCAGCAGCTACCTCAGGTGCCTTATAGCGGACCTTAGCCGTTATGCTTATAGGCTCTTTAGGGGCTTCCCCCGATACCCAACTTAGCTTGGTGGCAGTAAGTACATTATGTAATAGCTGGTCCTTGGTGCCCACCACCAGCCGATTGCTAGCAGCATCCAGCCTGAGCACATATAGTTGCCCACCTGAGGCAAGCCCCAATCCCTGCCTTTGTCCCACAGTATATCGAGCCAAGCCACCATGTTTTCCCAACACCTTGCCCGTTATGTCAACAACGTCCCCCGCCTGCAGAGAGATATGCTCGGCGACAAATGACCGATAGTCATTATCAGGGATGAAGCAGACATCCTGGCTATCACGCCGGCTACTGGCAGGCAAGCCCAGCTCAGCAGCCAGCCTTCTCACCTTCTGTTTGCTGAACTCACCCAGAGGTAAAAGCAGGTGCTTAAGCTGCCCTTGCCCTAAAGTATAAAGGAAATACGACTGGTCTTTACCCCGGTCGGCGGCTTTGAGCAAGCAGTAGCCATCTGGCGAGCGTTCTACTCTGGCATAATGACCGGTAGCCAGGCACTCTGCCCCCATCTCCAGCGCCCTGTCGAGAAGAAGACCAAATTTGATATGCTGGTTGCAGACAATACACGGGTTAGGCGTCCGTCCCAGACTATACTCCAGGCAGAAGTAATCAATAACCAGGCGGTGAAACTCTGTCTCAAGGTCGAGCTTGTACAGGGGTATGTCAAGGAGTTGGCAGGTATGCTCTAAGTCTGAGATGGTATGCGCTAAGTTTGGGTCTGACCATAGCTTCATATAAATGCCGCCAACCTCATAGCCAGCCTGTTTCAGCAGGGCAGCCGCCAGTGACGAATCCACCCCACCACTCATGGCTACAGCCACTCGCTTCTGAGGCATTTTTAACTCGTCCTCTCCTATTGACATAACATGAAAAACAATTCTCAAAGCTAATCAGATACGAATTGTTTCCCCAAATTTTAAATAGTATTTTGGTTTCCCTTCAGCCCCTTGAAAGCAGTTGGTTTACGCTTCGCCAGATAATCTCCGCTATTTTCTCTCTAGATTGGCTGGCATCTACCACCAGCCATCGCTCAGGGTCAGCTCTTGCTAATTCAAGATAGCCCTCCCTCACCCTCCGGTGAAAGGCTAGAGCCTCTTGCTCAAAGCGGTCACGGCTTTTCGCCTTCTTGCGGGCAAACCCTTCCTCGGCTGATATATCCAGCAAAATGGTCAGGTCAGGCTTCAGACCCTGAGTGGCAGCATTATTAGTCGCCCTGACCATTTCTAAGTCCAGCCCCCGCCCGTAGCCCTGATAGGCGGTGGTAGAGTCGGTATAGCGGTCACTGATAACCACCTTGCCACTTTCCAGACCGGGCTGGATTACCTCAGCTACTAACTGGGCGCGGGAGGCATTAAACAGCATCAGTTCGGTCAGAGGCGATATATCTATGCCTTGAGCCCACTTTAGCCAGCGGGCGAGCTTCTTACCAAACGGGGTGCCGCCGGGCTCATGGGTCAGCAGTGCGGGAATAGCTAACTGAAATAGTCTTCGGTATAGCTCTTTAGCCTGAAAACTCTTGCCACTCCCCTCCCCTCCCTCAAATGTTATAAACAGAGCCATAACTACCTCGTCAGTTTAAAATTAGTCTATGAACCCCTCACCCTTTATCCCTCTCCCCCTTGGTAAGGGGAGAGGGAAGGAAGTTTTAAAGGGGTAGAGCCCCTTTTAATCCCTTTTCTAAAGAGCTTGATACGTTCCCTTCGCCCTCTCTACTGCTTAAAAATCGTCACCCTTCTTTGGGGTTCTTTACCAATACTGCGTGATGATAGGTCATTTCTCTCGGCTATCAGGTGCTGTAACCGCCGGATATAGGCGCTCTGGGGGCTGAGTTCCACTGCTTCCCCCCCACCCTTTACCTGATTGACCGCCTCTTCCGCTTCACCCAGAGCCACTTCCAGCACGTCTGCCTTGTTTCTGCCGGCTCTGGGGGAGATAGTAGATAGTAGCTGTCTGATTTGAGTTGGTGTGTTGCTCTTAAGGACATAGATGGGTAGGTTAGCTGCCTCGGCATCCTTGACCTTTTGTGGTTTGCGGCGATAGTAGCTTTTAGAGGTTACAAACAGGCTGGTATCACTTAAGCTATTGACTATATCCAGGCTCAACTGCATCTCTTTTGCCATCTGCTCTATTCGCCCCCGATTTACCCCGAAGAGGTAAAGCCTGGATAGATTGTTGCCTCTGACCTGCGGCTTAACCTTGGTAGTTTTTGGTGCCATGGTCGCTGGGGCTTCCTTTCTGCTTCTGACCTCCCCTGCCTCGTCCAGCCAGCGGACTTCGGTGGCTACGGGTTGACCACGTAGCAGGGCATCAACCGCTTGCCCGACATCGGGATGAATGGCTACCCTGTCCCGCTCCTGGATTTCGACGACAATGTCAAAGGTAGGTGGTGCCTTGCGCTCCAGTATCGACTTCTGAGTGCCCCTTCGCTTTGCCTCTTCATCGCCTAGGGTTACCGCCTGAATACCACCAATGAGGTCAGATAAGGTAGGGTTCATCATCAGGTTCTCCAGGGTGTTACCGTGGGCAGTGCCAACAAGCTGGACCCCCCGCTCAGCGATAGTCCGAGCCGCCTGAGCTTCAAGCTCGGTGCCAATCTCATCAATAACGATTACCTCAGGCATGTGGTTTTCCACCGCTTCAATCATTACCGCATGTTGCATGGTAGGGGTTTTTACCTGCATCCGCCGGGCGTGCCCGATGGCAGGGTGGGGAATATCGCCATCACCGGCAATCTCATTTGAGGTGTCAACAATGATGACCCGCTTATTAATGTCGTCGGCTAGCACCCGGGCTACCTCACGAAGCATGGTTGTTTTACCCACCCCGGGGCGACCCAAAAGCAGGACACTTTTGCCTGTTTGGATAAGGTCTTCAATAACCTTTATCGTGCCGAAGACAGCTCTGCCCACACGGCAGGTCAGCCCGATAATACGCCCCTTGCGGTTACGAATGGCTGATATGCGGTGCAGAGTGCGCTCAATTCCAGCCCGGTTGTCATCCCCGAAGCTACTTATGCGGGCGACTACATAGTCAATGTCCTCCTCATCAACCTCTTGGGGGTTAAGGACTACCTCCCGATGGGGAAAGCGGGCTTCAGGGGAGCGACCCAGGTCAAGGACTACCTCTAAAAGCTCACTGATGTCCTTTTGCCGGCATAATGGCTGGCGAATATGGGGGGGCAAAACGTCAGTCAGAGCATCTAGGTCATCTGTAATTACTTTTTGCAACAGTCCCTCCTGCAGCTAAACTCATTGGTGCCCAGCCACAATATCCAAAAAATAGCGGTGAAATCTCAGGTCGCTGGTCAACTCAGGGTGAAAAGCACAGGCTAGTATCTTCCCCTGCCTGGCAGCAACCCCGGTGCCATCAGTTAACCTAGCCAGTATTTCAACATTACTGTTTGCCTGCTCAATTATTGGGGCTCGAATGAATACACCGATAAAGGGCTTTTCTCCCAGCACCGGTATTGACAGTTCGGTCTCAAAGCTCTCCCTTTGTCGGCCAAAGGCATTGCGTTTGACCTTTATGTTCATGACTCCTAAAGGTTTTATCTCCGAATCTGAGGTCTTGTTGGCAAGAAGTATCATGCCGGCGCAAGTGCCAAATATTGGTAAGCCGTCTTTAGCCAGGTTTCTTATTTCGCTCACCAAGTTATAATCCAGCATCAGTTTGCCAATGGAGGTACTTTCCCCGCCAGGAATAACTAGCCCGTCCAAGCCATTAAGTTCTTTGGGTAAGCGGACGGGCAAAGCCTGTACCTTCAGTTGATGCAGTATAGCAATATGCTCAACAAAGGCTCCTTGCAAGGCAAGGACGCCAATCCTCATACTACCACCCTCTAGATGCCAGCAGTTCTTCAGTGGGGATTTGCTTTATATCCAACCCGGGCATAGCCTGTCCCAGGTTCTTGGAGACCTCAGCAATGATTTCCGGGTCTTGAAAGTGGGTAGTTGCCTTGACAATAGCCTTGGCTCTGACCTCTGGGTTGCTGGACTTGAATATACCTGAGCCAACGAAGACGCCTTCAGCGCCGAGCTGCATCATCAGGGCGGCATCAGCCGGGGTAGCCACTCCGCCGGCAGCAAAGTTGACTACAGGCAATTTCCCCGTTTTGTGTATCTCACCTACCAGCTCAAAGGGGGCGCCAATTTCCTTGGCTACTGCCATCAGCTCTTCCTGAGGCGTATCTACCAGTCTGCGGATGCCATCCATAACTGCCCGCATATGTCTGACCGCTTCTACAATGTTGCCGGTGCCGGCTTCGCCTTTGGTCCTAATCATAGCCGCCCCCTCGCCGATGCGCCGCAACGCTTCACCCAAGTCCCGGCAGCCACAGACGAAGGGAATCTTAAAGTCGTGCTTCCAGATATGGTGTGACTCATCAGCCGGGGTGAGAACTTCAGACTCATCAATAAAGTCCACACCCAGAGCCTCAAGGGCTTGAGCCTCAACGAAGTGTCCTATACGACACTTAGCCATCACCGGTATTGAGACCGCCTTCATAATGGCTTCAATAATTGCCGGGTCAGCCATCCGAGCCACCCCTCCCTCCACCCGTATATCCGCCGGCACCCTCTCCAGTGCCATCACGGCACAGGCACCAGCCGCCTCAGCAATCTTCGCCTGCTCCACGTTGACCACATCCATAATCACCCCGCCCTTAAGCATCTGGGCGAGCCCGGTTTTAACCTTCCATGTGCCAGTTTCCATTCTCCTCTCCCTACCAAGCTTGATAATATATTTTACTACTGTTTAGATTGCTTATCAACCTCGACACTCAAGTCATCACGCCTCTTTGCAAATTACCACTGCGTGAGAGATTGACCTAGAGCCAACCAGCAGTTAGGATATAACAGGGAATTTTCTATCCTATAGAGCACAGCTAATGTCCAACTTTCAACATCAACTAAAAAGCGCGGGCGTGAGGGGAGTCAAAAAGACGTGGAACACTTTCATCTGGATGTGCAAGATTGTCATCCCTATTTCTTTTCTGGTTACCATTCTTCAATGGAGTGGATGTCTGAACCAGCTTGATTTCCTATTAAACCCCTTAATGAGCCTGCTCAACCTGCCTGCTGAAGCAGCGTTACCCATCGTTACCGGAATGTTAATAAATATCTATGCCGTTATTGCTATCATCACCGTCATCCCGTTTACCATTGAACAAATGACACTGATTGCCATATTCAACCTTATTGCCCACTCTCTCATCATGGAAGGAATTATCCAATATAAATCTGGCATAAATGTCTTTGAAGCAGTCATGTTTCGTATTATTACCGCTATCTTAACTGTTTTCATTGTTTCCCAATTTTTGGGCGACACCAGCCAGAGCGTTGCTATACCAGCTAACCTTATGGTTCACACCCCTTTTCTTGAGGTTTTAAAAGTTTGGGCTATAGACATGATATATCTGCTCCTCAAGATTTTAGGCCTCATCATGGTCATCATGATTCTACAGGAGTCCATAAAAGCTCTGGGATGGCTGGAACATGTGCTCAAATTTTTCAGCCCTTTAATGAGAATCCTTGGACTTTCCCAGCGAACAGCAATGCTGTGGTTAACCGCAATTATTTTTGGCTTACTTTATGGCGGAGCGGTCATTATTGAAGAGGCTAAACGGGGGACTCTGGGGAAAGATGAACTGGAGTATCTCCACATTTCTATCGGCGTTAATCACTCCATCGTGGAAGACCCGCTCCTCTTCGCCATATTAGGACTGAATCTTCTCTGGCTGTGGATACCCCGGTTTATCATCGCCGTCATTGCCGTTCAGTCCTTGCGTTCCATGAGATTGCTCAAGAACAGATTGCTTCACTAGGGAAGAAGCGGTCTTTTTGACGGTATCCCGGGGTGGCGAGGATACTTTTGTGGTGTTGGTGACACCTTATCAATTACTACCAATCGGCGCTCATCGGTAAACTCATCTAGGTCAACCCTTGTCACCTCTCGGAGGTTGCCCCCCAGTGTGGAAATCGCCTTACTTGCCCGGCCTATTTCTGGGTCAATAGCCCCCTTTTTCTGAGCGATAAAGCTGCCGCCAAGGGCACAAAAGGGTAAAGCTAATTCAACCAGGATAGGTAGCGGGGCAACCGCCCGGGAAAGCACCAGGTCAAACCTTTCCCGGTATTGGCTTAGGTGGGCAACATCCTCAGCCCGACCGACCAAAATTTCAACATTTTCCAGCCCAAGTTCATCGGTAATATGATGCAGGAAGGCTGCTTTTTTAGCTCTAGCCTCAAGCAACACCAGCCTTATATCGGGGAAGGCAATCTTCAGTGGGATTCCAGGTATGCCAGCTCCGGTGCCGACATCAATAAGACGGAAGTCAGCACTACTTATCGCTCGCTGCCAGGCTAAAGTCACGGTGAGGGAATCAAGGAAGTGCTTTATTTGCACCTCCTCATAACCAGTGATAGCGGTGAGGTTCACCCGCTTATTCCAATCAATGAGCTGGTGATAATAAATGTCAAATTGCTCAAGCTGCCTTGGTTCAAGCTCCAGCCCCAATTTTTTCGCCCCGGCTTTAAGCTCCTCCATAGTAGCCATTATATCATCGCCCCTCTAGCCAGGAAAGGTTATGGCTAGACGATAACCAGCGCGTTGCATTTTAGCCCAGCCTATGTTATATTTAAAGAGAACTTAATAGCTTACCCGCTAGGGGTGCTCAACGGCTGAGAGGCAGTTTGACGCCAACCCTTGGAACCTGATCTCGGTAATACGAGCGTAGGGAAGCGGAAGAATTTAGACCAAGGGTTTAGACTGACAGCCCTTGGTTTTATTTTTATGGAGGCAGAGATGACGCAATTGGAATTGGC
>Ga0315296_10003816_pt1 | contig 12505 bp, 9 predicted proteins | sample YL17G14_18_MG_FD_203921 | JGI IMG/M metagenome (GOLD analysis project Ga0315296, IMG submission 203921) | Sediment microbial communities from Yellowstone Lake, YNP, Wyoming, USA - YL17G14_18 | ecosystem: Environmental > Aquatic > Freshwater > Lake > Sediment | place: USA: Wyoming | collected... | reverse complement strand
AGCGTCCGCCAGGGGGTAGCCAAGCTGCCGCCATCAGTGCGACCCCGCATCTTCACCTTCCACGCTAATAACCTGGGGCAAGGGCCGCCCAGCCCCGACGAGGTCGTCGCCTCGCCGGGCAATGAGCGGCTGCCGGACCTGCTCGCGGAGCTCAGTGCGACCCTGGCGGAAGCGCGCCACCTGCCGCGCGAGCTGGCGGCGAACATGGTGGGACTGGAGCGCGGCGGCCAGGCGCTTGGTCTCATCGGAGCCGACGCCCGGGTGCCCGCAAGCCGGCTGGCGATGCTGCTCAACGGCATGGCCTCCATGAAGTTGCAGCCCGCGTCGCCGTGGGAGGAGATGACCGATTTGCTGCAATCGGCGCGCGGGCAGACCACGCTCGCCGACGCGGTAGCGACGCTGCTGGAGATCCTGGATAAGGAGAACAAGCTCGACGGCTACTCCAAGGTCGCCACCGAGCTAGAGCGCAAGAGCAAGGAGCTGATGGACCGCAACCAGCGCGGCCCGGCGCTGCACGCGCTGGCCAATTTCGCGCGCCACGCCAACGAGGCCAACGGGTACCCCGCGTGGCAGCGGCTGCGGGCGAAGGCCGCTCTGGAAGCGATTGGCGCCGAGGCGATCCTGCAATTCGTGGGACAGGTCATCCGCACCGCGACCCCCGAGCAGGCGGAGACGGCAACGGAGCTGCTGATATTCCTCGGCGAGGCGGCGGCGCCGATGCTGATGCAGCTCATGGCAGAGCCGCTGGGGCCCGGGGCCGATACCGCGGTGGCGGAGGCGCTGGTGCGTCTGGGGGACCTGGCGGTGCCGGAGCTATGCCGCACCCTGCAAACCGGGTACACGCAGATGGGCCAGACGGTAGTGCGTGTGCTGTCACGCATCGCCACTCCCGGCGCGCTCAAGGGGCTGAGCAGGGCGCTGGGCGCGCGCGACGTCCTGGTGCGGCTGGCGGCGGTGCAGGCGCTGGGAAAGACCAATTCGCCAGCCGCGGCCCAGGCGCTGCTGCCCGCGCTCGCAGACCACAATCCTTCGCTGCGACGGGCGGCGATCGCGGCGCTGGGTGATCTCAAGAGCGCCGAGGCGGCGCCCGAGCTGGCGCGCATCGCGCTGCGCAGCCCGAGGTTCTGGGCGCGCTCGGCGGGCGACCAGTTCGAAGCCATCTGCTCGCTGGGCAAGATCGGCGGCGGCCAGGCCATCCAAACGCTTTCCCGAGCACTGCGCCGGCGCGCCTTCTTCGCCGCCGCGCGAGTGGATGAAATCCGGCTTGCCGCCGCGGTGGCGCTCAAGCGCATCGGCACCGCCGAGTGTCTCGATGTGCTCGCCAGCCACGCCCACGACCGGCGGCCGGCGGTCCGCGCTGCGTGTCTGCAAATGTTCGAGGAACTGCAAGCGAGCCAGCCCAAGGCATGAGTGAACGCAACGTGAGCACCACCCGAGATCCGGTTTTCGACCTCACCGCCCCCGCCCCCGAGGCGGCGGGAGCCGCCGGCGCGCAGTTCCCCGCTCAGGTTGAGGAGGCGCTGGCGGCGGTGGCCACGTGCATGCGCAACGGCACCTTCTACGGCCTGCAACATTCCGTCGCCCTTAGCTCCCTTCAGGAGGCGGCCGCGCGCATCAACGCCCTGCTGGGCGAGCGCCCCGAGATCCAGATCAACGTTCAGACCGACCAATTTGTGTTCGACAATCTGCCGCTGCCGGACTACGTCGGGGTGCTGGTGCCGCTGGCGGAGGAGCTGTTGGCGCGGGAAGTGGGGCGCATAACCTTCCTGCCCGAAGTGGAGCAGCGCGAGCTGGCGGTGCTCGCCGACGTGCTCATCACCGACCCCCGGGCGCTGGAGCTTCAAGGCGGAGCCAAGGGCGCGCTCGAATCGCACCAGGTCACGCACATCATCCTCGAGCCGCGCCGCTCCGACCAGCGTGAGACCCAACAGCGCGAGGCGCTCCAGATCTACCAGGACGCGGTGGACACCGTGCGCCGCGCCATGAGCGCGGTGGAGCGCGGGCAGACCATTGACACCCTGGCCGTGCGCGTCATCGTCGAGGAGATCCTGGGCTCGCTGCTCTACGACAGCTCGGGGCTGGTGAGCCTGGCGGCGATCAAGAGCTATGACGAGTATCTTTACGAGCACTCGGTCAACGTCTGCATCGTCTCCATGGTTTTCGGCTGCACCCTGGGGCTCAATGAGAAGCAGATGATTGACCTGGGCATGGCGGGCATCCTGCACGACATCGGCAAGGTGTTCGTGCCCCTCGATATTGTGCGCAAGTCGGGCCCGCTTACGGAAGAAGAATGGATCGTGATGCACACCCATCCCCTGGTGGGGGCGAAGGTGCTGGCGACCACGCCCGGGGTGCCGGACTTGGCGGCGGTGGTGGCCTTCGAGCATCACATCAAACACGATCGCAGCGGCTATCCCAAGGCAGGGCGGCCGCGGCCGCTCAATTTCTACAGCCACATCTGCACCATTGTTGACTGCTATGATTCGCTTACCACGGTGCGCCCCTACCGCGCGCCGATGCGACCAGAGCAGGCCGTGGGGTGGATGCTTTATTCCGGGCTCAGCCAGTTCGAGCCGCGCCTGCTGCGCCGCTTCGGCTCCATGCTCCGCCTCTACCCGGTGGGCGCCATCGTCAAGCTCAACAGCGGCGAGTGGGCGGCGGTCATCGGCGGCAGCGAGCGCGACCCTTCGCGCCCCCTAGTGCGGCTGCTGGTGGACGCGCACGGCATCCTGGTGCGAGGCTTCAAGCGCGCCGACCTCAGCGACCGCGACACCCATGGCGGCTATTCCCGCTCCATCGTGGACTGCCTCCAGCCCGTCGGCCGCATCTCCGAAATGGCCTCGGTCCTCATCCGCTAACCTGGCACGGCGCCGTTCTCAACGACCATCAGCGGCCGGTGCGCGCGACTCCCGACCGGCCATGGGGCGCCGAAGCCAACCTCGATGCCGCCGCTTCTCCCCCCGCCATCTGCCCCGCCTGTGCTATAATAGCTCCACGGGGAAAGACAGACGTCAGGGAGGGGACGCCATGGACTCCGTCCGACGTCCGGCGGTGGCCGGCACCTTCTATCGCGCTGACCCGCGCGCGCTGCGCGTGGAGATCGAGGACTGCTTCACCCACGAGCTGGGCCCGGGCGCGATTCCTGTCGTTGATCCCGATGGCCCGCATTGCATTCGCGGCCTCGTGTGCCCCCACGCCGGCTTCCAGTATTCCGGCGCCGCCGCGGCATGGAGCTACTCGGAGCTGGCGCGCGACGGCCCGCCCGATGTCATCGTCATGCTCGGGCCCAACCACACCGGCCTGGGTCAGGCGATTGCGGTCTCAAACGCGGGCGCGTGGAGCACCCCGCTGGGCGATGTGCCGGTGGATGCAGCAGTGCGCGCACGGCTGCTTGCGGATTTCCCCGCCGCCAAGGCCGATGACTCCGCCCACCGTTTCGAGCATTCGCTGGAAGTGCAGCTCCCGTTCCTGCAATATCTGTTCGGGCGCCAGGTGTCCATTCTGCCCATCACGCTGCGCTCGGTCAGCGCCTCGGCCGCGGCCTCCGCGGAGACCCTGCGCCTGGGCGCCCTGGCGCAGGCGCTCGCCGAGGCAGTACACGATCGCCGGGCGCTCATCATCGCCAGCAATGACATGACCCACTTCGAGCCCCACGATGTAGCCGCCGAGAAGGATCGCGCAGTTCTGGAGAAAGCCCTGGCGCTGGACGCGATGGAGATGCTGCGCACGGTGGATGCGCGCCAGGTGTCCATGTGCGGGGTGCTGGCGGTGGCGACCATGATCCAGGCGGTGGCGCTGATGGGGGCGCGCGAGAGTCGGCTGCTGAGGTACTATACCTCCGGCGATATCACCGGCGACAAGCGCGAGGTGGTGGGCTACGCCGCGCTGCGCTTCGCGGCGCAGGCGCCGTGATCTGGCTCGACCTGCTGGCGGCGGGCATCATCCTTGGCGCCGTTTTCGCCGAAAGCAAGCGCCAGTTCAGCGCCGCTTTCTTCGACATGCTGGCCCTGCTCGCGGCGGTCAAGCTGGCCAAGCTTATTGCGCCGGGGCTGGCGCATGCGGTGGTCTTGCTCAGGGCGCCCGACGACAACCAAGCGCTCGCGCTCTCGGTGCTTTCCCTCGTGTTCGGCGGCGCGCTGGTGGCCTTGGCGAATTTCCTGAAGGACCTGGCGCTGCTTACCCTCGATGCCTTCGACACCATCGCCGGAGCGATCTTTGGCTTCGTCTCCGGCGTCGCGGTGGCGCACGTTATTCTCTTCATCATCCTCACCGCCAACCCCGCCGCGACGACCTGGGGCGCCGCCGCGCGCCAGCGCCCGGCAGCGCAAGAGATCGTTTACTTTCACAGCTATCAGCGGGCGGTGAACTGGCTGCGTCATCTCGGGGAATGACACCGTAGGGCAGAGAGCTTTAGGCGCCTCTGGAGCCTGGCCTCCGGCCCTGGAAGTCGAATCGCACAGTGCGCAGAGCACGCGGAGACAGATTGCGCGTGCCGTCTTTCGATACCGGGGTTAACCGATGTCCAAGATCAAGCTGTTCCAGGGTGACATTACGACGTTGAAAGTTGACGCTATCGTCAACGCCGCCAACAATCACTTGTGGATGGGGGGCGGGGTGGCGGGAGCGATCAAGCGCAAGGGCGGCGCCGAGATCGAGGCGGAGGCGGTGCGCCAGGGCCCGGTGCCGGTGGGGGAATCGGTTGTCACCGGCGCAGGGGCGCTTGCGGCGCGCTACGTGATTCACGCCGCGGTTATGGGCCAGGATCTTCAAACCGATGGCGCCAAAGTGCGCTGCGCGACCCAGACCGCGCTCCAGCGCGCCAGGGAGCTGGGCATCGAGACGGTTGCTTTCCCGGCGCTCGGCACCGGGGTCGGCGGATTTCCGCTGCTGGAGGCCGCGCGCATCATGATCGAGGAGACGCGCCGCCACCTTGCGGGCGAGACCTGTGTGCGCGAGATCACCGTCGCGCTCTTCGGGCGCGAGGCGTACGAGGCCTTCGAGCGGGAACTGGAGCGGCAAGAGAGCTAACCGCGTGAAATGTGGCGCAAGCGCCCTCGCCTGTGACCGGTATCCTGTCCCGCTCAGGGAGAGGCCGGCCCCGATTAGTCGGTCTCGGGCGAGGGTGCATGGTGAGGCCTACCGCCCTCACCTCGGTTCTCTCCCTGCCAGTGAGAGGAAGCCTTACAGCCTCGCCAACTGCTTGCGCAGGAACTGGGCCGCGGCGGCGATGTCTCCGGTGGGGTTCTCCCCCACCTCGCGCTCGATAGTCAGATAGCCGTCATAGCCAATGTCCTTCAGCGCGCGCAGGTACTTCGGCCACGGCACATCGCCTTCGCCCAGCGGAGCCTCGCCGGGATTCGGACGACCGCGACCGTCCTTAGCATGGGTGTGCGCGATAAATCCTGCGAGGTCGTACACGCCCTGCACCGCGTCGAACCCGCCCATCACCAGATTCGCCGGATCGTAGTTGACCTTGACCGAATTCGTCTTCAGCGTGCACAGGAAATTGGCGAGCGCCGCTCCCGATTCCGGCCCGGTCTCGCTGGCGAAGACGACCCCGATCTTGTCGCCATGAGCGCCGATCTCTTCGAGCGCCTCGGCCGCGATGCGCCAGCCGGGCGCGCCCGGGTCGTCGGGGATCGTGCCAATGTGTGATGTCATGACTTCCACGCCCAATCGCTGCGCGAGGCTCATCATGCGTTTGCTGGTCGCGATGTCCTCGGCGAGATGGTCGGTCGTCACGAAACCGCGGCCCAGGTCGCCGCAGAGCGCTGATACCTCTAACCGCAGTCGCTTGAGGGTCGCCAAGAGATCCGCAATATCCTGCTCCGTGGTAACCTGCGGATCCAGTTCGCCGCTGCCAGGAGTCGACCACATCTGCACGCCATCGACGGCCAAGGCTGCGGCTGCTTCGAGCGCCTCGCGAAAAGGCTTGCGAAATGACGCCGTCATCGCTCCGATCTTCATGATGCTTGCACCGGTGTGGGGTTGAGCGTCCTTGCGCATCCGGACGAGCAATCCCCTGCCTGGGTCACGGGCGGCTAGGCCCGACGGAATCGGGCCGCCGTCGCGGTCCCCGCAGAGCGGTGACCTAGCGATTTGACACGCGCGACTATCAGCGTCCCGTCATCAAATGCTTGGCCAAGAACTCGCTCACCCATGTCTGCACCTGGTCCAGCGGCGGATCGAGATGCCCGCCGTTGTACCACTCGCTGCGCTTGGGCTCGCGCGCCGCGTCGAACATCGCCTGCGCGTTTGCCGGTCGCACCGTGTGGTCGGTGCGGCCGTTGATCATTAATAGCGGACGCGGCGAGATCATGCCCACGTAGTACACCGGATCGATGATCTTCGCGTTCGTCTCCACTTCCGAATCGATCTTGCCCGGAAGCAGCCGCGCCAGGTCACCTCCGCCGACGATGAGACACACCGCGTCAACGCGCTTGTCCACGCCACAGAACACTGCGCCCAGCATCGCCCCCATGCTCGCGCCGAGGTAGCCGATGCGGCTCGCCTCAATGTCCTCGCGGCTCTGGAGCAGGTCCACCGCGCGCCGCAGATCGATCACCGTCTGCACGAAGGCATCGCGCGTTTCTGCCGACCGCAGGTTGAACAACTCCTGCGGGCGGTTGGGCTGCTTGCGCTCGCCGTGGTACTGCGCGTCAATCGACATCACCCCATAGCCCTGCTTGACCAGGAACGCGGTCGCCCACTGCACGTAGTCCACTTGCTTCGAATCTCCGTAGCCGTGCTGCATGAAGACGACCGGATGCTTGGCGCCTTCCGCCGGCATGGTGAGCAGCGCCGAGACGCGCTGGCCGTGGGCGCTCGTGTACCACAGGTGGTATTGTGTGAGCGCGTCAGTGTGCTTGAGCTCGGTTTGCTCGACCTCGAGGGGCAGGTGGGAGTCGTAGTCGTAGAACGCAAGCGCAGACACCGCGGGCGCCGCGACGGGGTTCAGGGCCGCAGATGCGCAGGCGGCAGCCGCGATGGCGATGATCAGGCTAAATGCTGTGACGCTAGAACGGTTCACGATACTCTCCTTGCGCGTGCGTTCGGCGTAGCGGCGGTCTGCGAACCAGCCCGCCCGCGGGCCTGGTTGCGACCCCTTAGGCAATGCTGGCGCACTCACGCAGCGCGCCAGCGCCGGTCGTGTGCCGCATTCGCTAGGTTACTTATGCGCCTTCGATTGGCACGATCGGAGGCCGGCTTGAGGCCCGCGACGCCTTCGTCCGCCGTAGCGGTACTTCGTCGCCCGCGAAGGCGGAAGCGGCGCACGACCTACGGGATGGAATACGACATAAGGTCCATCTCGATAACCGTGGTTTGCACCCCCGGTTCGACCGAGCTGAGCAGCCATTTGACGGGGCCGACCTGGGGGGCGAACCAGATGTTCATTTCGCCCTGCGCCGGCGGCGTCGGTGTGAACTGCACTCGCATCGTATCGAACGACCCAGCGCCCACCTGGATGGTCTCGGCGGTGACCAACGCCTGAGCGGTCGCCGCCAACATCGGCAGGGTCGCTTGCCAGGTCTGGCCCGCATCCGGGGGCAACATCAGCATCCGAGCCGGCGAGCTGAGCGCCTGCTGGGGCTGGCCGGAGGGCTGCACCGCCGTCAGCAGCAGCTCGGTATCGCTGCGGTGCAACCACAGCTTCAGGTCGGAAGGAGCGCTTTCGCTCCACACATAGCTCACGAGCCCCCCAACGTCCTGAGTGCCGGTAATGGTGGCGGTAACGGTAGATGTTTCCGGCGGGTTGGGGGCTCCGCCGGCGGGAGTCGTTTGCACCACGCGATGATAGGTCCACGACGCGCCAACCTTCAGTGGCGCGTAGTCGGCGAAGATGGCGTAAATGCTGAAGTGGGTGACATCGGCCACTGCGGTGCGCCCATCAGCCGAGACCACCGCGTGGAATCCGCTGTCCTGCCACACGCCGCCCTGGACCCACCACAGCGGCAGCGTTTGGCCCCCGGGCAGGCGCGCGCTCAGCGGGAATGTGATGGTCACCGGCAGCGCGAATGGCAGTCCGTCCGGCTCAAACTGCGCCGCCCAGATCACGGAGAGGCCGCCTGGTGGCGCGGGGACCTGCGCCGCGCTCAAGGGCGCGACCACCAGGGTGAAGTCCGTGGGCAGCGCTCCCGGTGGGACATCAACTATGATCCCGCCCACAACCAGCCGGCCGCCGTTGGGGCCGATGATCGCCGACCCGGGCCCGGTAGTCGAACCGCCCCCGCAGCCGGCGACTATCGCCGCAGCGACCGCGGCCATGCCGATAACCACTCCAATACGTGCAAGCATTTCTGACCTCCGTACGAAAGGGTGCTCTCAGGCACGACGAAGGCGGCGCCGATACAACAGCACCGCGATCCAGGCCGCGATCAAGCCGACCAGCATCAGTTTCGCGACGCCGAGGAAGATCAGGTGCACTTGCGGCGGCGGCCACCACTCATCGGGCAGGAACCGGAGATTCCCCGTGATCCGGCCCAGGTAGATCCCCCACGCTGCCATCAGCCACACCCACGCGATCAACACCACCCAACCCAAACAGTACACCAGCGCATCCAGCCTGCGCTCAGAGTCCTGCATTGCCCCACCTCCTCAGCGGCAATGATATCACAAGTTCCTGTGGCGGCTCGCACGCTCGCGGCGAGGGCGAACCCTCAAGGATGGGTCGCTCACCTCTCGCAGGCCGGCCCGCGACATGCACTGTCTTCGCTTCGCTCAACATGACATGAGCACAGGGCTCAACATGACACCGACGAAGAGCTCGGTGCTCTTCGAAGTACGGGCAAGGCATGCCTTGCCCCTACCGCTAGGGGGCACGAGCACGCCCGGGTCACTGCTCGTGGCGTGAGCTCGCCGGCGCCACTCCCACGCTCTCCGTTCCATTCGACGCGTGGCTACGCTTTTCCGTTCACTGGCCGCCGCCTGCATACCTGTTCGTCTGGCCGACCAATGGCCACGGCGGGATCACGCGGTACGGCGTTTCACTCAAGAAATCGGGCGCCATCGAGGCGTTGAGCGCCGCATCCACCGCGCGCACGTAATAGAGAAGCCCCTCCGAAGTCACCGGAACCTGTGCCTGGTAGCGCCCATCGTCCTCGGCCATCGGCGCCGACTCCCATTTCGCGGTCGAGGGCATCGGCTTGTAGAAGACCCGCACCGAGCGCAGCGGCGATTTATCGCTCACCACCACGCTGATCTGGGCGCTCTCGGCCGCGGGAGCATGCTCCGCGCGCAGGTCGGACATCACCGGCGCCTCCTCGTCAGCGCTGATCTCAACCACAAAAGGCGTTCTCGCACCTTGCGCTGGCGCGGTCGCTGCTGCGCCACTCGCAGTAGCCTCGATGTAGTACTCCAGCCGGTCGCCGGTTACCGCTTCGCCCGGTATGATGACGAAGTAACGGTGCGCCTGCGGCGCCGCGCCCATGGGCAGCACCGCGAAATCCGCGCCATGCCCCGAGCGGTAATGCAGCGCGACCGCGCTGATCTCGCCCGCGCTGAGCACCGTCGCCTCCACGCGCAGGCTGCGCCCCGGCTCAAGCCGCAGAAACGGCACGTGGCCAATGACTCGTGCTTCGCAGCGAAGCGCCGCTTCGCAGAGTAGCATCGGCGAACCGCCGCCGGCTGGCGCCTGCGCCAGGAACTTCGCGCCGACGTCATCGAGGATCCCGAGGTCGCGCTCCACCTCGGGCGCGAGTTTGGCCCAGTGGAAGTTCAGGGTGTGCATGCGCAGCGTATCCAGGAAGGGGTGATAGTGCCGGCGGGTGACGCTCGCAAGCTCCTTCCATTCGTCCACCGCGCGGACGGCGTAGGCGCGGGCCGCCTCCAGGTGCGGCAGGTGGTTGGACCGCCGAAACAACTCCAACTCGACCGCGGCTCGCAGTTTCTCGGCGTAATAGCCCGCCAGGTGGGAGAGCGCCTGTGCATCGAGGCGCAGGCAATCGAACTCCTTGTACGCGGGCGAGCTGTCGGGCAGATGGCGCAGGCGATACTGGGCGATCTCCGCCGCGGCCAGAGACTTGTGCGCGCGCTCCAGGAGCAGCCCCGCCACTTCAAGGGGGCTCATGCGTCCCGAGGGGCGGCGCCCGAGGTACTCTTGCGCGTACTCGGCAGGGGAGGAGATCACCGTGTCATCCAGCGCCCGAACCGCCCCGAACTCGTCAATCCGCCCCCCGGTCTCCAGTTCCGGGGCCATGTCGCGATGGTCGGGCCCCAGGCAGTGGGCGCTGTATATCAGCGGCACCAGGCGGCTCATCCACACCGTCATCTCCATGACATCCGACCCCGCCTCGCCAAAGCGCCGCTTGAACGCCTCCTGCCACACGCGCGGCGAGCAATCGGGGTCATATGACAGCCGCCCCCACAGCATGTTCCAAAACCAATCGCGCTCGTGAATCCACTGAAAATAATCGTGGCGCACCGCGGGCCAGTGGAAGTAGTCCGTCGCCGGGTAGTACGCGTTCATCGGCTCCAGGGTGAATCCGACGCCGTCGGCGAGATCGAAGCTCAGCACGGTGCGGCGCACGAACTCCGGGTCCCCCCACTTGAAGATGCGGTGCGTGCCGTTGGCTCGCACCTGCCACACGATCCAGTAGTCGCGCGGGTGGCTGGTGTAGTTTTGATAGCTGTAGCTGGCCCAGCCGCCGAAGCGCTCCCCTTGCACCTGGTAGGGGCGCCCCAGATGCTCACCGTTATACTTGATCTCGATTGAGAAGTCGCCGGCATACTCGCGCCCCAGGCGATGGATCATCTCGGGCTTGCCAATCCAGGTGCGGGTGTAGAGGCCGATGTCTTTGCGCCCGGATTCCGCGATCGCCGGTAAGTAAGTCTTGAGGTAGAAGTCTTCCCCGCGCCCCGACTCGCCGATGCGAAAGCCGATGAAATCGAGCTCCGGCACTCCCGAAACCATCTGCCGCACCATCTCGCGCGTGTATTCGCCCAGCGCGTCGTCCGACTGCTCGGCGCGCGACTTGGGGGCGTCCGGTATGTCCCATGATGTCTGGTAGCTCATGAGGCCGACCTTGATGCCGCGCTCGTGCGCCATGCGGGCGATGGCGCGCAGCATCTCCAGGTTGCGCTTGCCTTGCTCCGGCGGCAGCCCCACGTCAGGGTATTTCTCGGACTTCAGCATGTAGGGATAGACATTGGGGAAAGAGGTCGTGATGATGGAGTACATCGCGTGCAGGTCGAGCCAGTTGATGCGGCTGCGGGCGAGCATGGAAAGATAGCTGCGCCAGAAGTCCTCGGAGTAATACCACGAGTTCGGGTCGCGAAACGCCTCGACTTGGAGGAAAGGGTTGACGCCGCGCAGGCGCTTGAAGGGGGACTGCGTCGTCTCCGCCACCGATTCCATGACCGCGCGCCCCGGCGACCAACTGACCTGCTCGGCGACCTCCAGCAGGCCGTACATCGCGCCGGTCGCATCCGACCCGACCACGGCCAGGCGATTCCCCGAAAGCTTGCGCACTGCAAACGATTCGGCTTTTTCCGGCGCGTTAATGCTTTCGATGGACCCGCTTTCCGAGACGACCACGGTAACGTCGCTCTTATCCTGGCCGATACGATGCCCGGCGTCGCGCAGCTCGCGCTCCAACTCCGCCGCGCCGAACTTCACCGGGGCGCTGGCGCCCTCGGGCAGCCTTATCGCCACCACGTCCGCGCCGGCGGCGATGGCGAACAGGGAAAAGGCTGTAGCGGCCGTCAGAAGTGAAGCCATTATTCGCGTGCGCATCCTCATGTCCGATTGACTCCCCGAAGTCCAAGGCGATTGCCGTCAGTCCACCCTATTGCGCTGTCGGCAGTCTTCTCCCTCGTGCGAATGCCGCTCCGGGCATACCATGAGGGCCGCGTCGCTGTGCCGAACGAACAAGGCCGGGCAGCATCTCTGGCCTCCCATATTGGGGCGGCAGCCTCCTGTGTCCTACTTCGCCATCGGCGGTTTCAAACCGAGGTACGCCAGTTCCCCGCGGTACACCATGATCCTGAACCGCCGCGCCTGATCGTTCGCCCGTATGGCCACCGGCACCGACATGACGACGCAACCCAACAGCAGGATCGCAACCAACGGCGCCAGCACCGCCCCCAACGTGGCAACGTATTGCCGCACAAACCCCGGCCGGTCAGCAGCGGCGCTCCGTCGCCGCACCACCCAAACAATAAGCAGCGTCGAAAGCACCATCAGCGGCAGCGCCGCGAGCACGAACAGGCGGCCCCAAGGCGCCGCCGTGGTCTCGTCCGCGAAGCCCGGCATCGGCGAGGACCACCATCGCCCCCGCAGCAAGGCCATTCCTCCGCCCAGCGTGACGATGAGGCACCCCACAACAACCAGCGCCCATTTCCACCTCGCCCACACCATCGGCGCCGGGCGCCGTCCCGCCGCACGTAGCGCAAGGCACGCCAGGCCGCACAACACCAGCAGGCCCAGCGCTCCGCCCGCGCCAATCAGCGCCTGCCGGAAGGCGCTCAGCACCCTGAGTGTGCGGAACAGCCGGGCGTCACTCGCATT
>Ga0315296_10003814_pt1 | contig 12505 bp, 13 predicted proteins | sample YL17G14_18_MG_FD_203921 | JGI IMG/M metagenome (GOLD analysis project Ga0315296, IMG submission 203921) | Sediment microbial communities from Yellowstone Lake, YNP, Wyoming, USA - YL17G14_18 | ecosystem: Environmental > Aquatic > Freshwater > Lake > Sediment | place: USA: Wyoming | collected... | reverse complement strand
TAGTTTCTCCCACTCAGCCATAACGATAACCCCAGTTTCATGCAATAACCAACTTTCTCAATCGTATACCATCTCTATGTCTTGTGTAACCGCAAACCTTGCACTTCAACTTTAAAGTTTGCTTTTTGGTTGTCTTTGCGAATTCTCTTTGAAGAGGATACTTCTGTCCACCATAGCCTTTTTTTTCTCGTTCATGATGGCGCTCGCCTTTAGCCAAGGCTCTCCGTTTTCCAGCCTTGTAAAGAGTAACCGTGTGAATTTCATGCTTCTTACATCTAGGACAATACTTCCTAATTTCTTTGGGAACATTCACTTAAACCACGACCAGCTTTGCATAAAGAAAACACACATACTCTTATACTTTTTCGCTACGTCTACCCACCAAAAACAGTCAATCTGAGGATACAGTAGCCTGAAACTGCTTTGAACCAATGTTGTTTTTATATAACCGAAAGGTTGTTATGTTGAGACTTGAGACTCTGCTGGGAAGCGTTGATGCGAGACATTATTCATGCAATCAAAGACAGATTCAGCATTCTTGTAGTGACAATTAAGAGAAACAAAGGCAACATAATAAAACTCTTGCCCCTCATCTCGTTTATAATACCAGTTCTCATATTATATTCTCTATATCAAAATACCTTTGAACCAGTATGGACAGGAACATGGGAAAACAGAGTTGGTTACATATTCTTTCTCTGGCTCTTTTCTCTAGAAACTATATTAAGTTGGGAAGAGCTTCGGGTAAAAGAACCTAAGCTAAAGTCTATCAAAAGCATTGCTTTTATTGTAGCTCTCCTTCTTCCTACGATCTACGTGATTATTTCTAATTACTTCGGATTAAACACGTTGATCATTGATTTAGCTAGACAGTATAATATAAAACCTGGATGGGCAGAATTGATGCCGCTTTCAATGGAATATCTGGCTTTTGCAGTGCTTTTTGCCTTAATAGTCTTTCTAGAACAGGGACGTGGTGGCTTTAAAGATTACTCAATTTCTGCGTTCTTCTTAGTGATGTTCGGAACAATATATACAATAAACAATGTTTATCCATTCGGAAAGTTTACACCATTTCAGCTTCTTGTCCAACCCACGACTATGTTTGCAGCAAATATTCTCAATCTGATGGGATATCGAACCGCCATTAGCTTCATAGATAATGATCCCATTTATGGCTCCTTGACAAATCTGAGAGTCACTGATCCGCATGGAAGTTCTGTGCAGTTTGGGATAGCCTGGCCATGCGCAGGAATTGAGAGTCTCCTAATTTATACGGCAACAATTCTATTGTTTCTAAAGAAAAGCTCAATTCCTTTGACGCACAAAACAATCTACTTTATAATTGGTGCCATAGTAACATACTTTATTAACATCCTAAGGATAGTCACCGTTTTTGTTATTGCTATAAATAAGGGTGATTGGGGAATGTTTCATGATTACTATGGTCAATTATACTCTCTCACATGGATCATTTCCTATCCCCTAATAATCATTGGAAGCCAAGCTCTATGGAATAAAATCAGGAAACGGAAGATGGACACGAAAGATAGCTCTAATCTGCTAGATCAAACTAAGCTTTCTGATTAAGGTATACTTTCAAAGTCAAATAACTTCAACTGTTTCAGCCAAACTCTGTTTAACCAAAATTTTTGCATTCTCAACTGGTAAAGATGCAACATCCTCAACTTTGAAGGGACCATAGGCTTTCATATCTGCGCCGATTATTGCCGGGACATCCTTCAGGAAGCGCAGAACGGTTCTCTTGTGTTGGTTTTGAACGCCCACATCAGTCAAGTGGCCACGGAGAACCCCCTTGGCAAAGTTTCGCATTGCTTCTGCCAGCGGGAAGACTCTGAGGCATATTTTTTCTTCTTCAGGCGTCAGAACGTCGCGAGGAATTTCCTCGCCTGCAGACAGTTTTCTGACGATTTTTCGGTAGCGGGTTTCAATCAATCCCTTAACCATGTGTCTTACGTTTCGCATCTCTTTTCTGAAGAGGCTGGCCTTTACTGTTCTCTTGTCCAGCATTCGGCTTTCTTCTCTCAGTTTTTTCAGGTAATTGGCAAGGTTGGAGTAGAAGTCTGGAGGAAGCTTTTCCAGTTCGGCGTTTTCAAGTTCTTTTTTCCAGACTGCACTTAGCTCCGCATACATTTTATTCCGCTACCTCTGCTCTTTTCTTGCAGATGAGAAGCACTGCTGCTGCAGTTGGCAAGTCGACTTTTTGGTTTTGGTAGGGGCCAAATGTCTCGTCACCCAGTCTGAACTCTGGCGCGTTGGAGACGAAGACGGTTGTCGTGCCTCCTTTAAAGGCTATCGCACTTTTGAATGGGTCAAAGCTGTCTATGGCCGCTGCGGCGAACTCGACCTTCTTTAGACCCGTTTTTCCATGTAGCGCATCGGTCAGTCTGATCAAACGGTGAATGTCTGTTGTTACGACGGTGTCTACGCTGGCGGTTTGCTCTTTTGCAGAGTGTTCAATGATTCTTTTCCATGTTTCTGGGCCTACCCCCTTGATTGTTCTCCAATTTTGCGACCCGCTTAGACTCTTTAGAATCGCATCTTTGTTGCTTGTTATGGCTTTCAGTATTGAAGTGGCTGAATGCCTTTCCAGTCCTATGTTTTTGTAGTCATCTGGTCCAGCGTTGAGGATGAAGTTGTGCATTTCTTTGGCGATTCGTCTGCGCCAGCCGTAATTTTTTGCGCTGAGGTTTTTTAGGTCCTTTTCGTCTAGTCCGTGAAGTGTGGTTTCAAGGCCTAGTCCGCTGACATAGTCAACGATTTCTTTACGTGCGTTTGAGTCGAGGGTTTTGACGGTTTCGCTTTCAATGTGGATGTGGTAGCCTCGGTGTCCTGAGAAGAATACGCGCATCTCTTTTTCATGAAAGCCGAAGTCCTGTGTGAGCATATCCAAGAGTTTGATGGTTTCGGATTTTGCCGAGTCTAGGCATACTTCGCATATCCATGTGCGTTCGTCGAACTTTTCGCCGTTGCAAGCTGGACATCTTTCAGGGATGATTCCTTTTCCGAAGAAACCGCATTTGTTGCAAGTCCATTCGTCATGGATTTTGTTGCATGGTGTTGGAATGTGGTCAGCGTCTATGTCAAAAATCAAGTCGGCACCTAACCAACCCTTCTTTTCCATTTCAGCCTGAGGATCTTCATAGTATGCACAAGAAAAATAGGCATCTCGAGGAATAGAATCACGTAAAAATGATTCTAGTTCCTCTCTATTCTTGAAGCTCTTATGACGAAGCATACTACCTTCAAACGAAGCAAACCCAAATTCGCGGCTCTCAATCATTGGGATACTCTCGGCTAACGAGAAATCCTTATAGTAATCACCGAACACTCTCTGAATAAAAGCAATCGACTTCAAGTTCGCTCTACTCTAAATCTGATTGAAACCAAAAAAGCATTTCGCTTAGCTTTCCTATTATAGCGTGCATGCTACTTAGGCCAAGAACAAAGTTTTATAAACGCAGAAATGGCTAGTCTTATGACTACCCAGGAAAGTCCGATGAATATAGCCCTTTGCCACCACTACAGTCTTACTTTCTATGGAGGTGGCGAACGATTTCTGATCGATGCCGCAAAACAATTAGCGAAAAGAGGGCACAACGTGGTTATTTACGCACTGCCTTTGGGGCGTAGACCAATCAACCTTGATGGACCACTTCAAGGCATCGAATATCATGAAAGTTTCATCCATAACATCCGAGATGCTGATGTATCGTACTTCGTTTATGCGCCACTAGTGCACAATTTATTTGTGGGGAAATCCCCCAGAATTGGTGCTCTTCACGCTTTCGTTTTCTTAGATGAACTTCAGCATACTGAGATTAGAACTATCAGTCACGCGGATTTTATCAGGTGCTTTGGGTTTTCACGGTTTGTCTCCAACATATACTTTGACAGATTTGAAAAAAGGAAACTACGCGGTTTTGATGCTGTTCACGTGATAAACAGGGAAGCACTCAAACTCTTCAATGGTGAGAAAAGAGTATACTACGTTCCAAACTGGATTGACACTTCCCGCTTCAAGCCAGTAGAAGAGAAAAGCACCAAATTCTCAGTGCTTTTTGCAGGGAGAAGGACAAAAGGTTTCTCTACATTCGTCGAGATCGCTAATCTTCTTAAAAACAAGGAAATCGATTTTATTGCGATCGGGCCAGATTTAGAAAGCACCGGAAACGTGAAGAATCTTGGATTTATAACCGATGTTGAGGAGCTCATAAGGTTATATTCAAAAGTTCACTTCTTGGTATATACAAGTAAAACAGATGTTTTCCCGTTGACCTTACTCGAAGCGGCTGCATGCAAGATTCCTATTGTTGCTTTGCCGACCAGAGCAATACAAGGACTTAACCTGCCACTTTTCTATGCAACATCAGTAAAAGAGTTTGCACAAGTAACCTGCGAGTTACAAAATGTTTGGCACACAAGAAGAGAACACTACATAAAACTGTCTGATGGGATGCGTGCAGAAGCAATAAAATATGATTTGAACGATGTATTTCCTAAATTTTTAGATATGTTGAAGGAGGTTGCAACGCTTTCCGCAAATTAACGGAGATTACTATACGTCTGAGAATGAAACTCGGCTATAAAGTTTATATTTTGATTGCAATTTTGGCATACACTACTATCTTTTCCATAGTTGAAATCATACTCTACCGTTCTTTTAGAATTTTTACATGGGACTTAGGAATTTTTAATCAAGCTTTCTGGAACACTCTTCATGGAAGATTCCTATACTACACCACAGAAACCTACTACACAAGAACTGGTTGCTTCTTGGCGGCGCACTTCAGTCCAATCCTCTTGATTGCAGTCCCTTTTTATGCTATTTATCCAACTGGAGAAATTCTTCTTGTAATAAGCACATTCATAATAGCCACCGGAGCATTACCAGCCTATGCAATCGCCAATTTTTTTTTGAAAAACGAAAAAGTGGCGGTGATGCTTGGAATCTTGTATTTGTTTTATCCTCCTTTGCAAGGAGTTACGCTCTCTGGGTTTTCGCCAGAATCATTTACTACAACGCTGTTCCTTTTCATTCTTTATTACTTAGTAAAAGCTGATTTTAAAAAACTTGCTTTAGTCTTTCCGCTTGGACTAATGACCCATGAAGCTTCAGTGCCTATAATTGCATTTATAGGCATATATGGTATGTTGTACCATAGATCAGTCAAAAATAAAGGATTCCAAGCCTCACTGATCATTTTGGTCACGAGCATTCCATACTTTTTCTTCGCCCAATATATGAGAGCCTTTTTCGGTTGGACTGGCCAATCCTCCTTATGGCATGAATGGGCCATGATAGGAGCAACTAGCACCTCGGATCTTCCGGTTAAAATTCTTTTAAATCCAATAGGAGCATTGAATTCTTTGACATTTGATTGGGCAGCAAAACTGCTATATGTAACATTTCTTTTACTGCCCTTTCTGTTCTTACCACTCTTAGGCCTACAAGGACTCATCCCGGCCATTCCATACCTTTTTACAAGTCTGTTTTCTTCTTATCGTTTGTACTACGGTTTAGAGAGTCATTATGGGGCCTTTGTAGCACCATTCATTTTCTTAGGTTTTCTTCATGGTTTGGTGAGGCTGCAAAGGAAGTCTCGCTTGAAAACTTCGCTGTGGAAATTGGCAAAACTAACTCTTTTGGTAACCGTGACTTTACTTGTTATCCTGCTACCATTAATATACTCGCAGTATCAGGTTTTCAATGTAGACGAGGAAAAAAACAACATAGTCAGAAGCTTCATTTCATGTATTCCACAAAATGCTTCAATACTTACTCAAAGCGATATTTTCCCACATGTTTCGAATAGACCAGACGCTTACACGATCGCGCCACCTATTTGGAACCCCGAATATGAGCGCATTAATAAGCAGATTTTGCAGAACCTCAGCAAATTAGACATAAAATATGTACTTCTTGATTTTTCATCGGAACCAGCCTTTTCTTCCACTGCCAGCCTTATTTATACAGATTTCATTATCCCTAGTGGAAATAGATATAGTCTAATCAATGCAAAAGATGGTGTGGTGCTATTTTGCTTAAAAACATAGTTGTAGTTCATCCAATACATGTAATTGAGAAAACAAGCAACTACATCTTGGCATGTAAGCTTTCTAGGGCGCCCTCCGACAAGGTTCCATCTATTCTAGCCACTGGAAGATAAGAAATCGATCTGAAGTCTTCAATAGGTTCTGAAAGCTTGGCAGAAAACGAACTGAATTGGGCATAGAGACGATTCAGCAACCCAAGGTAAACGAGAAGAAAAATATATAAATGAACGCGGTTTGAATCATTATTCTCCAGATTCTGGAGTAACCTTCAATGGAAAACGGAGATACTTCGAAAAAACCTAAGAGAATAGCTTTAGTACTCGTGGTGATTGCCTTAGCTGCAAACGCAGTTCTGACTGGAATCAACGTATACCTCACGCTTCAGTTTAATCAAAGCCTGACAAACCTTGGATTCCACAATAACATATCTAACTCCACTTCCATCATAATTACTAAGGCCGACGATACTAATCTGGGGAAGCCGACCACATATTTCGGTCAAGACGGTGCGATTGAACAGACTATACACTATGGTACACTGTATGCCGCCGTCCAAGTTGTAACGCCTCACTACGGAGCTTTAACCATTAGGCTGAAAAACTTTAATGTGACAGAGTCTGAATATCTTAGCCCCGAAAAGCGAAACGAAACAGAAATATCCTATGCGGACGAAAAAAAGAGCTATGTGTATATCCTCGCCCCAGGGTTGAACCAAATAAACGCCCAACTTTATTTGAAAGCTCAGGTTTACGTGAACCCAGAAAAACTTCCCCCAAAAGATGAATCCGTGCAATTCTCGTTAGGACATCTATCTCTGGAAGCAGAATCATTTGATTTTGAAACCCAAACCAAAGTAACTAGCGAGTTTTCCGCAGAAATCTTCATTGTGCTTGAGATACCCCAATAAGAGACAAAGACTCGTTGGTTGAAAATACATAGGCACAACTTAATTACAAATTGGCATAGGTGCTGAGAGAGAGACGATGCCACGCTTCAAATAAGTTAATATCTACGCCAGATTAACACCGATATTCTAGGATTGCTTTAAAGAATATATACGAAACAAACTGCGTTATCTCATTAAAACTAAGCTTAGATTTTCCTTTTTTCCTGTTTGCGAAGGTTATCGGAACTTCACCTATTTTGAAACCCCTTAAATGTGCTTGCCTAATTGTTTCTATTTGTATTTCATACGTTTCACTGTGTAAGTCATTTATAATATTGCTAACCAACTTTGACGAATAGCATCGCATTCCACTAGTGTAGTCACATATCGTTTCCCCTATCAAACGTGAAGCCACAAAATTCGCTATTTTACTGATTGCTAGACGAGCAAGGCTCCAATCGACAGCACTGCCACCTTTACAATATCTACTCCCAATAACCAGGTCAAAACCATTCTTTAATGGCGCCATTAGACGTGGAAGGTCTTTAGGGTTATGCGAATAATCAGCATCCATTGTAACTATATATTCTGGGGGGTTTTCTAATGACAAAAAAATTTTGAGCCCATCTGTTATTGCTGTTCCAAGTCCATATTTTTTCGGTCTTGATAATAATAGAATATTATTGTATTTCTTTTGAAGAGAACGCACGATGCTTGCTGTTTCATCTGGACTGGAATCATCGATGACCAGTATTGACGTTTTTTGTGTGAGTGCCTCAATTTCATGTATTAACTGTCCTATGTTCGCCGCTTCACAATACGTTGGAAGAATTACTCCAATATCAGATTTTATATTTACGTTTCCTTCAACGTTATAGGCAGTGCGTTCCATAGACCTCAAGCTCCCTAATTGTTCGTTATCTGAATTTGTAGTATGGGAGGCTTGAGTAATCATCTTGATGGTTCACCTTTCATAACTAGTGTTGAGTAATCTCCAACTTACTATATAAATACTATCGCTAGGCAAGTTAATTTCACCAATTCTTGTTACAGTCTTTTAATTTTTCTTCGATAGTAACTTAGTGGATGGCGTATTTTTTGGCATATTTCGTCCGGGTTTATGCAGACTCTGTGAGTTTGTAATGTATCGCATTTAGCCGGAATGTAACGTGTTCTTGAACCTTTTTCACCTGCAATGTGCTCGACTTGGTAGCGGGTCATTCTCTCGCTATAGTCAGAAAAACTTTTGAAAAGTTCAATTACGTTTTCCGGTGGCATTCCTATGTTTATGAGGAACGATGTTAGCGTGAAACGTCCTACATGCGAGAGGTGACGCCCAGATGAGATTGCTTCATAAAGAGATTTTATACATGGCGGAAAGGCTGTTTGCACTATGGTTTGGGGGAACCCTTCAAATTCAGCCTTACCTACTATTTCGGATGACAATTTCTTTATCCTTTCCGCAATTTCTAATATTGTGAGTGAGAAAGTTGGTAGTTCTTTTATTTCCAACTTTTTTTCTATATATCGTTGAACTTCTTCCTTTAACAATCTTGATGTTTCATCTGTTCCCAAATAGACGTTTCCATTTGATAAAATACGGTTAACAAGCTTCCAAGGTTTATCCCGTAGATGAGTGGTGTTCCTGAGGTAATCAGCGAAGTTCAATGAAAACATATAGGGAATAGTTGGCGTTTCGTTTATCGCAATTTTCCATCCGAAATTTCGTGCAAATTCAAGAATCTTTTCTGGAGGTTCCTTTCTCAATTCTTCATAAGTTCCATTTGCTTCTGATAAAGCGTATCTTTTTTTGATAAATGAATCTCCGGTTGCTATTGCTAATATTATAGCCACAGGAAAAGACATAATTTCGATGTCTTCATGGCATTGAGGATTTCGGCTTACAGTGATGTTGAGAATTGCCTCGTGTAATCTTTCTTCAGCTCGTTCAAGAATGTTCTCTAATTCTTGACCTTCCAAGTCCTGAATTTTTAAATCGGGTATGCTCATGTATTTTGTGGCTGTTTTTAGGAATGGGTATTTTGCGTAATCGTTTTTGGCAAACTTGGAAAATACACTTTGCATTTTGTTTTTCACGTTATTCTGTTTCGATTCTTGGTGCTAGGTAGAACGTTAATTTTCCTTCTTTTGTTTGTTGGAAGTCCAGTTTTATGGGCATGTCTGATGAAAATTCCAGTGTTGCTATGTCGGATGTTGCAGATGCCGCTTTTACAATTTCTGATAGATAGCTTAGGCTGAATGTTGCTTTTGAAGGTTCTTTGGCTTCCAAGTCTAAGAGAGTGTCGCTTCCTTTTTGAAGGGTTATTGTTGCACCCATAAGGTCTCCAGCAGCATGAAAAACCAATTTTTCTGCATCTGCCTCGACTCTGACGTGGTCGCTTACGAGTTGGGCGTCTTCGATTGCTTGACTTAAACCTTGGGTTGTGGCTTTAGCCCTAACATTGAAGGTTATTTTTGGTGTTGGCACCTCTTCTTCCGAGGCTTCAAGCGTTGGCATTGTGAAGTCCCGTGCATATTTTCCAGATATTTTTATTTGTAAGCGCCCAGTTTTCTCGTCAAGAGAAAGCTCTACAACTTCATCTTTGCCGGCTCTTTTAAGCAGTTTTAACAGTTCGCTTATGTTTATGCACATTTTTGTCGGTTCCGTGCATGTGTATTCTTCAAAAACTGTTTTGGGCCACTCAAAATCAATCATAGCAACGCGTGATGGGTCCATTGCTCGAAGTTTTATGCCTTCGGGGTCGAGTTTGAATGTGGCTTCGTCTACGAGGATGGATATGGATGTGATCATGTCTCTTAGGAGTTTTGCGTCGGCTACTTTGAGTTTGAACATGATGGGTCACCTTTCTATTGGATATATTTTTAGTTGTTATAAAAGATTTGCATATTAACTTTTCAGCTTTAAATGATATGTCGTTGCTTGTGGGGTGGAGTTTGTTCTCTGTTGAGACCTAGCCCCCTTCCTTATATATAGGTTGAACTCGCTTGTAGTACGCTTAACCTAAAGAAGCTTTCAAACAAAAATTTCGGTTTGCGGGAGATATCTACCACACTAAGCTTGTAAAATGTTTTGCTCATGATAAGATATGATTGAAGGTTTTTAGCCGTATTCTCTGAACGTGTAGTTACATTTTGTGCAACGTAGAAATTGTGTCGAAGATTCGTCGGCGCCTCTTGTCTGTACTTGCCAAACATAAGCCAAATTGTTTCCACACTTGGGACATTCAATCCGAACAGTGGGCAAAGTCCGCAGTTTCTGCTCCTCCTTGCCTATAACAGCCACAAGCTGCTGCGGATTATGCTGGATAACCTTTGCAACTTTTGGTTCCACTTCCTTACTTAACGCTTGCTTCTTATAACCGCATTTCGGACAAACCAGCACTACAGATGATCTTTTGCCAGCTTTCCCTTTTTTGGGCACGAGGCGGGATCCACATTTCGGACAAAATTCCATATCTTTTTACACCATTGTCCGTCTCATTCCCCTTAACTTAGTCCCTTTTAAACTTTTTTGCATAACAATAAGTATTGGGGCTAAACGACGCTGATCCCCGAGGCGATAAGATGTGCTACACGTAACGCTTCAGGAATATTGCTTCGAGTTGAGGTTGACTGCAAAATTTTTTTTGCATCTTCTTCAAAAACTCCTGAAATTTGCATATAGATTTTCTCGCCTCCACTTTTGGTGCAAACTTCGAATATTTCTCCAGCATTTAGCATAGTCTTCCAACGTTCTTCACTTTTTGGCAGGTTTCTCAGGGCTTCGCGGATTTCTGCAAAGTTGGGTTTCTCACGTGTAACTGATATTACTGGAAGTTTTGTTTTCGCTGTAAGCTTTTTGATGTCAGCGACGTTGAAACCCGCAAATGTTATTCCATTAAGCATTATGACCCTTAACTGCTTGTAATGTGGCGAGTTAAGTATCATAGAAGCTATTTTCCTTGTGGCGTCAAATCCGTCCACTTTTATTTTCGTGTGCATTACACCATCAAGCCAATATCCACCGCGGAAAACAACGCCGACAACTGGCACAAGACCTTTTACGTGAGGGGTAAATACTCCATCATCAACCCCGAGAACACGAATTTCAGGCTTAATCACACGAAATTTTTTGCAAGCCAAAACAATTCCTCAACGACATCAACAAATATGAGGAAATAGATGTTATAAGTTTAGCGAAGAACAACATTAATGCAGAGGCGTTCACCCTTGAAGAAACGCGTTGGAACATTTTCCTTCATGAAAACTCATGGAAACATAACCGAAGTATTGACAAACCATAAACTGGCATCTCTTGGAGATGCATACATAAACTTTGTTTATTCGCTAGCTTTATCGAACAGAAAGGGACAACCTTCAGGCGCAAAAGTTAAAGGAACCGTGCTCGCCGAAGCCATTAAAAAAGCCGGATTAAGAGAGTATTTGCCATCAAGAATGACACGCCATATGCTGGCTGACGCTGCCGAAGCTTTAATAGTTTATGCTTGGCTTCACAACTGCATCACACTAGAAGAAAGCGTCGCAACACTGGAAAAAACTGACGACCCTATAGATGGTTTTAGCCAATTGCTCGCAACAATAAAGACCAGAGCTAAGTTTTCTTAAGAGCTTTTTGAAGCTCTTTGCTGAACTCTTTGTTCATCTCACGTAGTTTTTCCACGGCTTTCCGTAAGGCTTCCTCAGGTTTAACATTGCCTTTTGTGCGGACATAAATTACGGAGTTTGAGGCTAACGGGTGCGGTATGTCGTAGCCCGCAAAATCCACGTTTTCATCTTCCAAAAGCCTGTTTTGCAGCAGATTACAAAGAGTATGCCCGATACCATCTACGTCTATTTTAAGTTCGTTTGAGGCTCCCTTCAATGTTTTAACTTTCATTTTCACTTACCCTTTTATGCTATAGCATTCCTTTTCCATAATCTAATGCGGTCTTACGCTCTTCAGTTTTTCCACACCTTGGACAATACATAGTTTGCCGCTTTAACTCTAATGTGTAGCCGCATTGCGAACAAAAAGCGTAAACCACGCCTAAACTCTTGTCTTTGGTGGACAAGTGAGAAACTTGGTTCTTTTCGCTGATTACCTTGGCTCTTATGATGTCGCCGGGTTTACAAACGTTAAACATTGACTCAACGTAACTTAGTTGCACATCAGAAACATGGAGAACGCCTGAGAAAAAGCCAGAAAGCAGTTTATCGTCTATTTTAGAGATTCGTACACCAGCATTATCAGTTTGAACATTTGAAACTTGCCCCAAGACTATGTTTCCGACTTTGGGAACTCTTGCTCCATGAACTAATGGATGAACCGAAACACGTTTATTCGAAAGGTCAAGTAAGGCGCGGCCAATAACCCCGGAATAAATGATTCCGTCTTTAACGTATGTTCCAGTGTTCGGAGTAAACTCTTCGATTACGCCTAGACGTTCGCCTGGCAACACGAATTGGCTGCTTTTTCGTTCAGAGGATCGCGAACTCATTTAAATTCCCTTTTTTATTATCATGTAAGTCCACGAGTAAATG
>Ga0315296_10003813_pt1 | contig 12506 bp, 15 predicted proteins | sample YL17G14_18_MG_FD_203921 | JGI IMG/M metagenome (GOLD analysis project Ga0315296, IMG submission 203921) | Sediment microbial communities from Yellowstone Lake, YNP, Wyoming, USA - YL17G14_18 | ecosystem: Environmental > Aquatic > Freshwater > Lake > Sediment | place: USA: Wyoming | collected... | reverse complement strand
AGATAAGCGTGATATTACCCATCGACAAAAAGAGCTATTGAAGGAGAAATATGATAATATAGAAAATAGAAAGATTGACCAACTGATAAATGTTATAACTAAATTAGAAAGACACAGGCCAAGGAGAATAAATTAATCAAAGTATTGACAATAATTTATAAATTTTGTTATAATAGAAACAAAAAGATATAAAAATAGTACAAGAAGGAAAGATAATGAAAAAGAGACTTAACATTCTGGTTGTGGATGATGATGTGGCTATTCGCGAACTCTTTGAAAGGATATTAAAAAAGGAAGAGCACAGGGTGATTACGGTAGATAGTGGAGAAGAGGCGATAAAGGCTATGGGGAAGGAACCTTTCGATATAGTCTTTCTGGACGTAGTGATGCCGGGAATGGATGGACTGGAAGTCTTTAAGGCTATTAAAAAAATTAATTCTAAAGCGATTGTAATTATGATGAGTGGTTACCCAGTGGAAGAAAGGATAAGGGAGGCGATAAAACTGGGAGCTACTGACCATATTGAAAAACCGCTGAATGCGGATAGAATTTTGACCATAACCCAGGTTGCTGAGTATTTGAATATCCGTAAGCTGACGGTGTATAAATTGGCTCGAGAAGGAGGACTTCCTGCCTTTAAGGTAGGTGGACAGTGGAGGTTCAAGAAGGAACTGTTGGATAAGTGGATTGCCCGGGAGACAGAGAGAAGTAAACTTTCTGAGCAGTCTAAAAAAGTTGATAGATAGGGAAGATTTCGATAGGCTAACGGTTTAGCCATGTAGAAGTTAACTGGAAGTCCTTATTTATTTAAGAGATCCACTATTATTGTCTTTGAGGACGGTAATGGTGGATTTTTTTTGCCCTGACAGTGGTCAAATTTAAGCGGTGCTAAAAAATTTTAAAAAAATACTTGACAAAACAGTAGATATTTTATAAAATAGACACAAAAAGAATAAAAGAAGATAAGAAACGATAAATTTTATATATTCATTTAGCGAAAGGGGGTGAGAAACGTATAATCTTTGGGCACGTGATGGAGCCTAAAGAATCTTTAAAAAGGAGGCTTTTATGTCTAAAACAACTGTAATTCTCGTTTCCTTGCTTCTGGGAGTTCTACTGCTTTCCAGTCCTTTAAAGGTTTATGGGGCTGAAAAATCTCTCATGACAAAGGGGAAATTTGTTGACCTGTTGATAAGAGTAATGGGTCTCGAGGGAGAACTGCCTCCTGGTGCAGAAAGTCTCTTGCCGGATGACCTCTATCAGAAGGAGGTAGAAATATTGGCTAAGAGCGGGCTTACTCAGTTTGTGGGAACTAATCGTACGGAAAAATTGATGAGAAGAGAGTTACCGGGTATTCTTTATGACGCGGTTTTAAAGGTGCGAGAGCCACTCATTGTAGTTCAAAAAGTAGCTTTTCTGGCAGAGCGAGGTCTCATTAGAAAAGGGAAGTCTGAGGAAGGTATGACGGAGGAGGAAGTATTGTTGAGACTTACATGCCAACTTCTCTTTCAGAAGGAACTAATTGAGGGCCTCGGCAAATCGAGGCCCTTTCGGAAAAAGTTGCAAGCCTGCAATTTGAAATTCGTTTCAGAGCATCCTTAAAAAAGCGGAATCTATAACACGGACGGCAGGGATAAAAATATGGATTTACAGGGAACGATAAAAGTTAGCATTAAAACATATCTGTGTAATCTGGGTTTTTAAATCCCTGCCCCGTTAGAAATCAAAGATTTTCTAACGGGGTGAATGCAGTCTGTGTTCAAAGAAAGGAGGGTCGCTGTTCCGACGAATAAGGAGGGTTTCAGTTCGTAGTTGGTAGTTCATAGTTCGTAGACCTAATTGATGATTGCTATGAACTACGAACTAATGACCATGAACTCTTTAGTGAGCAGGCAGGTCACCGACTGAAGCGAAGCGAAAGGGTCGCCGTCGCGACGAGTAAGGAGCGACAAGTCTGGCGACGGGTTCGAGATGGTGAGAACCCCGGCCGTATTGAGCGAAGCGAAAGGAGGGTCGCTGTTCCGACGAATAAGGAGGGTTTCAGTTCGTAGTTGGTAGTTCATAGTTCGTAGACCTAATTGATGATTGCTATGAACTACGAACTAATGACTATGAACTCTTCGGTGAGCAGGCAGGTCACCGACTGAAGCGAAGCGAAAGGAGGTGAAAAAAGATGGCAGTAGAAAAAGCGATTGGCTCTTCCAGTTTGGTCGAAGTTATTGACCGAATCCTGGACAAGGGCATAGTTGTTGACGCCTGGGTAAGAATCTCTTTAGTGGGTATTGAATTACTCGCGATTGAAGCCAGAGTGGTGGTGGCATCGGTGGAGACCTTCCTGAAGTATGCTGAGGCGATTGGTTTGACCGTATCAGCAGCCGCTGCTTAAGGATTGGTCGGTAACTAAGCCCCGTTAGAAATGTGATTTCTAAACGGGGTAAAGAGGATTCTTGCCGAGTCGTCCTTGCGTCCTAAAATATTCGGGACAAAAAGCACGATTCGCCAAGAAGTTCCTTGAGAAGGGAGTAGACAAAAGCAATGCCCTTGACAGAAGAGATGAAAAATTTTGTGAAAAGTTTTGTTTCCTCTTACGAGACGAGAGTCCAGAGTATAGGAGCCATCTTTGATACTACCCACCAACTCCTCGAAGGTTTTGGAGAGTCCTTCCTTGATGCAAAGCAAGAGCGAGAAAAGGTTAGTTTAGAACTACGAGATAACCTTGCCAAAAACGAATCTCTAAGAAGGAAAGATTTTGACAATATGATGCAGGCGATTCTTTCAACTCAAAATGAGAGGGAAAAGGAAGTAAGGAATTTGTTAAGGAGTTACCTTAATGAACAGAAAGAAATGGCACAGGCTTTAATGCAGGGGTTAGACAGGTTTAAAGACACTCTGGCAAAAGGGGAAGTTCAAAGGGTTAAAGATTTTCAAGGCATGTTCAAAGAAATTCTTGCTAAACAGGAGAAAAGAAAGGAAGAGGTTACTTCTAAGCTAAAAGAGTTCCAAAGAGAACAGCAAGAAATGGCGAAAAGCCTTAAACAACTCCTGGCTAAGGGAAAGAAGCTTCGGATAAGAGATCTCAAATCAATGCTTAAGGAATTTAAGGCCCAACATAAAGAGCGGATAGCTCGACAAGAAGAAAGGAGGGAAGAAGTTAGAAATCTGCTCAGCAAATTTAATAAGGAGAAAGTAGAAGCAGATAAGAATTGGCGAGCTGTGCAAAAGAAGATGGCCCAAAGAAGGACTAACTCACCGGAAGCAATTAATGTGCATGGGCAGAAGGATGCTAGTGAAAAGACCCCGCCCAAAAGCGGCTCGATTTAATTCGGCCAGACAATTTACCTTGCACTTCGTGCTTTGTAAGTTGTGGCCTCATTAAAAAGGAGGTAGTAAAAATGGGAATAGCCACTGATATCAAGCAACTCGGCGAGGACATTATCGCCTCGTATGATATGCGAGTAAAAGCGATAGGAGAATTAGCAAGAGATACTCACAAGATGCTTAAAGGATTTCAAAGCGAGCATAAGGAAATGGCTGAAAATCTTAGGGAAAGTCTTGAACAGGGAGAGACCGAACGGCTTAAAGCCTTTAAGCCTTTGATGGCAGAAATCCAGAAAGGAATAAAGGAAATTGAGACCTATGTCAAGAACAAACTTAAGGAATTCTCCGACACTCATGCTGAGATGAGTGGAAAACTGAAGAACGACTTGGCTAAATATGTAGCTGACATGTTCAAAGAGACAAAAAGATTAATGCAAGGTATTGAGGCGAGACAAAAAGCCAGGAACGAAGAAGTGGCCAATCTTTTGGAAACTTTCAAAGCCGATAGAGAAAAGATGGCTGCTAATTGGCAAGCTCTGACTGCTACGATGGCCAAGAGAAGAGGGGGCAAGGCTGCTGTTTCAGTCGGTGCGGAAGTAAAGACTGTTGAAGAAGTGGTAGCCAAAAAAGGTAAGGGCAAGAAAAGAGGCAGGAAAAAAGGCAAAGGCAAGAGAAAGAGAAAGTAAATAAACTCGCTCCCCTTAGTTAACGACAGTTGAAATTGTCAGCCAAAGGTTAATCCGCCTTTGGTGGAAAGAATTATTAAGGAGGTGTTGATAAATTAAAGGAGTGGTGAGAAAATGAAAGCAATAACTTGTGCATTCTGTAAAGGAACGGGTAAAGACCCCTTCAATCTGCTATCTGAACTCGCAACCTGCCAGGTTTGCGCAGGTACAGGTAAGGTTGAGATTAAGGAGCCAGTGATTAAGTGTGCTTATTGTAAAGGCACTGGTGTCTATCCTCAAAATGGCCGGGTTACCTGCACAGTTTGCAATGGAAAGGGAAGTGTTACTGTGAAAGGCGCCACAATTCCTTGCCCTGAATGTAAAGGTACTGGTCGGGAAATAGATAGCGGTCTCCCTTGTATTAAATGTGGAGGTAAAGGGGTGGTTAAGAAGTAAATATCAAATACCAAAAATCAAATATACTTCTCCAAGAATACTAAATTTTTATATTTTTGTATGCGTTTTTGATTTTTGGTCTTTAATTTTTGGTTTTTAACAGGAGGTGAGACAAATTGATTGATGAGATGACTACAGTATTGGAACCAAGTCCTTTGCCAGACTTTGTGGAAACAAAGTATATAAAGGATATTACCAACAGGGCGCTTTCCTACATTAAGGCAGGTTTTCCAGTCCATTTTAGAGGGGTTTCAGGCACAGGTAAGACAACACTTGCTATGCACATAGCAAGCAAAATTAGAAGACCGGTGGTGATGATTCACGGAGACGAAGAGTTCACAACCTCTGACTTAGTTGGCGGAGAATATGGCTATAGGATTAGAAAAGTTGTGGACCGTTTTATCTCAAAGGTTTTAAAGACAGAAGAAGATTTGGTGAAACGTTGGGTTGATAACCGTCTAACCGTAGCCTGCAAGTATGGATTTACCTTAATCTATGATGAGTTCACACGCTCTCGCCCAGAGGCAAATAATATCCTTCTTTCTATCTTGCAAGAGAAAATGATGGATTTGCCGGTGGGAAGAGGCGGTGAGGAACCATATTTAAGGGTAGATCCAGATTTTACCGCTATTTTTACATCTAACCCTGAGGAATATGCCGGTGTCCACAGGAGCCAGGATGCCTTAAGGGATAGAATGATAACTATGGATTTGGACCACTTTGACTATGATACAGAAGTTGCTATCACTCGAGCAAAATCGAAACTTTCTAAACCACATGCCGAGATGATAGTTAATATTGTAAGGGGCTTGAGACAATCTGGAAAGTGCGAGTTTGCGCCAACCATTCGTGGGTGTATTATGATTGCCAAGACCCTTAAAGTTCAAAATATCCCCCCTGCCAAATCTAATGGCGCCTTTATGGAGATATGTCAGGATATATTGACTTCTGAAACAAGCAGGGTTGGTTCAAAGACAAATCAGGCCAGGGTAAAAGAGATAGTTAAAGAGCTAATTGAGAAGTACAGTTAATAGTCAAGAAGCATAGGAGTCCCCTCTGGCAAAATGAATCGGTTCAGGAAAAACAGATAACAAAAGAACCTGGCTTCTCGTTTCGCCAGGTAGACCCCGTTAGAAATTAAGCATTATATTGTTAATTGGAGATATTTCTAACGGGGTAGAGATTTTTAAAGATTTTAATCAGGAGGAAAAAATGGTCAGAGGAGTCACAGAGTTAAGTGGATTAAGAGACATAAGAACTATGCACAGCACCAAAAAGAGGTCTATTCCTCAACTGCAAAGTTCAACTTATTTAGATTTGTATATGTTGCGTAAAGAAAAAGACAGACTGGAAAAAGAAGTTTATATTTTAGATAAGAGAAAGAAAGGAATTCAAAAAAGGCTCGATGAGATTATTATAGAAATGGACAAGTTAGAAAAGGCAAAACCTATAAGAAGAAAAGTAAATCGCGAGAGATTTGAGAAACCTTCAGGAAAAGAATGGAGGACTATACCTCTAAAATATTAAGGAAAAACTAATTAATAGTCGGGAGAATAAAATAGATGGATTGGAAAACATTCGACTTCAAGACCCGGAAGGTAGGTAGAAAGGGGGAAGTTTTAAATAAAAATATATATAGATGTGGATTTTGTAATGGAAAAGGAGTTGTGCCTTCTAAGAAGAACATGAAGTGCTTAGCATGTTTGGGCACAGGAACTATAAGAGTCCAAACCCCAGCTGTGATATGCGCCTATTGTAACGGGTCAGGAAAATCACATCTAAATACTGACCTTACCTGTATTGTCTGCGGTGGGAGAGGGGTTTTGAGTGTGCATACTAAAAAGCTGGAGATATGCCCTAGCTGTAAAGGAAAGGGGAGAGAAAAAGGAGGCAATCTTCCTTGTTCGATGTGTAAGGGAAAGGGCGTTATCGCAAAACAAGAAGTGTTTATATCTATTGCAAGAGGAAAAAACACGGCAAGGTAGGAAAGGAGATTAGTAAATGAGAAAGAAAAAGAAGAGAGAGGGAAAAGAAGGTCTGGATATCGATTTTGGTATAGGGAAATTAAGTCTGGGTGGCTTATTTAAGGGAATAGAGAAATTAGTTGACTTGGCAGCAGATTTAAAAGAAGCTGGAGGAGAGATTAAGAAAGAAGGCGAGATAGATCTATCCCATCTTAAAGAAGGTATGAAGGGGGTTTTTGGGTTCTCTATAAAGACGGCTGTGGGAGGAACACCAATAGTGGAGTCTTTTGGAAACATAAAAAAGACCCCTAAGGGCCCTGCGGTTGAAGAAGAAACAGAACCCATGGTAGATGTCTTTGATGAGAAGGAGCATATTCTGGTAGTAGCAGAACTTCCTGGCGTTGAGGAGGAGGATATCAAGACAGAAATAAAAGACGACATCCTCAATATATCAGCTGAGAGGGGAGAGAGGAAGTATAGGAAGGAGGTTCTCCTTCCTTCCAAAGTCGAGGCAGAGCCTATTTCTTCTACACACAAAAATGGGATTTTAGAAATAAAACTCAAGAAACAAGCGATCTAAACGTGACAAGGAAAATAAGGAAGGTAAAACAAGAAAATATGGATTCTAAATGACACACAGAGATCTCTGAAAAAGTCTTGTTTTTGGTCTGTCATTGCGAGCCCGAAGGGCGTGGCAATCTCATTCTCCGACGATAACAACGAGATTGCTTCGTCGCTTTGCTCCTCGCAAAGACACTTGGTGGGACTTTTTCAGAGCCCAGACACAAACTTATGAACCCCGATGAATATCGGAGGAACGTGAGTTTGTTGGCCGAAATTAACCCTGCATATAAATTATGTGGGGTAACAGTGATAAACGTATGCCAAAGACATTAACTTTAAAAGTAGCAGAAGCAAGGCCTCGCGATGTGGGAAGAGGTATAGCCAGAATGGATCCCGAGAACCTTGAGAAGCTTGGCTGTGAGGTGGGAGATGTTGTCCAAATTGAAGGTAAGCGAAAAACAGCTACTAAGGTGATGCCTGCGTATATGGAGGATAGAGGCAAAGGAACTGTTCAAATAGACGGGATTATCAGAGAAAATGCTCAAATCGGCTTGGACGAGAAAGTCACTATTGAAAAAGTATCTTATAAGGCCGCTGAACGAATTACCTTATCTCCTATTACGATAAGTGGATTACGAAGTGAAAAGGATACCCGATATATTGGCCGCCTTTTAGAAGGTCTTCCTTTAGTGGTTGGAGACAGAGTGAGAGCAGCTCTATTTGGTGCACGATCTTGTGATTTCAAAGTGTTAGATACAGTTCCCAGGAATGAAGTAGTCTTAATTCAGCCTACTACGGCTATCAGGATGGAAGTAAGAGAAGGGGAAGAAAGGCGTGGCCTTAAAATTTCCTATGAAGATATAGGAGGCTTAAGTAAACAGATTCAAAGAATTAGAGAAATGATAGAGCTTCCTTTGAAGTATCCTCAGGTTTTTGAGAGATTAGGAATAGAAGCTCCTAAAGGGGTACTTTTACATGGACCCCCGGGTTGCGGCAAGACCTTAATTGCTCGGGCAGTAGCTAATGAAACTGATGCCTATTTTACCAGTATAAGTGGGCCTGAAGTAATGGCCAAATACTACGGGGAATCCGAAGCTCGGCTTCGGAGTATATTTGAGGATGCACAAAAAAATGCGCCAGCTATTGTCTTTATTGACGAAATAGATGCTATCGCACCCAAACGTGAAGAGATGGGAGGAGAAAAACAGGTTGAGCGAAGAGTAGTGGCGCAACTTCTTGCCCTTTTGGATGGCCTGGAAGAGCGAGGACAAATCATTGTAATAGGCGCTACCAACATCCCTAATGTACTGGATCCAGCTTTAAGGCGACCGGGCCGGTTTGACCGGGAACTATCCATGCCTATTCCTGACAAGAATGGAAGGCTGGAAATACTTCAGATTCATACCCGTGGCATGCCTCTGGCAGAAGATGTGAATTTAGAGAAGCTGGCTGAAATCACGCACGGATTTGTAGGGGCAGATTTAGGAGCACTGGCAAGAGAGGCAGCTATGTCCTGCTTGCGAAAAATATTGCCTAAAGTGGATTTTGAGTTAGAAGAAATACCTTATGAGACTCTCTTAGAATTACAAGTTACTATGGATAATTTTATGGAGGCCCTGAAAGAAATAGAACCTTCCGCCATCCGTGAGGTATTTGTTGAGGTTCCTGATGTGAAATGGAGTGATGTGGGTGGGTTGGAAGATATAAAGAAGCAGCTTATGGAGACAATTGAATGGCCTTTAAAATATCCCGAACTTTTCACCAAAGCCAAAACCACGCCACCTAAAGGCGTACTGCTCTTTGGAGATCCAGGAACCGGTAAGACTTTGGTAGCCAAGGCAGTAGCTAATGAAAGTGGAGTTAATTTCATATCAGTTAAAGGCCCGGCATTAATTTCCAAGTATCTCGGTGAGTCAGAACGTGGGATCCGTGAGGTATTTCGTAAGGCTAAACAGGCATCGCCAACAATTATCTTTTTTGATGAGATAGATGCACTGGTGCCTATCCGAGGGATGGGAGGGGGAGATTCCACTCACACAACAGAGCGGGTTATCAGCCAATTCCTTAGTGAGTTAGATGGTATAGAAGAGTTAAAAGGAGTGGTTGTCCTGGGGGCTACTAACAGATTCGATATGATTGACCCGGCAGTACTTCGGTCCGGTAGATTCGATTTACTCTTAGAGCTTCCAATTCCAGATGAAGCGATGCGGCTTGAGATATTTAAGATACACACCAAAGGCAAGCCATTGGATAAAGATGTTGATCTTAGATCACTTGCTAAGATAACCGATAAATATACTGGCGCAGACATAGAAGCGATCGCCAGAAAAGCTTCAATGTTTGCCATGAGAGAGTTCTTAGAGAAACTAAAAGATAAGCCTCATAAAAAAGCAATTGAAGGATTTACTATTAAAAAGAAGCACTTCGATGAAGCAATCAAAACTATTAAAAAGTAACTAACGTTAAGAGCTTTTCCACCAATAACGTCAACCGGCATATTTAGAAGTGCGGTCAACAGAAACAAGTGTTTCGAGCCGCGCCCTTCCCTAAGGTGAAGAGGGCTATTATGGGTGTAATAGGAAAATATATTTATGGAGTCATAAATTCTATCCCACATCTTTCTACTGAGGAGAACCTCCTTGAAACAAAAAGGTGCACGGCTAACGGGGTTTATACTATTTGCTATCAAGATATTTCAGCTGTAGTCACTGACTCAGAAATTGTTGATTATACCCATATGCTTAAAGATGCCTCAGCAAAACAACTTATTACACATCAAAGGGTAATCGAAAGAATAATGCTCGATCACACAATTATCCCTATGAGACTGGGGACTTTTGCTGTAGATGTAGATGAAGTTAGACATTTTTTGGCTAAGGGCTATCCAATAATCAAAGACATCTTTAAGAAAGTATTCGATAAAATAGAGATTGATGTTGCTGCCACTTGGAGTGACTTTAATTCAGTCGTTAGAGAGGTTGGAGAAGAAAAAGAAATTAAGGAATTTAAAGAGAGACTCTTAGCTAATCCTAAAGGAACAACTGTAGACGATCAGATGAAAGTAGGAGCTATGGTTAAAAGTCTCTTAGATAAGAAAAGAGAAGAATACGCCGTTGAAATAGAAACATCATTAAATAAAGTCAGGGAAGATATCAAAATCCATGACCTTATGGATGACACGATGGTTATTAATGCGGCCTTTTTAATAAATAGACTTCAAGAGGGAAACTTCGATAAAGAGATAGAAGCGCTAAACAATGGATTTGCTGAGAAATTGAATTTTAGATGTGTGGGCCCGCTTCCCCCTTACAGTTTTTACACACTTGAGATAAAGAAGATGCAATTTGACGAAATAGATTGGGCAAGAAATAAACTTGGGATTTTGAATGATTTTACAACCAAAGATGCAATTAAGAAAGCCTTTCAAGTAAGAGCCACTTCTTCCCACCCTGATAAGAATCCCGAGATACCTGGCATGGAAAGAGAATTTGATGAGGTGACCAAAGCCTATAGGATTTTATGGGAATACTGTCAGGAAGATAGTTGCTCTCTTAATGAGGATGAATTTGAAAAGAACGCAATTTTAGTAAAGGTGAGAGAGTAATATGGAAAAGGAAGGTAAATATATCTATTGTATTATCGGCACAAAGCAGGAAAGAAATTTTGGACCTGTAGGAATAGGTGGTAGAGACAATGAGGTCTCAACTATTGGCTATAATGATTTAAGCATGGTTGTAAGCAGCCATCCTATGACCAAATTTGTTGTGGATCGGCAGAATATGTTAGCTCATGAAAAGGTAATTGAGGAAGTGATGAAAGAATTTGATAGCGTGCTTCCAGTTAGGTTTGGCACTATTGCCTCTGATGCCGATGAGATAAGGAATCTTTTAGATAGAAGATACAGAGAATTTAAGAATACCCTGAGAGATATGGACCACAAGGTAGAATTAGGCGTTAAAGGAATATGGAAAGATATGGATATTATTTTTAAAGAGATTATAGAAGAGAATAAGGAGATTAAGAGGCTAAAAGAAGAAATCCAAAATGAGGCGAGTAAAAAGAATATTCACCCCGTTAAAAAATCCTTTTCTAACGGAGTTCAGGTCAAAATGGAAATTGGGAAGATGGTTGAAGAAGCTCTGCAAAAGAAAAAAGAGAAAGAGGCTCAAGATATTGTGGATGTTTTAAAAAGGACATTTGTTGACCACAGACTCACTAAGACCATTTGTGATGAGATGTTTATGAACGCTGCCTTTTTGGTGGATAAAGATAGAGAGAAAGAATTTGATAATATAATGGACGAGTTAAGCCGGGAATATAACGACAGAATTAAATTTATGTATGCAGGGCCTCTGCCTGTATTTAATTTTGTTAACATTGTCATTTATCCTGAAGAGTGGGAGAAGTAGTGTGGCTTTATCCGGGACAGAAGTAGATGTTATAAATAGTGTTGCCCGATTAAGACAAGCAACCAAGGACCAAATAAGAAGAGAGGTGGGTTTTTCTTTAGACTATATCGGCTTCTTATGTCGATATTTATTCAGAAAAGGTTATTTAGATTTTTCTGGTGGGTATTATTCCTTGACAAGGGTGGGAATAAAAAGCTTATTGACCGAGGAAACACCGAAGATTGACCGGAAATTAATCAAGGAAATCGCCAGTGAAGTAGCTAAACAGTTTAGCGGAGAGTTAAAAAAAGAAGTCAAAAGAATAAAGATACCGGTTACACAAATAAGGCAAGAAGTAGAAAAGAAACCAGAAGAACAGATAAAGATAAAGACCGATTTTGAACTTCCCATAGAAGATGAAAGTCTGGCTTTAGAAAGTAATATCAATAAAATAGGCGCTAAACTTGAAAAGGAAAAATCCGATATTGATAAGTCAGTCAAATTATTTAAAGAAATTCAGAAGGTAATGTCAAAAATAAAATGAAAGAAAAGTCAAAAAAGCCTTGTAAGTAAAGGAAAAAATCTTTCATAAGTGGGGAGGGAATATATTTTTGTAGATTAGGTTCGAGAGATCTCTATAAACTTATTCCTCCCCCTTGATGGGGGAGGATAAAGGTGGGGGTGGATAGGAAGATATATAGTGGATTTTGTTAATTTTAAAAGAAAGATTGTAATAGAAGTAGATGGTGGACAACATGCAATTAGAAGTAGAAAAGATGAGGAAAGAGATAAGTGGTTAAGGGAAGAAGGGATTGAGGTTCTAAGGTTTTGGGATAATGATGTTCTTACCCCTCACTCCTTCGCTTCGCTCAGGACAAGCTCTAACCCTCTCCCACAAGGGGAGAGGGAACAAAACAAAGATTTTTGACAGTACCGACTATTCTGAAAGGAGATAGAAATGGTTTGTGAGAGTATGATTAAGGAAATTTCCATTAAAACAGATTCTAAGATTCTACTCCTCGTGATAGACGGAGTTGGCGGTTTGCCATTAGATGGAAAGACAGAGCTGGAAAGAGCGGAAATCCCAAATCTTGATAATCTTGCTTCCCGCTCGATTTGTGGCTTAACTGACGCTGTTGGGTATGGGATTA
>Ga0315296_10003812_pt1 | contig 12512 bp, 12 predicted proteins | sample YL17G14_18_MG_FD_203921 | JGI IMG/M metagenome (GOLD analysis project Ga0315296, IMG submission 203921) | Sediment microbial communities from Yellowstone Lake, YNP, Wyoming, USA - YL17G14_18 | ecosystem: Environmental > Aquatic > Freshwater > Lake > Sediment | place: USA: Wyoming | collected... | reverse complement strand
TGACTACCCCTACTATCCCATTTCTGATCCTGCCCTAGCCGCAAAGATCATAGCGGTGGGCGCAACCAACGACCAGAGCGTAGTCACTTCCTACAGCAGCAATGGGCCAGTGGGATATGGGAAGCCCGACGTTGTCGCCCCGGGCGGGTCCACCGACGATCCATCGGGCAGCCAGATTACCGCCGCCGACACCAACAGCAGCGACGGCGAAACCTACCCCGGTGGTTCCTATCCCCTCATGGCAGATCGCGCAGCGAATGATTACACGAACATGAGTGGCACCTCCATGTCGTGCCCACACGTTTCGGGCCTTGCCGCCCTAGTGATACAAGCACTGGAGAGCCAAGGCCAGTCATGGACATACACCGAGTCGGATGCGCTGAGAGTAAAATCGCTCATTCTAATGACTGCCTACGAGACCGCCGTGGCAGGGGAGGGCGGAAACACGCCTCCCCTTAGCCGCGACGGAACGAAGGACAACGTGGAGGGCTACGGCAGGATATGCGCCGACGCTGCTGTCGAGGCTGCGACGATGTCGCTGAGTGTGCCGGCAAATGAAACTGCAACCCTGGGCGACCAGGAGTTCGACAAGCGGGTTTGGGCGCGGGAGCTGAGCCTGACCGCGGGCACAACCTATGAGTTCACTTTGACCAATCCACCCATCGGAGACTTCGACCTGTACCTCTACACGGACCAGTACACAACCACCGGCAATTCCGTGGGCGACCCCATCATCGCGGCCATGAGCGCCACGGCCGGGCTCGGCGCTGGCGATAGCATCACCTATACTCCCACCGCCTCGGAAACATTCTACGCGGTGGTCAAATGGGTCAGCGGAAGCGGGACGTTCACGCTCGGCGTGACCACAACCGCACTCAGCGTATCGGCGACTCCGGATCGCTGGCTGCCGGAGCCCCTGATTGTCGAGCGCGGCAGCACGACGACGATGCAGCCGTCCAGCAAGATAACGGTAAGCAACGATGGCCCCGCTGCCGAGACATTTACGCTGAAGGTCACAAGCCCGGCCGGTTGGGCTGCAGGGTCCAGCTCTGCACAGGATGTCTATGTTCTGAAGGCGGTATTCTGCCATGCGACAAACGACGCGCCCAGCGCCTCCGACTTCCAGGGCGATGACGTCGTCTCGGCTTCGTTCGTGCAGGCGAGCCCGACGGTCTTCTCCTACAGCGCAGCGACTGCCACTGGCGAGGCTGTTCCCGTCAGCGGGCAAAGGGCGCTGTTCCTTCAATTCGTCGCGCCCGATCCCGATACCGGACATACCCAGAAGCAAATCATACTTACTATCGGCGTCGCGGCGGCGCCGTGAGGAGGTGATGCGCAGCATAAAGCACACGAAGTTATCCAGGTAACACCGAAAAGGAGGAGGGAAATGTCTCGCACACTGATATGTTTGATGATTCTGGCCGTTGGGCTGCTGCTGATGCCTCAGCCGGCAGGGGCGGCCCCGGAGACCACCGTCACCATCACGGTGCTGGTGCAGAGCCTCTGCGTCAGCGTGGACAAGAACACCTGGGCCGTCGGAACCATCGCAGTGTCCGCCACCAAAGTCATGGCCGACGCCGACAAGATCACCATCACGAACTGCGGCAACGTGGCGGAGGACTTCACGCTGAAGGTGGGCTCGTCCAGCCCGAACTCGTGGAGTCCCGCCGGCCCCGCGGAGAATGCCTTCCGGCTGCTGGCCCGCATGAGCGGCGCCACGGCGCCCGCGTCGGGCACTTACTCGACAACGAATGACCCAGTGACTTCGACAGCGCAGGCTGCTGATGGCACCAGGTTCGGGACCGGAGGTTTCAACATCGCCGCCAGCGGAACCGCGCCGCTGTGGCTCCGCTTCGATGCTCCGACCGCCCTTAACCCATCCAGCCAGGGGCAGCAGACCATTACGCTTACCGTGGGGTGCCAGGCTCACTAAGGTGGAGGTGTGAACATGCGGCTGGTGCCGCTGGTAGGGGTGCTGTTGGTGTGGGCTCGCCCGTCGCCCGCGGCGACGCTGCGCGTCTCGCCCGCCGAGTTCGTGGTGCAGAACGTGCCGGTGGGCAGGCTCTGCGACTTGCATGCGCCGCACGGCGTTATGCTAGAGATTCACAATGACGACGAGCGGGCCCACACCTACGGACTTTCGGCGCGGGCACCTGCAGCCGGGACCTGGCAGGAAGGTTACGCTGCCATTCCTGACCCGGCCTGGTTTACCTTCGAACCTCAACTAGTAACAGTCGCAGCCGGGGCAACGGGCCAAAGCAATATGTTCGTCAGCATTCCCAGGGATGCCCGCTATTACAATCAGCACTGGGTTGTCTCTCTCGCGGTCGAAGCGGTTCCTGAGCCGGGCTCGATGGTCGCGCTGGCTGCCTACCCCCGCGCTTACCTGGAGACCGAGGCCAAGGCTGACGTGAAGGTTGGGCCCCACGGCGCGACTGCCGTCGCGCCCAGCGTGCTCTCAATCGGCACGAGCGATGACGGTCCCGCTCGCAGCACCTTTCGCATATTCAACAACGATTCAAAGCCACATTCATACACGCTGCGGGTATCGGCAGGAGCGCGAAAGATTCTCCCCTCTCCCGGCCGCGGTTGGATTGGTAACCTCGCCTGGCTGCACGTCGAACCCCGTAGCGTAACGATACGAGCAGGCCAGACTGCCTCATTCACTGTGGAGGCGCAGGTTCCTGATGCCTACAGACGCACGATGCCTGCGTGGGAGGCTATCATTTTCGTCGAACCAGAACAGCCCAGCGAGATCGGCCCGAACTTCGTCAGGGTTCAGGCCAAGCGAGCAAAGGAAAAGCAGCCATGAACCAGCACGGAACCCGCGCCTTTGTGCGTGCGGCCCGGCCGTGGGGCGGGCTGCTAGCGGCCACGCTAGCCCTGTTCGCCTCTGGTCAGCCTGCTGCGTGCGAAGGCAAGGTGGCCATACGGGTCACCGTGAAAAAGGCCGACTTCTGCGATGTGCCCCCCGATTACCTGCCCTACGTCCGGGCCATCTACTTGGCCGGCATAACCAGCGGGTGCCGGGTCACGTCAGAATGCGCGTACTTCTGCCCCAATGACTCGGTTACCCGCGAGCAGATGGCGGTTTTCCTGTGCAGGGCAGCAGGCAAGGAGCCGCTCAATCGCGACACGCCGACGTTCGCTGATGTTCCTGCGACGCACTGGGCCTATGGCTACGTCGAGCGGCTGGCGGACGCGGCGTCGTGGGGCGGCAATCCGCCCACCGGCGGCTGCCGGGTGGAGGGGACGACGAAGTACTTCTGCCCCAACGACCCGGTTACCAGGGAGCAGATGGCCAAGTTCCTGTGCATCGCGGCAGGCAAGCCCGCGATGCCGACATGCTCGGGGGCATTCGGTGACGTGCCTGTTGGCAGTTCATTCTGCACCTGGATCGAACGGCTGACAGACCCGGCATCCTGGCCCGGCGGTGTTGGGATTACGAGCGGCTGCGCGGCAGGGCCCCCCAAACTCTACTGCCCAAAGGCCAACGTCACGCGCGGCCAGATGGCGGTCTTCCTGGTCAGAGCGTTTGGGATTCCGCTCTGAGCGCATGGTGGGTCGCACGAGTTTCGAGGTGGGCTGCTGGGGGTGCGGTGTCTGGCCGTCCCGCCGATAGGACTGACGCGCCCACGACAGTCCACCTGTCGAAACGCGCGGCACTCAGCCCATACCCAGGGTTATGTCGCCTGTGACCGAACCATCGTTCTGCTGTTAGTCGCAGCAACTGGGCCTGCATTTGTTGCCACGACTGAACGTGTGGGCGTAAGCAGCAAAGGGGACTACGGAGGCTCGGCTTGGACAGAGCTGCGCTCAGAGCGGACGGGTCTGCAAGTGCACGCTGCCTGCGGCCCGCCTCTGTATCCGGTCGAAGCTTGTGTGGCCTTCTACCCAGCCCTGGAGTGTGCCCCTCTGACTTTCCGTTATTCTTCTGAGGCTTGACACCCGGCTGCCCAGCGGGCTAGAATCGTTCATCAAATGAATCATTCGCAAGGAGAAGGAAATCGCGATGCCGGAGAAGAACAGCGCGCTGCCAGACATCGCCGAATACCTCCCCGAGATCATGCGCAAGCTGTTCGGTGGCAGGCTGATCGTCAGTAAGGCGTGGGAGCTCACCATACCGCAACTGCGGGCACTAAGCATCGTGGCAGATCGGCCTGGCTGTACCATGGGAGAGCTCGCGGGAGGTCTCGGGATTCGGGTAAACGCGGCTACCGGGCTCGCCGACCGCCTGGTCCAACACGGACTGCTGGAACGGGAGGCTGATCCCGCGGACCGCCGACTTGTACGCCTCCGGCTGACCGAATCCGGCCGCCGCGCTCGGGAAGCATGCCGACGCGAGAGGAGGCGACGGGTCGACGAGGCGCTGCAACGGCTTTCTACTGACGAACAAGGCCAGATCGCGGGGGCTTTGCTTCTGCTATACCGCGCGCTCGACGCCGCAGAAACAAGCGCGCGCCAGCGAGGAGGAAGGGGGCGGTGACTGATCAGGTGCCTGTTTCCGGGACGAGTGAGAGAATGAGGCGCAGACCTAGGCCGTGGGGCCTCGCCATCCCAATCCTGATAGTGGCGGTCGGGATCGCTTTCGGTGTGCGCTGGTGGCTAGAGGCCCGGTCTCACGTGAGCACGGACGACGCATTCATACAGGCAACCATGCTGCAGGTTGCGCCCAAGATAGGTGGGCGTATTCTGCAGGTTCTGGCCGACACGGGAGATCGGGTCAGACGGGGCCAGCTTCTGGCTCGCCTGGAGACAGAGGACCTGGAAGCGAGCGTGCGCAAGGCAGAAGCGGCGGCGGAAGCCAGAAAGGAGGACGTGCTCCAGGCCGAGGCCGCTCTGCGCCACGAAGAAAGGCAGGTCGCCTCGCGGAACGCGGGTGCGGAGGCGGCAGTGGAGGGGAGTGACCTCCGCGTCAAGCAAGCGCTGACAGCCGCTGCTCTGGAGGAGCAGCGTGTTGCCAGCGAGCTGCGCCGCGCTCACGCCGCGCTTTCTGCCGCCAGGGCCGACCTGACCAAGGCCCGGGCTGATCTGGCCCGGATGGAAAGCCTGTTCTCGCAGGGGGCGGTGGCAGCTCAGCAGCTCGATGCTGCCAGGAACGCGGCCGCCGACGCGGAGGCCAGGGCTGAGGTTGCGCAAGCGGAGGTTGCTCTGGCGGAATCGGCACACGCACAAATAGAAATGAAACGGCAGGAGATCGGAGCTTCGCGGGCGTCCGCGCGGCAGGCACGGGCCGCTTTGCAGGAGGCAGAGGCCGCACATCTCCAAGTGGCACTGCGGCAGGCCCAGTTGAAGGCGGCGCAGGCACAGGCAAAGGAGGCAGAGGAAGCTCTCCGTCTGGCACGGATTGCGCTGCAGAACGCGGAGATTCGAAGCCCGGCAGACGGGGTCGTCGCTCAGAAGCTGGCGGAGCCCGGAGAAATGGTGGCTGTAGGGCAGCCGCTCTTCACCATCACCCGGGACACGGGGAGAGACAGCGTGTGGGTCGTGGCTAACCTTAAGGAGACCCAGGTTCGAGGCGTGAGGGCCGGCCAGCCGGCGGAGTTTACGGTGGATGCCTACCCCGGCGTGGTCTTCCGGGGACGCGTGGTCGAGATTCGGGCAGGGACGCAGAGCCAATTCTCCTTGATCCCCGCAGAGCAGCCATCGGGCAGTTTTACGAAAGTAACTCAGCGTATCCCGGTCAAGATCGCAATCGAATCGGACAAGGGTCGCAGGCTGGTGCCCGGCATGTCTGCAGTGGTGAGGATAGACGTGGGTCGGCCTTACCGGACGAAGTCGCGAACTGCGGCCCACAAGACGGTGGCATCAGCTGGTTCCACCGATTCCGCTTTCCAGAGCAGGTAGCAACAATGCGTCTATACCATCGCTTGCGGGGCCATTTGGAGAACCGCTTTGCCTCGCTGAATCACGAGCACAGCGGCTACCGATGGTGGGCGCTGGGCACCTTGATGATCGGCACCTTCATGGCGGTGCTTGACGCAACCATAGTGAACGTTGCCCTGGCCAAGATCATGACCACGTTTGGTGTGGACGTGGAGAAGGTGGAATGGGTAGCGACGGCTTACATGCTCGCCTTCGCGGTACTGCTGCCGACTTCGTCCTGGATCGCTGACCGCCTCGGCCACAAACGCACTTATATGCTGGCCCTCCTTCTCTTTACAGCGGGCTCCGCTCTCTGTGGCCTCGCGTGGAATGAGGATGCTCTCATCGTATCTCGGGTCATCCAGGGAATAGGTGCGGGGTGCATTATGCCGGTAGCGATGACTATCGTCGCCGAGATCTTCCCCCCTGGACAGCGCGGCCAAGCGCTTGGCATCTGGGGCATTGCCGGAGCGGCATCGGCCACTATGGGCCCGACCATTGGTGGTTATCTGGTGGACTACATAGGGTGGCGCTCAGTCTTCTATGTCAATCTTCCGGTTGGAATAGTGGGCACGGCATTGGTGCTGGTGGTCCTGAGAGAGATCCCAGCGCGGCGCGCGGGCCGGTTCGACCTTATGGGCTTCCTGGCCATGACCATCGGCTTGAGCAGTCTGCTGCTCGCGCTGGCGCAGGGCCAATCCAAGGGCTGGGACTCGGGCTACGTCCGCACCTGCGAATGCTTGGCGGTCATCGGCCTTGCCGTCTTCGTCTCATGGGAACTGCGGCAGCGCGAGCCGCTGGTGGACTTGTCCCTGTTCCGTAGCTCCGGCTTCAGCATCATCAATCTGATCGCGCTCATCTTCGGGGTCGGCATGTTTGGCAGCACCTTCTTGCTACCGATCTTCCTGCAGAACATGCTGGGCTATCCCGCCCTTCTGGCCGGCCTCACCCTACTTCCAGCTGGACTGGTGATGGGGGTGGTCGCTCCCTTTGCTGGTCGTCTTTCTGACCGCATCGGAGCTAAGCCCCTGGTGACGCTCGGCCTCGCCCTAATGGCCCTCTCGATGTACTTGAACTCACATATCAGCCTCGAGACCAGTCGGGAAACCATCTACGGCTGGCTTGTTCTCCGCGGCCTCGGCATGGGCCTGCTCTTCTCCCCCATGACCAGCCTGGCGCTTGGGCTCGTGCCGCGCTTGAAGGCCGGTCAAGCCTCCGGGCTGTTGAACGTCATTCGCCAGGTTGGAGGCAGTTTCGGCATCGCCATCTTTGGGACGCTGCTGGCGCGGCGGCAGTTGTTCCACACTGTCAGATACGCCGAGGCGATAACGGCGCAGAATCTCTCCGCTCTTGACCTGCTCCACCGGATGCAGGGCCACTTCGCCTCGCTCGGCGACGCTCTGCCTGTTGCTTCGAAGAGGGCGCTCGCCGTGCTGGGCCTGGTGGTGCAGCGGGAGGCGGCGGCCGGTGGCTTTTCGGACTGCTTCCTCATCGCCACCTGGATATGTGCTCTGGGTATCATCCCCGCTCTCTTTCTTCCACTCCGAGTGGAGCACGCCCCAGGGCCCGAGACGAACCGTGCCGGGGCTCTGGAGGAAGGCTATGTTCCGGAAGATATTGCTGCCGGTTGATGGATCACAAGGCTCGCTCGAGGCGGCGCGAGCGGCTGCCGGGATCGCTCGCAAATTCGACTCGAAGGTCACTATTCTCCACCTCCAGCATCTGCCAGCCACTGTTCTGGCAGCCTCGGGCATGGCCGGGATGGTGGCGCCGGACCGCGCCACCATCCGCCTCCCCCGTGATGGCGGAGGATGCAGCGCACAGGTTGGAAATCCGCCGGCTGGCGGATGCTACCGTCCCCCGCGAGGGGGACGGTGTTCTAGGCGTGGTCGGGGATCGAGGTGCGGTCGGCCTCGACTTGCTCGAACCAGGTTTCGAGTTCTCGCAGCAGGCGATGCGCAATTTCAGGATAGTTGTCAGCGAGATTCGTTTGTTCGAGCGGGTCCTCGGCGATGTTGTAGAGTTCGGGCGGCGGCGGGAGCGGCACCTCGCGCGGGGGGTCCGGTTCGCGGATGATCCCATTGGCGATGAAATGTTCAGGCTCATACATTGATACGCGAAGCCATTGGATATCCGGGACGTTCATCGCCTCGCGGATCGCGGGGCGAACCAATTTCCAGTCGCCGTCGCGCACCGCCGCATTGCACGTTACCAGCGGGGTGTAACGGTTCCACTGCCAGAAGCGCTTCGTCTCGACCTTGCCTTTCTCGCCGCGCAAGACAGGCAGCACGTTCACTCCGTCAATCGGTAGATTGTCAGTTGGCAGTTCCACTTGTGCCATCGCCAGGATGGTCGGCAGCCAGTCGCAAAAGTGAACCATCTCGTCAACTTGCTTGCCCGCCTGAACTCCGCCGGGCCAGCGGATGATCGTCGGCACCCGGATGCCGCCCTCATACACGCTGCCCTTCGCACCGTGGAACTGGCAGTTGAAGCGCGTCGTGCACATCTCGCCCTGGCCGCCGAACGCAGGCCCATTGTCGCTGGTGAAAAACACGATGGTGTTCTCGCGCAGGCCCAGCCGGTCGAGCGTCTCCAGAATTCGCGCCACTCCCGCGTCCATGCGGTGAAGCATTGCATAGATGATCGCCACTCCTCTGGTCAGACTCTGATTCTCAGCGAACAGGGCCTCCTCTTCCGGCGGCACCTGCAGGGGGGTGTGAGGCGCATTGTAGGTTACGTGCAGGAAGAATGGCTCGCTGCGGTGGCGCTCGATGAACTGAACCGCCTCTTCGCTCCAGAGGTCAGTGAGGTATCTTCCGTCAGCGCGCTTCACCGCGTCGTCGTATTCCAGGCGCCAATCGTAATAATCGTGCATCCCACCGCGAAAGCAGACCGCCTCATCGAAGCCGCGGCGATTCGGATGGTAGCGGGGGTCGAATGCGCCCAGGTGCCACTTGCCAACGAGCCCGGTGGCGTAGCCGGCGGTCTTCAGCATGTCGGCGAGCGTGGTTTCGCGCAGCGCCAGGCGGTCGAGGCCGCGCCACTCCAGCGTGTCAATCGAGCCGGTGCGATGCGGGTATCTTCCAGTCAGCAGGGCGGCGCGAGAAGGATTGCACACAGGCGATGCGCTGTAGTGTTGAGTGAAACAAACGCCATCCTGCATTAGAGCATCGAGCGTCGGGGTCTTGGACAGCCCATCATTGAACGCGCTGAAGTCGCCGTAGCCCATATCGTCCACGAGAATGAAGATGATATTCGGAGGTCTGCTCATCTGTTTCATCGCTTCCGCTCGCGGCCTGGCGCCTCGCACCGGCCGAGGAGCACAGTGATTGTTGCCCGGCCTGCTCTTGACGCGAAGATACTTCGCAGGCGCGCCAGGGATACCTCTCTCGACACGAGGGACAAGCGCGTTGGCTTGGCGGCAGGAGATTGCCCGGATTCGCGGTATGATAGGCGGAAAGGCAGCACGCAGCGCCCGGTGCGGAGCGACCGATGCGTCTGCGCGATGATGGTTGATGTCAGCGGACAATGAACGGAACTTGAGCGAATCACTCCGATGGAGGGCGATAAGATGTCGCGGCGCTTGTTGATCGGTTTTCTGGTTGTCCTGGGATTGGTCGTGGTGCTCGGCGCAGCCGAGGAACCGCCCTGCCCAGGGGTCTGTCCGGTGAGCGAACTGCACGTCAGCATCCAAGATGCCCAATTCGTGGAGACGCTGGAATCGGGATCAATCACGATGCGCCAAGCGGAACCGGACAAGTTCCGCATAGCCGCAGTTACGCTGCGCATCGAGAAGCCCGAAGGGCGGGCGATCACTTTGCCAGCCGCTGATGTATCGCTGCACTATGCTCGGCAGAACGACGACTATGATGTCGCTCCTTGCCAGGCACTGTCCAACTTCACGGTGAACAGGAATGAGGATCGCAAGTTGGAGGTGCAGACATCGGCAGGCCCGGCCTGGGTCAAGATAAGGACGGGGACCGCCACGCGGCAGGCTTCCGCGATCTATGTGGATGCCGTGTTCGCGACCATACAAAAGGATGTGAACCGGCTGTGGATCGTCATCGGTCAGCCCGCCACGCCGGGTTACCCGACGCGCGGGTGGGAGTGAGGGCCTGTTGGAGCAATCAGAGCGCGAAAAGGTCTTGTGAGCGGCGGATCGCCGAGACCACAGGAGCACCGGGCTCAAGGATAAGGAGGCGGGCAAGAATGCGGTTCAAGACACTGGTGTGGGCGGCAACTCTGCATTTCTGCTGTGCGCTGGCCTATGCGCAGGGCGCAGCGCCGCCGAAGGCGCTGGATGTTCCCTACGAGCCATCTCATCCTCAAGTGGTCGAAGCAATGCTGCGCATGGCGAATGTAGGGCCGAAGGACGTGGTATATGATCTGGGCTGTGGCGACGGCCGGATCGTGGTCGCAGCCGCGAAGAAGTTCGGGGCCAGAGGGGTGGGCATTGACCTCGATCCTCAGCGCATAAGAGAGGCAGAAGAAAACGCGCGCATTGAGGGGGTTACCAAGCGCGTCCGCTTCATATGCGGAGACATCATGAATGGGCGGTTCAAAGATGCTACTGTGGTCGCCCTGTATCTGCTGGACGAGATCAACTGGCGCCTGCGGCCTCGCCTGTTCGATCAACTGCCCCCCGGCGCCAGGATCGTGTCCCATGCATTCAAGATGGATGACTGGGAGCCGGATCGAACCCTTCGCCACCCGCGAGCGCGCAGCAATATGCTGTACCTCTGGATCGTTCCGGCGCGCGCGGGGGGGCGGTGGCGCTGGACAAACCCGCGCGGGCAAGGGCGGGCGGACCTTTCCTTGACCATCGAGCAGGAGTTCCAGGTGATCAACCGCGCCGTGCTCGCGGTGGAAGGCGCCTCGGCCGTGAAGGTAACCAGGACTCAGTTGAGCGGCAACAGGATCATCATCGCGGCGGACGTTTCGATCTCGGGCAGCGAGACGATCGTTCGCCTGGATGGAATCATCGAGGGAGACCGCATCAAGGGCAAGCAGGTCTGGGTGGGGGGCCCATTCAACGGGACTCGGGCATGGGCTGCGCAGCGCGAGCCGGTTGACCCGGCGGGGACATGGCAGGTTGCGACGAAACCAGCGCGGCCAGCGATCTCCCCTGGCAAACTCGTCCTGCACAAAGGGGCGGACGGCTTGCTTACCGCGCAGTACGGGGACGGCGCGGGCAGCAAGCCGCTGTGGCACCTTTACGACTGGGGGGCGAGCATCAGGTTCCACGTCCCCCTGTCGGAATCCGGATCGGCGGTTTTCGTGGCCACCATCGAGGGCGACGCGATGCACGGGCGGGTAACCCTTCCCAACTCCACTGAAGCAGAGTGGAGCGCCAGGCGCGTGTCGCGCTGAGCAATGACGGTTCGCTGCATTGAACATGGTAGAAGGAGCGCGGGAATCATGGTGATACAGGTTGCCGCAGTCTTGGCGCTCGCAGGCTGCTCCGCGCCTCGGCAGCCCGCCCATCGGACATGGACGAATGCCACCGATGGGTCTGTGCTCGTCTGGGTGCCTGGCGGAGAGTTTTCCATGGGCAGTAACCAGGGAGACCCTGATGAAAAGCCAGCCAACCGCGTGCGGGTGGCGGGTTTCTGGCTCGGGGAGCACGAGGTTACCAACGCAGAGTATGCGAAGTTCCTGCAAGCCACTGGCAACAGGAAACCCGATTTCTGGGACGATCCCAGGTTCAACAAGCCCAACCAGCCGGTTGTGAGCGTTACCTGGAATGATGCGCTGCAATACTGCAAGTGGGCCAACGTGCGACTTCCCACGGAGGCTGAATGGGAATACGCCGCGGCTGCGGGGAAACGGCAGTTGCGCTACGGGACAGCGACCGGCAAGTTGGACCACGACCTGGCGAACTTCGCCGGAACGGGGGGCTGCGATACTTATGAAGATGTCCCTGCGCCCGTCGGCAGTTTCCCACCCAATCCGTTCGGGCTATATGACATGGCGGGCAATGCGTGGGAGTGGTGCGGCACTACCTGGATGCCCTACCCCTATCGCGCTGATGATGGCCGTGATGGCCCGGAGGAGGGCGGCTACAAGGTGATGCGCGGCGGCTGTTGGCACTTCGGGCCGTTCCACTGCCGGGTTGCCTGCCGCCACCGGCACATGACTTACCTGCGGTATGATTACGCAGGCTTCCGGGTGGCCTTGTCTGACTCTGAGGTGAAGAGCAAGCGTGCTCAAGCGCAAAGCGTGCTGATAGGCTCGCTGCGGGACGTGTATCGCTATCTCAGGGAAGTTTCCCTGCCGCCGCAGCAAGAACGGGAGGCCCTGACAGCGCTCAATCTGCTCGTTCGCACCCTGAGGGCTGCCGGGTTGGAATGGTGAACGGCGACCCGGGCCTGCGCCGCGGGAATGTCATTCTGAATCCGCCGACTGGCGGATGAAGAATCTCGCCTTTGTGTGTGAGATTCTTCGCTGCGCTCAGAATGACAGGTAGCCATTTCTGGGATAGGCTCTAGGCAGGAAGTGACCTGTGGCGGCATCTGAGGTGGAAAAAGACGCGCTGTCTCCTCGACCCACGCTGTCGGTTGTGGACGCTGTGGCGCTGATCGTCGGCGTCGTCATCGGGGTGGGCATCTTCAGGACCCCTTCGCTGGTTGCAGCCAACGCGGGCGGTG
>Ga0315296_10003811_pt1 | contig 12512 bp, 12 predicted proteins | sample YL17G14_18_MG_FD_203921 | JGI IMG/M metagenome (GOLD analysis project Ga0315296, IMG submission 203921) | Sediment microbial communities from Yellowstone Lake, YNP, Wyoming, USA - YL17G14_18 | ecosystem: Environmental > Aquatic > Freshwater > Lake > Sediment | place: USA: Wyoming | collected... | reverse complement strand
TGTGCTATTTTGCCCAGCTTTTTTGCTCGTAGGAATAGCCTTGCTTATTTTGGGCAGATTATTTCATGTCTCAACACTCAATAAATGGCTTCCGTTTATTGCGATACCAGGGCTTTCATTGCCAACAAGGGGGGGTGCCGCTTCGGACGCTGGCTTGTTGGCTGGTGCTTCAATAGCTGCTGTGTTATGTGCGTTTGTCATAGCAACAACAGTGAAAAATTTGACTTCGCAAAGAGAGGCGAAACCTCTCTTATAAAATCCATTCCCCCTCCCTTGACAAGGGAGGGGGATAAAAGGGGAGGGTTGGTAATCAATTTTAGGAGAAAAATTATGTCGCTTATACCAGCTTTTGAAATAGGTGTGTGGAATGCCTGGATTTTCATGATTTGGCTATTAGTACAGAATTTTGGAATAAGGCTCATTAGCAAGGAAGTATATCAGAAAGCAGGGCAACCCCCTGATATGAAACCCAGCCAAACGTACAAAATAATCAGCTATGTATCTATGCCATTGTGGCTTTTGGCTACCGCATATTCTATTTTCTTGCCATTTAAATTAGGCACAATATGGTTTGCTGTAGGTCTTACTATTTTCTTATTAGGTCTAATTGTGAATACAGTTGCGACAATCAATTTTGCTGCGACCCCAATGAATGAGCCTGTTACTAGTGGAGTGTATCATTACTCACGACATCCGATTTACATAGCACTCTTAATGATATATCTCAGTGTTAGCATAGCTTCAGCTTCCTGGATTTTTCTGTTATTTACAATCTTATTGACAGTAGGGGTAAGCTTCTCTGTAACCGATGAAGAACACTACTGTCTGAGGAAATACGGTGACGCCTACCGTGAATACATGAACAGAACGCCGAGGTGGATAGGGATACCAAAATCGGAGAAAACATAAAGGAGTGTCTAAGAGAGGCGAAGCCTCTCTTATATAATCAATTCCCCCTCTCCTTTGAAGGAGAGGGGGACACAGGGGGTGAGGTTGATAAAAATTCTCAAAGAGAAAAATTATGCTTGACCTGAAATTTATCCGGGAAAATATAGATTTGGTGCGACAGGCGATAGAAAACCGCCAGGACACTGCCCCGCTGGATGAGATTCTGGAGTTTGACCAAGAACGTCGCCGGAAGCTACTTGAGCTAGAAAGCCTGAGGCACCAGAGAAAGCAGACTGCCCAGAAAAGGAAGGCAGACGAAGAAGCTATTGAGGAAGGGCGTGACCTGCGTGCCATGATTAAAGGACTGGAAGAAGAAGTAAGAAGCTTGGATAACCAACTGGAAGAGCTCCTGCTTCAGGTGCCCAACATCCCCCACCCCTCGGTTCCTATAGGCAAGGATGAAAAGGATAGCCCGATAGTTCGCTCCTGGGGAGAGCCAAGAAGCTTTGATTTTGACCCCGCCCCCCACTGGAAACTGGGTGAATCTCTGGACATCATCGACTTTGAACGGGGGGTAAAGCTTTCCGGCACCCGCTTCTATGTACTCAAGGGACTGGGCGCCCGACTGCAGAGAGCCATCATCTCCTTCATGCTCGACCTCCATACCGCCGAACATGGCTACCAGGAAGTATATCCCCCGTTCATGGTCAAGAGGGAGTGCATGGTCGGCTCAGGCAATCTGCCCAAATTTGCCGATAACCTGTATCACGATGAAGAGGATGACTTCTGGTTCGTGCCTACGGCTGAGGTGCCCCTCACCAGCCTCCACCGCGATGAGATTATACCGCCGGGAGTCCTGCCTATCTATTATGTAGCTTATACCGCCTGTTTTCGCCGCGAGAAGATGTCGGCGGGAAAGGATACCCGGGGCATAAAACGGGGGCACCAGTTTGATAAGGTGGAGCTGTATAAATTCACCGAGCCATCCACCTCAGATGGGGAGCTGGAGAAACTGGTGAATGACGCTGAACAGGTCTGCCAAAAGCTGGGGCTTCCCTACCGGGTGAAGCAGCTTTGCACTGCCGAATTGGGCTTTGCCGCCCAAAAATCCTACGATATTGAAATGTGGGCTCCCGGCTGCGAGGAGTGGCTGGAGGTGAGCTCCTGCTCCAACTGTGGCGATTTCCAAGCCCGAAGGGCTAACATCCGCTACCGCCCTGCGCCTGAAGACAGACCCCAGTTCGTCCATACCCTCAATGGCTCAGGTCTAGCCCTGCCCCGGGTTCTCATCGCCATTATGGAGAACTACCAGCAAGCTGATGGCAGCATTGTTATTCCTGAAGTCCTCCAGCCCTACGTGGGGCAGGAAGTAATCAGATAGAAGCCCAACCTCGGCTATCTCTCTCCCTTAATACGTGCTTTAGCACCCAGCTAAAACACGAAGAGGTCAAGACCACCTAACATATTCATGACAGCGCCAGTCATATATTGAGCTTTGTCTGATACCAGATAGGCTACGGCATCGGCAATGTCCTGCGGCTCAGCCGGTTTACCAAATACTGTTCGCTTCTCAACCTTCTGGCGAACAGGCTCGGGAAGGTCAAGAGAAGCATCGGTATTGGCTATCCCAACTAACACCGTGTTGGCAGTAATACCGAATCTGGCTCCCTCAATGGCAACCGACTTGGCGAGGCTGATTAACCCTGCCTTAGCGGCACCGTAACTCGTCTGTCCATAGCCTCCCATAACACCAGCCACCGAGCTAATATTGACAATGCGCCCCCACCCACTGGCACACATATCTGCCCAAACCTCTTTGATACAGTAGAAGGCAGAATTAAGGCAAATCTTTACCTCGTTATCCCATTCTTCGGGAGTAGTTTTGGCAATTGAAATGTTATGACCCATAAGGGCGGCATTGTTTACCAATATACTTACCGCTCCCAGCTCTTCTTTAATCTTGGCGAGCCCCTTCTTTACATCGTAATAATCTCTAACATCCATCTTGACGGCAATAGACCTTCGCCCCATTTCTCTTATCTCTGCCGCCAGTGACTCTGCCCCCTCAATATGGCTCCAGCCGCTGACAGCAACATCGGCTCCTTCTCTCGCCAGGGTAAGGGCAATGGCTCGCCCCATACCATGCGGTCTTGACGCTCCACTGACAAAGGCTACCTTCCCTTCTAAAGACATACTTTTCCTCCTTGATAGATTTGACCCTGCGCTGTTGATTCTCTATACTAGATTTAGCCACGGAGGGGTGTCCGAGTGGTTTAAGGAGACGGTCCTGAAAACCGTTGCTCCGATATACCGGAGCCGTGGGTTCGAATCCCACTCCCTCCGCCACCCTTAAGGATTTGCCCATACCTAACCAGACCAGCTAGACCACTGACCGCCCTCTCAGGAAGGGGATAGGTAGGAATACCGCTCTCCTCAAGAGCATTTATCTCGGCGTATGCTGCCCCACGAGGGGAATCAAGACATACCGTTATCGGCTTTTTACTGTACCCAGCTACGTCAACCACCGCCCTCATTAACTCCATGTTCGAGCCATAGAAGACAGCAGCCACCGTTACGGCATCAACACCATCATCGTCCAGGACAATCCTCAGTATCTCCCGACAGGTATCAAATTCATCTGATTTCCACGCCAGGTCAACCGGGTTATCCACCGGATTAAGTGGCGACGCCAGTTGCCTCAGCCTCTGCCTGGTAGTGGGTGAAAATTGAGCCAGCCTCAAGCCGAGCTCAGCACATTTGTCAGCCATGATTATTCCCGGACCAGCCTGAATCGAGAGGATAGCCACCCGCTTACCCACCGCCGCCGGCTGGAAGGCTAGTGCCTTGGCTATGTCAACCACTTCCATGACACTATCAACCACAATCATGCCCGCCTGCTTGAAACCAGCCTTATAAAACTCGTACTTGCCAGCCAGGGCACCGGTGTGGGATAAGGTAGCCCTGTCCATCTCCTCCCCCCTACCCGCCTTATACACCACGATGGGCTTTCTCTTGGTCACCTGCTTGGCAGCAGTAATAAGCCGCTGGGGCTGTTCCAGACCTTCCACATATAAAACTATTACCTCGGTCTCCCTGTCCTGACCAAAATAGGTCACCAGCTCGTCAAAATCAAGATTACACCTGTTGCCCAGCCCGATAGCCTTGCTGATGCCCACGTTATGATTGGTCAGAGCATGCACCAGATAGATAGTTGTTCCGCCACTTTGCGCCGCTACTGCCACATTGCCCGCCCGACTCAAACTAAGCGTGTATTGGAATGAGGCGTTAAGCTTAGCCCTGGGATTGATTAACCCCAGGGTATTGGGACCAATAACCTTCATCCCGCCTCTGTTGGCTATCTCCCTGAGCCGAGCCTGCAAATCAGAACCAATCTCCGTGCCCACCTCTATGAAGCCACCGCTAATCAGAATTGTCCCCTTTACCCCTTTGGCGACACACTCCTCAATGGTAGATAGGGTAAGCTCGGCGGGGATAACCACCATGGCTAAATCAACCTCCCCGGGAATAGCGGTAACTGAGGGATATGCCCTTAACCCAAAAAGCTGCGCCAGCCCGGGGTTAACGGGATAGACCCTGCCGCCAAACCCAGCTTCAAGAAGGTTGCCCACGCACATGAAGCCCACCTTCTCCGGATTAGCTGAGGCACCGACTACGGCAACACTTCGGGGAAAGAAGATATGGTCCAGCTGCTCCACCAAATCCATAACTAATTAACCACCTATATCTAGTGAGGCTCGACCAAGACCTCATTTAATCTGGCAAAACCTAAAGGATTCAGGTTATACCCCTCAACATAGGGCTTAATAAGAATGTAATTTTGCCCGAAACATAAGGGCAGACAGGCGGCATCCTTAACCAAGAGCTGCTCAGCTTGCTGGTATAGCGCCAGGCTGAGGGCACTGTCCTGCTCTACCCCCGCCCTGTCCAGCAGAGCATCGACCTCAGGATTACTATACTCGCCATAATTATTGTCAACCCCGGTGTGAAACAATACGTCTAAAAAATCCTGTGGATGGGGGTAGTCAGCCACCCAGCCAATACAGAACATCTCGTCCTTCTCCTCCCTGAGGTAATAGAAGAATCTCTCCGGTTCTAGCTGCCTTACCTCCACCTCCACCCCCAGGTTTTCTCGCCACTGATAAACAATAGCTTCCAGCTCCGGCGAGATTAATCCCCCCCAGCCCGCCGTGGTGATGGTGATAGGCGGCAAGTGGGATACATCGCCATACGCGGAACTGGCAATTAGCTCCTTTGCCCTATCTATATCATAATCCAACCCAAGGAGTGCCTCATTATAGCCAGGCATGCCAGGGGGCAGGATGCCATCTGCCCGCTGCATCATGCCCTTGAAGACCAAAGAAACCAGCTTATCCTTATCAATCGCCAGAGAGAAGGCACGGCGGATATTGGCATTGTCAAACGGCGGCTTGGTAGTATTAAAGCCTATATAATAAAAGCTCAGTTCAGGCACAACCATCAAATCCGGGTAAAAGGGGCCAGCTTCATCGGTAACCTTTTCAATATAGTCAATGCCAGCACCGGTAACATCTATTTCACCTGTCTCATACATATCCATGGGCACCCCACCCCACAACTGAAAAGTAACAAGATTGACCTTGGCTAGCTCTCCGTAATAAAGCTCATTCCTCTCCAAAACAAGTAGTTTACCTTCCTCCCACTGCTTGAGCTTAAACGGACCGGTGCCATTGGGACTGCGCCACCATTCCCCACCTTGCTCTACATTAGCCCTATCAACAACAAAGGCAGTGGGATAGGTCAGCTTGGACAAGAAATAGGACTTTGGCGCATCTATAGTCACCTCAAGGGTATAGTCACCAACAACCCTGACGCCGCTAATCTCCTTAGTTTTCCCAGATAATACTTCCTTCACCCCGACAATATCGCCGAGATAGGTGGCTGCCGTCTGAGAGCCAGTCTCAGGGGCGCAGGCTCGCTCCCAGGAATACTTGAAATCATCAGCCTTGACCTGCCTGCCATCGTGAAATTTAACATCCTGCCGAAGGTAAAAGGTATAGGTCTTACCACCATTGCTGACCTGCCACGACGACTGGGCAATATCAGGCGCCGGCTTCAGGTCATCACCAGAGCAGACCAGCCCGCTAAATATCTGCATTATATACTCATGGGAGGTCATCTCGCCGGAGACCGCCGGGTCAAGGGTATAGGGGTCAATGCCATAGAGGTTAAGGACTGCTTCTCCGGTGGAGGGTGGTGGTTTCTGCCCACACTGGCAGCCACCAACCAGCAGGCTACATACCAATACTACGGAAAGGATTGTATATATGATTTTTTTCATCATTTAGCTCTACAATAAAAATATAAGCGGTAGATAAACAGTCTCAAAATAAACCTTCCCTCTTCAGGCTCAGGTAGTTCTTATCGCCAATGATGATGTGGTCTAGAACATCTATGCCCACAATCTCACCCGCCTTAACCAGCCTCTTGGTTAGCCTTATGTCATCCTCTGAGGCTTCAGTGATGCCTGAGGGGTGATTATGGGCAAATATAACCGAGGCAGCGCTGGCTGATATTGCCTCCTTGAACACCTCCCTGGGGTGAACAATGCTGGCATCCAGACTGCCGATTGAAATTTCCGCCACCTTTATCAGTCGATTCCTGGTATCCAGCAGCAGTGCCAGAAAATGCTCCTTCTTCTTACTCCTCAGCCTGCCTCTGACCAGACTGGCCACATCCTCAGGGGTCTTAACTACTGGCTTATCTTCAGCCTGAGGATAACCCTCCAGCCGTCTGGATAGCTCAAAGGCAGCCTTAATCTGAGCCGCCTTGGCTAAGCCAATCCCCTTCACCTGAGATAGCTCCTCTACTGAGGCACCACCAATTCCCTTGAGGTCGCCAAAATGAGATAGTAGCCTCTGTGCGGTCACCATCACCGACTCACCGGCAATGCCCCGACCCAGAATCACCGCCAGAATCTCCTGAGCCGATAGGGCTTCCACCCCCAATTTTTGCAGCCTTTCTCTAGGTCGCTCAGAAAGAGGCAAATCATGAATAGTGAACGATTTCTTCACCATCTCTCCCTTTCAAAAGCCAGCAACTGCCAATGCTGGGGGCATCCCCTTCTCCGCCACCCGGTATTGCTTGGTAACATAATCCCGCCACAGACTATCCAGACCATCCATATCAAAGCCATAAACCGTTTGCAGGGCAGCATCATAGCCACTGCCCTGCCTGAAGGTATTCAGTAGCTCAAGCATCTTACTCTGCCCATAATTAGTGATAAGGAATTCAACCAGACTATAGCTTTGAGCATAGGCAAGATAGGCCTCCTCAGCATAAGCTGAGAACGGGCTTGATAGGCTCTGCACCGAGATAAGGCCATCCTCAGCTATTGCCCTACTGAGATAGGTGGCAAACTCCGGACCCAGCATCCCCTCAGTATGCATGGCTAGACCTTCATCAAGCCAGGTAGGCGGGCTATTATAGGGATTAAGGGTCATTTGACCGATGACTAAATGTGACAGCTCATGGGCAATTGCCGTCTTACCCCAGTCGAGGTTATTTGGGGCTATGCCAATAGATATAATGCTATACCTGGTAAAGGTTACCCCACCCCACCACTCCTGAGGGTAAACCATAGCCCCCTTTAAATCATCGGCGTTAGCGTAGATATAGAGCTTAACTGGTTTCTCCAGATAAGCGCCGGTATCCTCTACCAGCCTCCCCAGTGCTTGCTGAGTGGCTGCCATTAGCTCCTGGGCAAAGGAGTCATCCCCATTATACCAATAGATGGTTACCTTCCCCTGGGTCAAACTGCGCCATGTATAGCGAATGTCGTCAAACTGGACTTGGACGGGGGCAGTTTCCACCTTGTTGCCACTGGCATCTTTTACCGTCCACCAGTATTCCAGGCTGGAGCCTGGCGGTAGCCCGCCAATCTTCACCATCTCCAAAGCCCAGCTAACATCAACATTAGTACTGGGCATAAATTCAATATAGGCCTCGCTGGTTATCTGGGCAAAGCTGGTTCGGTCAACGGTATAGCACAGGCGAATATCAGTGATATTGACATTGCTCCGGGCGGATAAATTAAAGTTGAGCTGAAAAGGAAACTCCACCCCAGCTGAGTTCCCCAGTATGGTCAACTCACCCTGGGCTTGAACCAGACCAGGGCTTAATATCGCCAGGAATAGACAAAAAACTAAGGCAATTAGTCTGGCTTTCCTTATCATTTCTCTTCACCCAAACTAGACCTGAGATAGGCTGTCATCAGACCATTCAGCTCCCCATCCAATACGGTGTCGGTATCGCCGGTCTGGTAACCAGTTCGGTGGTCTTTCACCATCCTATAGGGATGAAGGACATAACTCCTAATCTGGTTACCCCAGCCAGCGGTAATGCGCTTCCCCTTAAGTCTGGCTCTCTCCTCGGCTCTCTTAGCTAGCTCCAGGTCCAAAAGGCGAGAGCGAAGAATCTTTAAGGCAATTTCCTTGTTCTGATGCTGAGAACGCTCGCTCTGGCAGGTAACCACCAGCCCGGTGGATAGATGGGTCAGCCTGACGGCACTGCTCGTCTTCTGCATATGCTGTCCTCCCGGTCCGCTTGCCCGAAACACATCAACCCTCAAATCATCAGGGGCTATCTTTACATCAACATCGGCTTCGGCTTCAGGCAAAACCTCCACCAGGGCGAAGGAAGTATGCCGAGCATGGTCAGCGTCAAAAGGAGAGAGGCGAACCAGCCGGTGAACGCCGTGTTCTGATTTCAGGTAGCCACAGGCATAATCGCCGTTAACCCCGATAACCACGCTCTTTATCCCCGCCTCCTCACCCGGTGAAATATCCAGTATCTCAGCCTTATAACCACGCCGCTCAGCCCAGCGCAGGTACATTCTCATCAGCATCTGCGCCCAGTCCTGGGATTCTGTGCCGCCAGCCCCGGCATGGATAGACAGAATGGCATTTCTGGCATCATACTCACCGCTAAAGGCTGCCTCCAGTTCCAGCTCATCAAGGCGAGAGACTAACTTGTCCACCTCGGACTGAATCTCTGCTTCCAGCGAGCTGTCCCCCAGGGAGATTAATTCGGCAACCTCAGCCGCCCTTTTCTCCATCTCCCGCCACCGGTTTACTACCTTCTCCTGCTCAGCCAACTGGCGCATGATATGTTGCGCCTTTTCCGGCTCCAGCCAGAAGTCGGGCTGGGCTACCTGCTCCTGTAGTCTTGAAATCTTCTCTTCCCTGGCGGCAATGTCAAAGATGCACCATCGCCATAGAGATTCTAGCCTGTAAATCCTCTAATCTATCCCTTAACTCCTGCATCTAGTCAAAAAGCCTCCCTTGATAATCTACTTCCTGGGTTAGAGCGCCCTCTTCTCTCCCCAGATTCCCCCCGGCTGCCAGATGGGCAAGGCGGGCAGGCTCGGGCAGGCGATAGCCACGGCACAATTTTACCACCCAGTACATCGCCGTCTCCAGATCAATTTTATGACCGATAGAAACATAAACCGGCTTGCTCCCCGGCTTGGTTCGCACTGCGGCACCGATAACCTCCCCCCCATCCATTATCTCAGCATAGCTACCAAGCTCGTCTCCCGGCTCCTCATGACTACCGCAGAGCAGCGATTTGGCACAGCCAATTGTTGGCGTATCTAGAAAGAGTCCGAGGTGGGAGGCAATCCCGAAGCGGCGGGGGTGAGCAATCCCCTGACCATCAACCAGGATAAGGTCAGGGGTAAGACTGAGTTTTTGACAGGCAGCCAGGGTTAACGGCGCCTCTCTAAAGGATAACAGACCGGGAACATAAGGAAAACCAAGCTTCCCAGTTACTACCTTTGTTTCCACCAGTCTTAGCTCGGGATAGCTTAAGACGACCGTTGCCCCGGTAGCCATCCCCTGTGCTCTATTCACCGATATATCAACACCAGCTATAAATTGGGGGGTAGCCACCTCATTACGCCGGGAAACCTGTGATGCCAGCCTAAGCTGTATGTTTAAGGCTTCAGTGGGGCTAACCTGCCAGCTATGTAAGTTCTCTACCTTCATAACCCGATTATAGCGACTGGATAACCTTATGACAACTTTATTCCAACCACCATTGACACCGACATAATTATAGCGCATAATAACCTATAAAGAAGGCTGATAAAATTGGTAAAGATTAGACTGCGCCGGGTAGGAGCCAAAAAAAAGCCGAGTTATCGACTGGTAGTAGCCGATGCCCGAGCCCCCCGCAACGGAGCATTTATTGCCATTATTGGTCACTATAATCCCCTAACCGACCCGGAAACGATAGTTGTAGATGGAGAAAAAGCGCTAACCTGGCTCAGGCAAGGGGCTCAGCCGACAGCCACCGCCGCTAGATTACTAGCCAAAGCCGGGATTATGGAAAACTTCAAACCAACCAAGGAGAAGACATGAAAGAAATAGTTGAATACATCGCCAAATATATTGTCAATTCACCTGATGACGTGGTAGTCACCGAGGAGACCAGCGAACAGGGCATAATGCTCAAGTTGCAGGTCGCCGATGAGGATAAGGGGCGGATTATTGGCAAGCAAGGTCGTGTCGCTCAAGCCATGCGCACCTTGCTCAGGGTGAGAGCAGCTAAAGAAGGCACCAGGGTTACTCTCGAAATCCTGTAACCATCGCTCAATAACAGGAATGATATCGCCAGGGCTGGCATTTATCCCCATTGGCCAAGTCTTAGCCCCATGGGGTATTAAGGGTAAGGTAAAGGTTGAGGTAGTAACCGATTTCCCCCACCGCTTCGCCCCCGGTTCTCAGATTTACATTAACCGAAAGCCGATGACCATTGCCATCACCCAGTGGCATAAAGGCAAGGCAATAATCAAGCTAGACACCATTGATAACATTGAACAGGCGGAAAAGCTCCGCGGGCAAACGATAGAAATACACCACAGCCAGCTTCAGCCCCTGCCCGAAGGGCAATACTACCACTTTCAACTTATCGGCCTGGAGGTATGGACAACCCAGGGGGAACTACTGGGAAAAATCAGCCAAATTCTAAACGCAGAGAGTAATGATAACTATGTCGTCCGGGGAGCTAAAGGTGAATTTCTCATCCCCGCCATCGCCGATGTAGTAAAGTCCATTGACCTGGATAGCGGGCGGATAACTATTGAAGCTATAGATGGACTACTGAGCTTAAACCGCTAGCCAAGTTGAGTCGGCTTTTTTCTCCTCCTCTCCACCACCTTAAGGCGGGCAAGGGAGCGACGTAGTGCTGCCTCAGCCCGGGCTGCATCCACCTCGGGGGGATGTTGTCTAAGTAGCTCCTCAGCCCGGCGCTTTGCCGCCTCAGCTCGAGCTATATCAATCTCCTCAGCCCTCTCAGCAGCATCAGCCAGAACTATAACCCGGTCAGGACGCACCTCAAGAAAGCCCCCGGAAATGGCTAGGGAGAATTCTTCCCCACCCTTCCTCGCCCGCAGCTCACCGGGCAGTAACATGGTCATTAGAGGGGCATGATGGGGCAGGATTCCCAGCTGACCTTCAACCCCGGGAGCAACCACCACATCCACATCCTCTGAGAAAACTACCCGCTCCGCAGTAACAATCTCAAGCCTTGTTGTAGCCATTAACCCTAAACCTATACCTATAAGCTCTTCGCCGCCTCCACAGCATCATCTATAGTCCCTACCATATAAAAGGCTTGCTCTGGCAGGTCGTCATGCTTGCCTTCAAGAATCTCCTTAAAGCCGCGCACTGTTTCTTTTACCGGCACATACCTTCCCTTCCTGCCAGTAAAAACCTCGGTAACAAACATTGGCTGGGAGAGAAATCTCTGTATCCGGCGAGCCCGAGCCACCGTAAGCTTGTCCTCCTCGCTGAGCTCTTCAATGCCAAGTATAGCGATTATATCCTGGAGGTCTTTATAGCGCTGCAATACCCTCTGCACCCCACGAGCTACACTATAGTGCTCCTCACCAACAACACTGGGGTCAAGGATGCGAGAGGTTGAAGTCAGAGGGTCAACTGCCGGATACAGGCCTTGCTCAGCGATGGACCTCTCCAGAGCAACAACCCCGTCAAGATGACCAAAGGTGGTGGCTACCCCGGGGTCGGTATAGTCGTCAGCCGGCACGTAGATAGCCTGGAAGGAGGTAATTGAGCCCTTCTTGGTAGAGGTAATCCTCTCCTCCAGCTCACCGACCTCAGTAGCCAGGGTGGGCTGATAGCCCACCGCTGACGGCATACGACCCAGCAGGGCTGACACCTCCATACCAGCCAGAGTATAGCGATAGATGTTATCAATAAACAGCAAGACATCCTGCCCCTCGACATCACGGAAGTATTCCGCCATAGTCAGTCCCGTCAGTCCCACCCGAAGCCGAACCCCGGGGGGCTCGTTCATCTGTCCGAAGACCATCACCGTCTTGTCAATCACGCCCGATTCCTTCATCGAGTTCCACAGGTCGTTGCCCTCGCGGGACCTCTCGCCAATACCAGCGAAAACAGAAAAGCCTCCGTGCTCAGTGGCAATATTGCGGATAAGCTCCATAATGATAACCGTCTTGCCCACCCCGGCACCGCCATAGGCACCTACCTTGCCTCCCTTGGTAAACGGGGTAATCAGGTCAATCACCTTAAGACCTGTCTCCA
>Ga0315296_10003810_pt1 | contig 12513 bp, 11 predicted proteins | sample YL17G14_18_MG_FD_203921 | JGI IMG/M metagenome (GOLD analysis project Ga0315296, IMG submission 203921) | Sediment microbial communities from Yellowstone Lake, YNP, Wyoming, USA - YL17G14_18 | ecosystem: Environmental > Aquatic > Freshwater > Lake > Sediment | place: USA: Wyoming | collected... | reverse complement strand
TACGAGCGTACTCGGTTCCGTCCACAGCGGCGAACTTCACACGGTCGGAACCGAACAGCTTCAAAGCAGTCTCACGAGCCCGCTCCGCGCTGAAGTCTTGGATGATGAGGTTCGAGAGGAGCGCGTCATAGACGTCGCTTGCGGAAGAGAATCGCTTGCTATAGTCGGATATGCGGTCTAGGGCGCCGGCTTTCAGGAAATGGCCTGCTCGCTTGAGCTGGCTGCTGAGGAATGATGTTTCCATTTCTGAAAGCCTAGGCGTCAACGCTAGATACCCCCGTTGCTTATGTGGGATGGAAGATCGTACGCTTATCGGGAGAGAGTTGCCTCAGCCTCTATTTAACACGGGCTCACAAGTGAAACTACTCTGCAGTCGCTAGAGCTCATGCCTAGGGTCCTCCAGAGAGATCTTCACAGTCAGACAAGAACTACAACGCCTACCAGGTCGTTGATCCGCTACTTGTATGCTCGTGATCTGAACTCTAGGGCCAAGATACTGATTCGCTTAGATTCCCATGCCACCTCATATTCGATGCGGATATCTCCTATTCGTATCCGGTAGGTGTCCTTCAGCCCGCGTAGCTTCTTGACCTCGTATTCAGGAACAGGCGCCGGATTCTGTTTCAGCGCTTCAAATGCGAGGATCGCCCTCCGTGCATACTGGTGGGGCAGTCTTCTCAGCGACTTTCTCGCACGGTTTGATATGACGATCTCGAACAGGGGGTCACACACCAATCTCTTTTCGGAGTTGGGCGAGCGTCACGAAGCCGCCTCTCTCGATTTCTCGGCGACCCCGTGCGATCTGTCTCTTCTCCGATGCAGTGGGGCGCTCCTCCGGCAAGAGGTCGGCCCGCAGCCGCAGAAGCTCAACTTTCACATCGTCAAGCTTGGTGATTACCTTGTGAAGTTCAGTCTTTGTGACTGCCATGATCCCTCATCTCGAGAGAACGCATGTCCGCATACTAAGACTTGTGGTGCAGGCATTGTATCTTAGAGAGCGTTCTCAGGTAACGCATCGCGTGGGTTCTCTGGGACTAGGACACAGCCTCGTGTCTCGGTATGGCTCCTCTAAGCGACCAGTGAGAAAGGGCTGAGGTCCAGAGCCGGCTCCTAGGGCTCAACTCTCCCAGGTAGAAAAAAGGCAAAAAAGACGGTGAAAACATGAAGTTGAGGTCGTCCTCAAAGACCGCAAGTATCGCGGTTTTCCAGAAAGCCAGAATCTGCACCGCCAAACAGAAACTACAACGCCTACTAGACCTGCTGGAGACGTCTCAGGATCCAAACTTAAGCTGGCTGCTGAGGAATGATGTCCCCATTTCTGAAAGCCTAGGCGTCAACCCATGCACGCTCCCGTTGCTTATCTGGGATGGAAGATCGTACGCTTACTGGGAGAGAGTTGCGTCAGCGGGTATTTAACACGGGCTCACAAGTGAAACTACTGTGCAATCGCAAAGCCTCATACTCGGGGGGCTGGAAGGCATGAGTCGAAGAGCACTCAATGTTCTGGAGCTATAGCCGACCGTGGGTTACTTTCATGAGTTCATAGGTTGCCAGACGAAGCAGTCGCTCGTGTATGATCTCCAGGAGCCGTTCCGCTGGATAGCTGACGTGACAGTGATGGAAGCCTTCGAATCGCGAGTGTTGGATCTGCCAGACTTCTACTTCACAGGTGACGATTACAGATACCGCTTTGAGCCTGAAGCGAAGGAACGATTCTTGGACTTGCTTCGTGAGCGCTTCAATTCTGGGGTCAGGTACAGGGGGCGTGCATTGAAGTGGGATACGGTTGTTGAGCAGAAGACGATTGAGCTTGGCCGCTACTTGGCAGGTCGAGCGAGTGGGCTCGATTTCTCAGAGCCATCTGCAAACCTGCAAGGAACTGATAGCAAGGAGCTTCGCAGACTGATTCTGACCATTTCTCAGTCAGAGGCTCGCAGGTTGGGAATCGATAGGAGCACCCTACACTACCTGCGTAGAAATGCTAAGTACACAGGTTCGTTCAGGATCTATCAGAAGATCGCAAAGAAGCTCCGAATGGCGAAAGGAGTGAAAGCATAGTGTGAAGACACGCCAACGGATCTGTGGTGAGTCTGCGTCAAGGTTCGGCTGGGCAGCTGTACACATGGGCTGTCTGTTTCTGCTCGCGGTCGCGACGTGCCTACAACCTGTGTCGGCGACGCGTGATTCTGCAGTCTCTGGAGAGATCGGCACGACTAGTATCCTTGTCGACAAGATCAACCCTGCCGTCAAGGAAATCGACATTCAAGTGGTTTACCTGCGCGTTGTGGCCAACGGCTCCTTCTCAATGCTGTTGTGGTTGCCGGGGCGGTACGGAGAGGCCATTCTGGCGCCCGAGTCACAGCCTGTGGTTGGCTCTTATCCATGGCACGAACTACGGCTGGCATCGTTGCCACTCAAGTTTCTGAAGGTCTCAACGATCGGCCTCTTGGGTATGAATGATTTCCCGTTCGAGCGCTACGAGGCTGAGCTCGTTCTAGGATTCAACGCCAGCATCGTGAAATGGGCCGAACCTAGATCCTCTTTGTCACCGGACCTCGAACAGCTGGGAATTTGGAATGTGTCTGCGACAATCGAGAAAAGCCCGGGTCCCTTTTCGAAATGGCCTGGCAGTGAAGACACTGCGAAGAGACTTGGCCTCACGTCATTTCTTAGTCTATTCGTGATACTACAGCATCCTTCATCCTATCGCGAACTGATGTTTCTTCCGGCGTGGGGACCACTCATTTTCCTAGTTGTTGTGGTTGTGGTGGACTTCCTGGTGGTCGGCAGGAGACTACCCAAGAAGTATCGGAAGTATCGTGTTCCGATAGCAGTTGCCGTATCGATCGGCGTGCTACGACAGGCGGTGGAGATGGGCCAGTTCACGCCACCTGAACTGACGCTGCCTCAACTCCTTACCTTCCTCTCTCCAGCAGCGTATGTTGTGCTCTCCTTGATTCTTCTCACCAAAGACGGACGTACACCAACGAAGGCAGCAAACAAACTGGTGTCTGAATCGCCCGGGCGCCTTGCCAATCTCAGTTTGCTGGGCAGCGAATCTCGCGCTCGTTGTCTGGCAAGTTGGATGGCAACTGGTCTCCCAGAGCAAAAAGCCCTGACACTTGCTGACAATCCTTCCGTTGGTGATCCTAAGCCAGAGTATGAAGCACCACCTGGTTCTGTCCGCCTTGTCACAGGCGAGATCGGCTGTGGCAAGTCACTGATTCTTGAACGAATTCATCAGAAGGCGCTGCAACTTTCGAAAGAGAATGTCAACGCGCCTCTGCCTCTGCATATCTATGCAAGGGATGTGGTTGGAAGACTCGAAGAAGCCGTACTAGTAGCATGCGATGGTTTGGGAGACCCTCGCCAGCAAGGAGCGAACATTGTCATCGATCGCGCAGACGAGATTGGAATGGGAGATTGCTCCCAGCTCTTGTACGAAGCTCGGGTTCTCGCGGGCTCCTGGCCATCAACTAGCGTTGTAATAGCAAGCAGGATCATGCCGCCTGGCGAGCCTACTCAAGAGATCGCTCGCGTTAGTGAGCTGACAGAAGAAGAAACCAAGGCTTTGGTCGGACTTGCATCGGGAAGAGAAGCAACCTTAGGGGTCATGTACAGCCTGCCGGAGTCTATTCGTGAGGCCATCAAAAGGCCACTTTTCGCGTTGCTTCTCGGCTTGAACCTTAGGTATGACGAAGGAGTCCCTGCATCCAAAGCCGAACTTATCGCCAACCTTGTGCAGCATTCCCACGCACTTGAAAAGAAGCGAGACCTGCAAATCAATACTCTGCTCTCCCGGTTAGCCGTGGTTTCCACAGACAGAGGAGGAAGCCCTGTCCCCGCTACCGAAATTGTCTCGACCCCAGACTTGAGGGAGTTGACAGAAACTGGATTCGTTGTTTCGAATCGTGATGGAACCATTGCATTCTCGCTGCCCATATTGACTCAGTGGTTTGCCGCACAGAGCTTGTCCACAGGTTTGGCAAGATCGGAAGATATATGCAGAGACCCTCGGCGACTTGAGAACTGGAGAGAGGCCCTGGCCGTTGCCATAAGCATCTTGACCAGACAGGAAGCGTCCAAAGTACTCGCACCGATAGTCGAACTCGAACCTGCATTTGCTGCTGGCGTCCTATCCGAGGGAGTCCGACAATGGGGGATACATAAGATCCCAGCGCCGCCCGCGCTCGAATGTGGGAACCAGCTTCGTGAGGCAATGCAGAGTTGGATAGCTGGAATAGCGCCGCTTGCTTCCTTGATCGCTCCTGTTCGCGCAGATGGCAGTCTTCTGCCAGCCGTAACACAAACACGAGAGGAATCCCTGATAGCGGGGTGGCTGCAAAACGGGAGTGCTTCCACTGTCGTGACATTGTCGTCCCCTGCGGAGTGGCATAGTGTGAAGTTGTGGCGAGGCACCCAACGTATGGCTAGGCCTGGCTCTCACTCAGCATGGTCTTGGAAGTGGACGAAGGAAGAACTCGCGGAGAATCTGAAAAGACTGCTAACAATGAGAGGGCTAACCGTAGACGCCAGACCACTCATCCAGGAGAACAACTGGGTCGTCGGACAAGCGATTATGAAACGTGGTTCTTTTGACAACACACCCATCTCAGTCACGGAAATTCAAAACCGACTTGATGGGCTATCAAAGCATGATCCACTCCTATACGAGGAACAACTTCTTTGGCTTGCGCCCTTGCGGGAAGAACTCTCGCGTCTTCAGAAAGAAGGCCAACCATATCTAGTCTCGCCTTGGCCAGGTCCCGACTGGGAGTCAGAAGGAGGAAAGATTTGGTCACCATATTCTAGTCAGCAGATGCTTGCACGGGCGCGAGCGGTGTATCCCGCCGCTATCGAAATCTACGTTAGAATCGTTGATAGATGGTTTCCAAAATTCAAGTGGCTACTCTTCACCGCAGCGACTCTTCCTGCCTGTCTAAGAGGTACAATTACAGTAGATGACAGAGGACCAGGGATTTCTTGGTTTCTTGATCCACAACCTGTGGGAAGCTCGACCACGGTTGAACTGGAATTGAGCAACCATTTCAAGAAACCAGAACTGGAAGGTCTTTACCGAAAGGTGAGCGCGCTGCGGTCTGCTCCAATTCGTGGATTCAGATACGTCGGGAGTTCTATTCTGTATATCTGGGGTCCAGCTCCCGCGACCAAATTGGCGTATGATTGGCTTGAAGAAGATCTGAGGTGGATTGACTGGCTGTAGCCTCACCATGCATTTTCACAGACCAAGATGCGAGGAAATTCTGCTGGTTTGAGCGAATAGGCTGTTCTCGTTTGGGTGATTGTCTCTGATCTCTTTGGTGTGGCCGTCGTAATTTGTGCCGTCGTCCGCCATCGCTCATTTGATTTGTGTGTGTGGGTAGGCTGGTGCGGGCGTCGAAATTTGAACCACTGAATTATGTGTGTGCGCACCAAGAGATCTATGTGTGCGCACCAAGAGATCTATGTGTGCGCACCAAGAGATCTATGTGTGCGCACCAGCCTACCCGACGACGAGCACCTCCTCCCGACTACAAACTAGCGAATTAGTAGAATTCAAGCTTGTCGCGAGAACCAAAAAACTGCACGGCATAGTAACCACGGTAGATCTTGTTGAACCTGGTCTTGCCTAGGATGGGATTGGCAGTCTTTCACGAATACAGAAACCTATGATTGCGTTATCCAGAATCTTTGTACGACTGGTGCGCCATCCCTCACCGACATACTGGACGGGATCGACAGCAAGCGCGATTCTTCGAAGAGTGTCGAATCCGGTCTCGAAAAGCCGCTGTTGGAAATCTTGGAATTCTCGCCTGTGCCACCTGAAGAAGCTTCCAGTGAAGGTGCGGTCTATGGGTGGAACTAGATCGGGCAATAGATGATGAAGGGTCTTTGACACGGCTACAATTCGCGCTCTGTTATCTACTACTGGAAGACTACTCAGAAGCCGCATCAGCGTTCCCCGCGCAACTTGAAAATCTGTGTTATCTTCATCGATTGTCACGTTGTCTAGTGACGCAATCTCGTCCGCGGAGGCACGAAGAGCACCGAAAAAGGCTCCTTCATCGACCAATCTTGATTCTCGAACGCCTATTCCCCAAGCAGGTAGGAGCGAGTGGTAAAGATGGCGAAGAAACCCATCGTCATCTAGTGCCGCTGCAGCGGTTCCCAGATGTCGTCTTCTTTGGATCGCCAGAAGATGAACTCTGAGTTGCCCTTGGGTGAATGGTCTTTTCTTCTCGAAGACATCAAGATAGGTGGGGAACTCACCAATCAGCAGCTTAACGTTTCTCTCAACGAAGGTGTGCCTATCCACTGTTGTTCCAAAGATAGTCATAGGAAAATGAAACAATTAACATTGTGCATGCATGAAGATCAGTGGTTCAAATGCCTACGTTCGCACCATTGGATGCACCACCACCGGGAACTCACATCTAGATGCCCGCACCAGCCTACCCACACACACAGCTCCCTTGATGCGACCACCCCCCCACACAGGTCTCTTGGTGCGCACACACCAAGCCGTTTTGGGCTGAGATTTCTTGCATCAATTCCATATCACAGGGCAAATCTTAAGCCCGATCAGTCAACATTCTTGTGCTTGAAATACCTTGAACCATAGGGCTCCGGTTTGGGTAGAAAAACAACGCACAGAGGATGCCTACAGGACTGCCTCGTCATACCATCAACAATTGGACCAATGTGAAGCCAAATTGGAGAGATGTACTGAGAGACTCAGACACGTTACATGCCCAAAATGTGGTCATGTTTTCAACGCCGCAAAGCAACGCAATTCACGATTAGGTGCCAAGCGACAGACCTGAATCATAGATGATCTCCCAAGCCGGTTCTGGATCGGTCCGATACTCGGGCGTTACGAGAGAAGATACTAAGCCTCTCCAATTCCGACGTTGAGAAACTTCGGCTGGGGAAGAGCACTGTCCACTATCTGAAGAAACGAGCGAGAGAGAAGAAACCATTCAGGGTCTACGCACCGGTTCTTTCCAGACTGAGAGATTGAATCGCTTCGATACTTCACGCGAGTGCTTGTAAGTGGAGTTGGGGTCAACTCCAGTTTGGAGTTAACTACAGAGAATTGGCTATTGTATCCAATCGATCTTCGACGCAGCTATTCATATTATCGTTCTTAGAACTGATATTCGAAGAAGAAGATTGGCTAGAATCAATATTGAGATTCCTGACGACGTGCATGCTCGCCTGAAGATGATAGCAGCAGCTGAGGGCAAGTGATTCTACGAATGGCTGAAGCAGGATCTCATCCAGACATGCCCAGACGAACAAACGCTCCTCCAAATGCTGAAGGATATCGGGCAAGAGGACGCTCAACAGGCATCGCAATAGACTGCAGGCTTACAGCCCAAACAAAGCGTTTGGCATTGCGAGGTCTGAAGACTAAGCTAAATCTCAATGATTTCTGGTAATCGCTTCGTTTTCTCTTTCTCAGGCTGCGCAACTATTATTTGGATCTTGAATCTCTTCTGGACCTCGGGCGGCATGAGGTGTACGAATTTCTGGTAGCTTGGAGAAAACGCGACCGCGTATTTGGTCTGCGTCTTTGCCGCCATCTTTGTCACTAGTTGTCCCACGGCTGTGTAAAACGCGTTGCTGTTTGCTGGGTCCCCCTTCACTTCTACAAAGTAATAGTCGGTTCCTTTCTTTGCCTTGATGTCCGGAGGCGTAGCGGCAAGAGGTCTCCTTCCTCGCGTGGACTTTGTCGGAGTTCGACCTCGCTTGGGACTGGAAACCACGATCTCGTAACCCCTCTCCTTAAGCCAATTCTTGACATGGTGTTTGACACTCTCCTCGTCCAAAATATCCGCCCCCACTCCGAGACCTCGCATGTTTCTCTAATTAGCTCTTTCGTAGTCAGCTCACTTGGTGTGGGCATCCGAGTTTGAACCATCAAAGTGGCACTAGGCTCTGGTGTGGACGGCGAGTCCCTTACCTAATCTTGTCTCTGCTTGAACGGAACACACACTTCAAGATTGGGTTGGCCGATTGGAATGTTCTCCACAAAGCTGGAATTCTACCAGTTGCATCACTTCTGTTCGCCAGATCGAGTAGTCCAGTAATCAGCAATGAGGCGCACCACCTAACGGATCTATTCCAATAGAAGGGACGACTGGTCAGGATTCGTGATGGCGACAAAGGGCGGTATCTCATGCTTTCAGAGTAAAACCAGAGTACGTCATACCACGTTGCCTCCAGACTTCTAGCCCTAGCGCGCATTTTCGGACTACTCCGCATTTTTCTTGTCGTCCGCTTGAATGAAGACTCAACAATACTCGCAAAATGACTATGCCCAATACGTCTGTAGAACGCTTTCAACCCGCTGGGCACCGGAGCTGACGAGAGGCTCGTCCAGCTCTGGCCCAAGATAGGCCTCACGGTTGTAGGTGAAGAGAGCAAATTGTATGGCGCCCCCAAAGCAGCTAGACAGTCCCGGAATTGTTTCGTGAAGATCCCTGTGCTACTATCGAAGAGAGCGTCTCGATAAGGTCGACGCGACCTTGAAGATACAGAACAGAATCCGCTCAACCAACGCTCCAGTAGGAAGAAGGCTTCTGTGAACCTGTAGGTTTCGAGCACGCAATAGCGTGGAATGGATTTTCCGATGAGAGGTAGATAGTGCCCACATCGACTACCCCACAGCTCACTTTCAAGGTGAAACAGATATTCCAATTCGGGGTTGGTGAGATAGAACCGCGGGAAACGTCCAATTTGCGATGTGGCTTTCTGTAGATTGACCAAATACTTCTTGTTTACTGCGCGAAACGTGAGAGAGGGTCTCAGTGGAATCTTGAGTTCAGCCAGGACTGCGTTCATTGACGCTGTCATAAAAGCGTTGATCCAGTCGAACCGCTTTGTTGGCTGGAGAGTCGTTGATTTCTGACTCAGCTAGTGTCACCCTCATGCCCGAATAAGTAGTCGGCCAAGCTCAATATGGGCTGTGGTCACCAGCGTAGCGGGCACTCCCATCATTCCATGTTGCACCCAATGGTGCAGACATCATGATCTCAAATATCGTTCGTCGTCGTCGGGTCACTTGGTGCGGGCACCCGAATTTGAACCCTCATGAAGACAACCTGTCGAATTACTGTAATCTCTCGACTATACCAGCCTCATCAACAAAGTAAAACTCCACGCTCTGAACAAGCTTTCCATACTTGCTCAGCCACCAGACGGGAACTTCACGTTGATTTCCGAAGACTAGAAAGCGTCTCTTGGCCGAGACCTTTTCCAACAACCACACATGCCCCGCGATCTCCATGAATTTTGCGGGAGGTAGATTCTCACATCGCACCAGTGTCAGGAATTTCGCGTCACCTACGATTTCGTCCTGCGAGGATACCATGTCGAACTTCTTCGGGAAACCCTGTGGGTTCTTCTCCACAAGTGTGGTTCCCAGATACTTGCTCATCACTTGTCTGGCAAGGTGTTCGAATTCTTTCCAGTTCATTTGTACCGATCCTTGATGCACTTCTCTGAGCTAAAGAGTTCTGGGGTTCAGCGATGAGCAGGGGGAGAGGAATGGGCTAGACGTATCGTCGTCGGATACCTTAGTGCGGGTAGCCGCAACTGAACAGTCAAAGAGACAGGGTTTTGGAACGCGATAGCAATAGGCTCTAATCCTCGCACCATGACGCTGTTTGTGTGGTCCAGAACGTGGACAGGTTACGGAGACTAGCTCTACTTGCCATGTTCGGAGGCGCAACGTATCTTGCCGTTGTCAGCTTTTTGGAGTATGCTTTCTTGCCCGCGGTTCGTGGTAATGTGCTCAACTTGCGCGACGGGCTGGTGGCCAGCGCCTTTCAGTTCTTTCTATTTTGGTTTACTTGGCGGTATGCCCAAGCTCTAGATTCCTTATCCACATCATCCAGAAACAACGTCCCACTCGAGCCCGTCGCGGGTGCACGTCATCTCTTGATCAACACTCTAAGACCTATGTATCGGCTTCCTGTTTGGATGCATGTACTCATTTCGTTCGTGTTGTTCTATGTCATTGCTTTCATACTGATTTTCACCCAGCCTCTGCTGGTAGTCCTCGTACCGATTTCCGTAGGTATTCTTGGAATCTACAGTGGACCGCTCAGGCGATGGCTGGAATCCGTATTCGGACGTGAGCAGCCTGAGAGTACTCGTGCATCTTGGAAAGTCTCACTCACCTGGACAGTCATCGCCGCAATATTGCTGATAGCAACCACGATAGCCTACGTGGACACAATGATAGAAGGGGTTTTCGTGCAGCCAGAATCTTGGACCTATGGAGGTCTGAGTACTCTCCTTGTTTATGTTATCATGGTAGTCGCGACGCTCTATGCGATTCTTCTGTACCACGATTATTCGAGCAAGCGTTCCGAGATGCGCAAAAAGGCTCAGTCACCAAGATAAGTTTCCCGCGAAATTTGAACCGTCATGGGAGAGGCGTTTTTCGTCGTCGTCGGGTCTCTTGGTGCGGGCGTCGTAATCTGAACCACTGAGTTGTCTGCTCACAACAACGCAACCTTCGTAGCATCTGCGGTTGCCGCGGATATCATCGTGCGCGGATGAGTATGGAGCACTGGCTACCATCCTGCTCTTGCAAGATTGTGGGGGTATGGTTCCTCCTGCTTGGTCATGGGCCGACATACACTCCCTCTCCCCAGGGGTACCACCAGCTCGATATGTAGAATCAAGTCAGGAGAGTTCGGACGCTCCCTCGTCGCCTTCCACAGGTCTGACCCCTACCCTACACGCGTTACCTTTGCTGGCCCAGAGTTACGGCATAAATCACTCCGAATAGGCTCACGGGATCCTTGAGGAGCATGTGCGTCAATTGCATGACAGTGGAAACGAATTGCATGACAATTCAAACGAATCGTACGTACGATTAGAGCGGTTCCGCGACCTAGTGAACCGGTTCATCCTCACATGGAGACGTCCTTGGCTGGTCAGCGGTAACCCTGCCCACATTCCCGGGCCCAGTTGGAACGTGAGAATACGGATGGTATTGATGGCCACCGGCCCAGACCCCTCTATAAGATGGGGGACCTGAGACCCTTTGCGCTTGCTCACGGAAGGAATTGGAAGGAGTCGCCGATAATTGAGGTGTGACTCGCGATGACGTACCATTTTGTGTTAGAAAGTCGGGCAATATTGGCGAAAATGACGGTGTCGGAGCGTGTGCGGGCTGTGTTGGTGAGCGCAAGAAACAAGGGTGTAGGCCACCCTAGATTTTTTCGCGTCCTGAAGGGTGTCTGACGCCCCAGTTTTCTGCCGCATGGCGAAGGTATCCGCAAATAGGGCATGCTCACACACCACGTTGGACTCATCCCGTGGTGCTCACATTGGCGGTGCTGGCACGTTCGACCCCGGTAACACGCAGGTGGTTGCCCTCGACTCAGTGTCAGTTACCGTTAGGTTACCCCCAGCCAGCCTCGCGTGTCGTTCTTGCCGTCACTTCATGCAATTGACCCGACAAGCTACACTTCTCTAGGCTGTCCCGTCCGTCCGCCATCATGATAGCACCTGCCGCAAGCAATACTGCCGGTATTCCAAACAGCGCGTAATCTCATCGCCTCATTCCGGTCTACCGCGCCACGTACGACACAGGCCCGCCAATATCAATAGCAGGCATAGCAGTAGCAGAGGATCGAATGAAGGATTACAGGGAGTTCGGTGAAGCTATCGATGAATGCAGTCCGTATGTCGGCTGGAGGAGTCATCTGAAAAATGAAATTCACACACCTGACCTTTGACTGCTACGGGACACTGATAGACTGGAGGAAGGGGATAGAACTCCCGCGTTCTGCCTGAGGCTATTGCATACTGATTTTGGATGAGGAAAGAGGGTCATGTCGAGTCCGCAGTTGAATGACAAGCTTCAAGCGCGTTTTGGGCTTTCGGTTGCGAGGAGTGATATCTTTACATACCGCCTGATACAGAAATGTATCACATGATACAAGATTGTACCGCCTACCGCGTACTAAGAGTGTTCTTAGATTACCCGACGAGGCATTTCCAGCTGAGGGAAATCTGCCGACTCCTCAAGATGGGCATGCCGTCGGTGAGGAGTCATGTGAGAAAGCTGGAGCGGCAGGCTTTTGTCAGAAAGGAGAAGCGAGGCGTGTACGATAGCTATGTCTCAACCCGAAACGAACTGTTCAAGGTCTACAAGAGGAACGATGTCCTGCTTAGGCTTCACGATTCAGGGCTCGTGGCTTTTCTGGCGGACAAGTTCGTGCCAGACGGCATAGTGCTGTTCGGGTCTGCTTCGAGAGGGGAGGATGTGGAAGACAGTGACATGGATCTCCTTGTGATCTCGAGGGAGAAGAAGGTTGACCTGGAGGAGTTTGAGCACAAGGTGAGAAGAAGGATCTCTCTGCACTTCGAAGAAAAAACGTCGAACATTCCAAGAGAGTTGTTGAACAACATCGTCAACGGGATAGTGGTTTACGGCTATCTGGAGGTGTTTGAATGAGGCTGTGGAAGGATTCGCAAGAAGAGGTCAAG
>Ga0315296_10003809_pt1 | contig 12514 bp, 13 predicted proteins | sample YL17G14_18_MG_FD_203921 | JGI IMG/M metagenome (GOLD analysis project Ga0315296, IMG submission 203921) | Sediment microbial communities from Yellowstone Lake, YNP, Wyoming, USA - YL17G14_18 | ecosystem: Environmental > Aquatic > Freshwater > Lake > Sediment | place: USA: Wyoming | collected... | reverse complement strand
GAATAATTCAAACATGCTGATATATAACCCCTGTTTGCTAGTCTGCTTTGGGCTAGACATGCTGAGCAATAATTGTCACTCAAGTCGAACGTACATTTTAAACCAGTGAAATTATATTTTTCCCTCTCAATTATCTTTTCCAACGCTAAACTAACTTTGATAAAATTCTCAAAAACTTTGTTAAACTCTTGTACTTTTTTATACTCGTTTTTTAATATTTTATAATAATCTTTTACTTCTACTGAAGATATTTTTTCTGCCTCTATAACTAATGTATATTTGTCTGTAAAACTGATTAGAATTCCGAAATCTTTAAGCCACTGGTTTGCGTCAACTATTCCAGCCAAAATTCCCATCCCCTGTCCACCAATAGAACCGTACATTGACCTTCTTAAAATATTTTTTGCCCTTGAAGCATTTGCAAATACAGCAATAACATTTGAAACATTTTTATCTTTTATATCACCGTAAGCAATTTTATGTTTGATTCCTATCTCATCCAACCCTCCATGAGTAGCAGCTAAACCACCAATCGACCAAGCTTTAGAATCATTAAGTGCATATAAAATAACTGGCTTTGCCATATTCCTGATAAATTGTGATATTTGGTCTGCCCAATTCCACGTAGAAATATAGACAAATATAACATCAATATCTTCAATGAGAAATTTTTTTTCAACCTCTTCAAGTTCATAAAAACTAGCTATAATATTCTCTACTTTTACTACTTCAAAATTTTTTTCTAACTCTTTTTCAACTTTTGATAAATTTAGGGAATCTACCCATTTTTCCCCAGTTTCATTAATAGCTTCTTTATGGGTGGGGCAAGTAATATTATTTAAATATTATAATTGAATTATTCGCTTTTACTAGCTTGGGTCTAAGCTGTCTAGCTGTCTCTATACAAAACTGGTCATTAGACCAGTTAAAAAACCCTCCCTTTTATTCCTGGAATACTGTACTTGCTACTGTTACTATAATATATCCTTAAACCTATAATAACCACATGAATATTTTAATTGCAGCGAGAAGAAAAAACCTGCTGTCAGCCTTGAAACTTCTACTGGAAACAGAGATAGAGCAGATAGATTATATAGGAGAAGTGTCAGACCATACAGATCTATATAAAGCAGTAGAAACAGAAAAACCCGGCATATTAATTATGGACGGGGATTTTTTTGGCAAGAGTATCAAAAATGCTGTTACATCTTTTAAAGAATCTTTTCCGGATATTTCTTTAGTCGTTATTGATTTTGATCATGGAAAAAAAAGGAAATATCTGCAGATAGGAATAGATATGTTTATTACCAAGGGAGGTCCTTCCGGTAAGGTATTGAATTCTCTCGTAGATTTTGTAAAAAAGAAAATAGGTTAATGATAAATACCACACCTATTATAAAGAGTTTAGATATAAAAGGTGTAATATTGAATAAACTGAATATTAATATAGGGGAGAAAGATAAAAATGACTGAAATTAATGAGATGCTGCAAAGTGCAGACTTTAAAAAAGAAAAGCATATACCGGTAATAGATGCCCCGGATATGGTGCAAAAGGGAGAACAGATAATAGTAGATATAAGTGTAGGAAAAGAGATATCTCACCCAAATACTACCCAGCACCATATAAGGTGGATATCTTTGTTCTTTCTACCTGATGGTGAAAAATATCCCATACAGATCGGAGATCTTATCTTTACGGCTCATTGTAGTTCTACCCAGGGAGCAGATACCAGTACTGTATATACAAATCATCAGGGTACTCTGGTGTTTAAGACGGAAAAACCCGGGACCATCCTGGCTTTATCCTATTGTAATATACATGGATTATGGCAGAGCTCTAAAAAGCTGGATGTTTCTGTAATGTAAATTTTAATGTTTAATAAAAAAGAGAGGTGTAGAGATGAAAATATTTAAAGGAAGTCTATGGTTAATAATTGCATTATCGATACTGTTTTTACTTTTTACATTAGTCTCCTGCCAGACTAATAAGAGCCAGCCTGCAACAGAAACAGAAACTCCCGGGGAAACTGTCGCCACACAAACCGCAGGTGAAGTCCAAATAGAGATGAAAAATTCAAGGTTCAGTCCCGAGGTTGTTACCATAAATCAGGGAACTACGGTTACGTGGGTAAATGGAGATACTTATTCTCACACAATTACAAGTGGCGGAAGTAGTAATGAGTCTGGAATTTTTGATAGCGGAAACATAAGTAGCGGCGGAACATTTAGTTATACTTTCAATGATAAAGGAACTTACGATTATTTCTGTAAGATACATCCTGGAATGAACGGAACTATTGAAGTTAAGTAGATCATTTAAAACTTTAATAAAAGTTTTATAAAAAATGTTGCATTTAAATATTTGATGAAAAAATTGCTTACAATTTTAATTATTGGAATATTTTTCTTATCTATAGGCTGTACGAAGAAGAATGACAATAATAGTTCTCTTGAATATTTCAATGAAGCTGATTTGATAAAATATAGCTCAAATGAAAATAACGAAATGGACGCAAGAGAACAGTTTAAAATTCAATTGGAGGAATTTTCCGATTTCAGTAAAAAGTTTTTTTCAATATGGAAGGATCATATTGAAAAAACAACACAACTTTTAGAGAAATTCAATAATGAGAATATACCTTTGGATGAAAAAGTTTTATATTCTCGAATGCTCCTGGAAAAATATGAAAAATTTAATAATGATCTAAAACAAATTGCTCCTCCGCCGGAGGCATCCAGAGCTTACTATTATGCATTAAGTGCCATATCGAAAAGAATATTATTCTTTAAAGAGTTTGAAAAAGGAATAAGCATATATACATTGACTGAGATTGAAGACGAAGCTTATCTTTACGAAACACTTTTTTGGGAAGAAATAGATAATATTTACAACTATTTTGATGAAAGATCAGCCCAATTGGGAATATCCAATAATAGCGAATTTTTTTAAAATCTAAAATAAACTTATTTTAAGAGTCTATTTGAACTGTTTAAGAGAAATTAATAAAAAAATTGATGATTGGAATTCAAAATGGTCAGAGAAGATCGCGATATTAGATGTCCCGGTTGTGGAAAGTTTATAAGGAAATTAGCTTTAATATGTCCATATCGTGGCGCAAAGCCTGCAGTTCCTCCAAATAAAGGGGAGTTTATTTGCAGAAATTGCGGTAAGAGAATACCTCCAAAAAATATTCAGCCGGATAAAAAGGATTATATCAGTATTATTAATCGCCGCCCTTATTGTGGTGCAAAAATTTAATTGGGGAACAATATAATAGAAAGGTATTAATATGTTAAAAGAAAATGTAGGTGCTCCTGATTTTAAGTTAATTGATCAAAATAATAAAATCCATACTTTATCCGATTACAAAGGTAAATGGATAGTGATTTATTTTTACCCCAGGGATAATAGCCCTGGTTGTACCAGGGAGGCAAAAAATTTTAGGGATAATATTGATAAATTTAAAAAACTTAATACAGAAGTTATAGGAATCAGCCCGGACTCACCATTAAGTCATAAAAAATTTACGGACCAGTACAATCTGCCCATAATCCTTCTTTCGGATCCGGAGAAAGAGGTAATAAGTAAATATCATGCCGGCGGAATTATTACAAAAAGAATTTCATATCTTATTGATCCGGATGGAATAATTAAGAAAGTCTATCCAACAGTAAACCCCGCAAAACATGCAGAAGAAATTCTAGGTGATTTAGAGGAGTTCAGGAATCAGGTATAGTTTGATTATGAATACTTGTTGAAGATATTTTGATTTTGCAGAAGCTAGAAGGCTGAGTTGGATAAAAAAGGTAATTCTATTTAAATTGTAAAACAATGCATTTTAATATTATAATACTTAAATGGCTTTTATCATGAAGATATATTACTGATATTTTTTTTATTATAATAATCTGATAATAGTAATTTGATAAGATCTTTTTTTAAAAAAAATTACTTAATTATTATATTTGGTCTGATATCAATTGTAGGCCTTTATTTTATAAGCCTGTACAGCTATCTTCTCTATCACAATTTTATAGAATTATTCAGCATTATTATAGCCTTCGCTTTATTCATTATTGCCTGGAACTCAAAGAAGTTTCTGGATAATAATTATCTGTTATTTGTTGGAATCGCTTACTTTTTTGTAGCTTTACTGGATTTATTCCATACCCTTGCCTACAAAGGCATGAGTATATTTACAAGTTTTACAGGATCAAACCTGGCAACCCAGCTCTGGATTTCTGCAAGATATCTTGAGAGCATTTCTTTGCTTTTAGCTTTATTTTTTATAACAAGAAGGTTAAATTATAAGCTCCAATTTATCAGTTATCTAATTGTTATGACTTTGATTTTGCTGTCTATTTTTTACTGGAAGATATTCCCTGTCAGCTATATAGAAGGATCGGGTCTGACATCTTTTAAAATTATAAGTGAATATATAATATCTTTTATATTGGTGGCAGCAATATTTTTTCTTTATCTATACCGGAAAGAATTCAATATAACAGTTTTTATGTTGATTATAGCTTCTTTAGTTGTGACCATCCTATCTGAATTATCTTTTACATTATATGTGGACGTGTATGGTTTTTTTAGTCAATTGGGGCATTTTTTTAAACTTCTATCATTCTTTCTAATCTATAAAGCTATTATTGAGACAGGGTTTTCCCAGCCTTTTGATTTACTTTTTTTTAAATTAAAGCAGAGTGAAAGAGATCTTAAAGAAAGTGAAGAAAAATTTCGCTCCCTTTATTTTTACATGAATGAAGGTGTCTGCTTGCATGAAATGATATATGATAAAACAAAAAAGCCTGTAGACTGCAGAATCATGGATGTTAACAATGCATTTGAGTCCATTCTAGGTTTTAAAAGAGATGAGGTTATTGGTAAAAAAGCTTCGGAAATTTACGAAACGGATATCGCTCCTTACCTTGGTGTTTATGCACAAGTTGCAGATTCAGGAAGACCTACCATATTTGAAACTTATTTTCCTCCTATTAAAAAACATTTTTTGATTTCGGTATTTTCTCCTTCCAAAGGAAGATTTGCAACTGTATTTTCTGATATAACCGAACGAAAAAAAGTTGAAAAAGAAATCGAAAGCTTATCAAGATTTCCATCAGAGAACCCTAACGCGGTAATGAGAATGAATAATAAAAACTTAATTATTTATGCAAATAAACCTGCCAAGAAGATATTAGAGCAATTAGGTAGCAGAAAAAGAAGTAAATTCCTGAAATTTTTACGCGATTCGGTTGCTGCTGAAAAAAAAGAGAAAATTGCTGAACCAAAAACAGTTGAAATTAAAATCGGCGAATCAATTTATGGATTTACCATTACACCGGTAAAAGACTTTGACTATTTTAATATTTATGGAAAAGATATAACAGACAGCAAAAAGACTGAAAAGTTACAATATAGAATAAGAAAAGAAAAAACCTTAAATGAAGAAAGAAACAAGCTGGCAAGAGAATTGCATGATACCGTGACTCAAACTCTTTTTTCAGCAAATCTGATTGCAGAGGTTATTCCTAAGTTATGGAAAAAGAATCCTGAAGCGGTAATTGAAAGGCTGGAAGAGGTAAGACAGTTAAATAATGTTGCCCTTATGGAGATGCGTACTTTACTTTACGAACTAAGACCTTCAACTCTTGAAGATGAGAAACTGGGAAATCTACTGCAGGAACTGGTAAAATCTGTAAGTGCCAGATCTAAAATTCCAATCGAATTAAAGATAATTGGGGAATATAAGTTTCCTGTTAAAATTGAGCTTGGCTATTACCGCATTGCTCAAGAAGCATTAAATAACATAATAAAACATTCTTGTGCAACTAAAGCCAGTCTGTTTCTGGAAGTACTTCCAGAAAAATTATACATGGATATTACCGATAGCGGACGCGGCTTTAATGATAAAAAAAATGCTTCATCAAATTTAGGATTGACCATAATGAGAGAAAGAGCAAAACTTATAGGTGCGTCCATAAGTATAGAAAGCACACCGGATAAAGGCACCAGAATCAAAGTTATTTACCATAAAAAGAACAAGCAGTAAAAAACAAGCTGTTCCAATGGCCAGCTAAAAAACTCTCCCTTTTATACTTAAAAACTATACTTAATATTATTACTATAACCTGTATTTAAACCTATAATAATTTAATGGACAGGAAAATAAATTTCGGTTTGATCTTTATGAAAAGAATGCAGAGATAGAGAAATCATTAAAAAAGTTTAAAAATAAAAATAAAAATTAAAAATATTCAGCTGTTTATAAAAGAGGAAAAGGAGCAAAAAAGCAGTGAGTAACTTTATAAAAAGAATTACTAAAATTACAATCATATGCATTGTAATAATTTCGCTTATTTTTTTACTTGTGGGAACCGTAATTTCCTGCAAGAAAAGTTCGGACACTCCACCGGAAGTCCTAAAATATTCTAAAGATTGGCCCTTACCGAATAAGGACTTCGCTAACTCAAGGGAATCGACGGATTCCAAAATCAATCTTTCAAATGTTTCTTCTCTTGGTATTGCCTGGGAATTTCCCATACCCAATATTGGGGAATGGGGAGCAGCTGCTACAAATCCCCTGATTCTGGAAGAAATGGTTTATCTGCAGGATCTGAAAAGTAATTTTTTTGCAATTGACCTTAAAACCGGAAAACTGAACTGGAAAAAAGACTACAATCTGGATGCATATGGCCCCAATGGTCCGGCAATCGGTTGGGATAAAATATTTTTGCAAAAAGGGAATTATGAAATTGCTGCTCTTGATATGACCGGCAACGAGCTATGGTCAACAAAATTATCGGATATTGAAACTGTGGGGATAGATATTCAGCTTGTTGCTTACGGCAATATGGTATATACATCTACTGTACCCGGAACAGAAAATGCAAATTTTTATACCGGTGGCGGTACAGGAATTATTTATGCATTGAATCAGGAAACAGGAAAAATCGAATGGAGTTTTAATACTGTCGATTCAGAGGATATATGGGGTAATCCTGATGTAAACTGTGGAGGCGGCGCGTGGTATCCCCCGGCTGTTGACACAGAAAAAGGTGTAGTATATTTCGGGATAGGAAATCCTGCTCCATGGCCCGGAGTTGAAGAATTTCCAAACGGTTCAAGCCGACCCGGATCTAACCTATACACAAACAGCATTGTTGCACTCGACTCCAAAAGCGGTAAACTTTTATGGTACAATCAGGTTCTTCCACATGACATTTTTGATCTTGATTTTCAAATCTCTCCTATAATCACATCTGCTGAAATAAACGGTGAAACTGTTGAAATTGTAATAGGTTCAGGAAAGCTTGGAAAAGTTTATGCATTTGACAGAAATAATGGAAATATAATTTGGGAAACGGCTGTCGGCAAACACGAAAATGATGAGTTAAAAGAATTGCCTGAAGGTATAACAAGAGTTTATCCTGGACCACTGGGCGGAGTTGAAACAAACATGGCTATTTCTAATGGGGTGCTTTATGTCCCTGTGATTAATCTTTTTGCAGATTATACTCCTGCAAGCCTGGATTCATCAACATTTGACATTGGAGCCGGTACAGGAGAGCTGGTAGCCCTAAATGTAAAAACAGGCGAGGAAATCTGGAAAAAAGAATTTAATTCCATAAATGTAGGAGCAGCAACAGTTGTAAATGACCTGATTTTCACTTCGACATTTGATGGAATGATCTATGCGTTTGATAAAAAAACCGGAAATGAAGTTTGGAAATATCAGGCACCGGCTAGCATAAACGGTTGGCCTGCAGTTTCAGGTGATATGATTCTTTTCCCGGTTGGGCTTGGTCCGGAGCCAAAACTTCTTGCTTTCCAGATCGGAAAGGCCGGTACAGAAGCAGCAGAAGAAACTGCATCCTCTTCAGCAGAATCCGGACAGGATAATTCCACTGTTGCAGTTTCAGAATTTAAAGCTGATGGAATAATATCGGATAATGAATACAAAAATAGCCAGACTTACGGTGATTTCGAGATCAACTGGTCAAATGATGACCAATATTTCTATGCTGCAATCAAAGCCAGGGTAACCGGATTTGTTGCTGTGGCAATTCAACCTGGTTCAAGAATGAAAGACGCTGATATAATATTGGGTTTTGTTGATGGCAGCATAGTAAGTGTTTTTGATTTATTCAGCACGGGAGATTTTGGTCCCCATCCTCCGGATACGGAACTTGGGGGAACTGATGACGTAGTGGAATTCGGAGGAATTGATAACGGCACATATACGATAATAGAGTTTAAAAGATTGCTAAATACAGAAGATAAATTTGATAATGAAATTGTTGAAGGAAAAAATAAAATTATCTGGTCTTTTAGCAATGCAGATGACCTTGAAATCAAGCATTCTTCAAGAGGATACGGAGAAATAGAAATATTAAAATGAAATATATATCACTGTAAAATATTTAGTTGTAAAAGAATAAAAAACCTGGTATCAAATATTTCTTAACAAGGTGTCATGTTTAAAGATAGAAAAGAAGCTGGTAACAAACTGGCATTGAAACTGGATAAATATAAAAATCAAAATGTACTGGTTCTTGCTATTCCGAGAGGGGGAGTTGAAGTTGGTTTTGAGGTAGCGGTATACCTGAACAGTGATTTTGATATTCTGGTTTCAAGAAAATTACCCATCCCTTACAATCCAGAAGCGGGTTTTGGGGCTATTGCAGAGGACGGCAGCGCTTATATAAATAAGGATGCCTCATTATGGGTACAGAAAAATGAAATCGAAAGAATAAAAAAAGAGCAAATAAATGAGATAAAAAGAAGAATTAAAGTATTGCGTGGAGGCAGACCTCTAACTGCTGTTGAGAGCAGAGTTGTTATTTTGATAGACGATGGCCTGGCAATGGGTTCGACAATGCGTGCATCCATTCAATATTGCAGAAACAAAAATGCCAAAAAAGTAATTGTCGCCGTACCTGTTTCAGGAGAGGATGTTTTTTACGAAATTAAACAACTGGTCGATGAAGCATATGTCCTGGAAATGCCATACAATTTCATGGCGGTAGCCCAGGCTTATTTAAATTGGTACGATATAACCGATGAAGATGTAATAGAATTAATGGAAAAGTGGAAGGCACACATTATTTAGAAACTAGCACAAATGAGATAACAACAACTTTAAATGGATTTCAACCTGAAATAAAATTATTTATAAACCATAAAATAAATATCGAATTTTTCAATTTTCTTATCAGGATTTTCATAAAACCACCTATACTTATAGCCAGTTAGATTACACTATCGGAAAAGGAATATATTTCACTTAATTTAGAGTTGTTGTATAATCATTTTGAAATCATACCTGGTAATGGTACTAAAGTTAAGTTTACCAGCAATAAAGAAGAAATAAAAAAATGATAAAAGTATTAATAGTTGACGATCATCCGCTGGTGAGGCGGGGTATAAAAACTTTTCTTGACGTTTATGATGATATAGAGGTTATTGGAGAAGCAGAAAATGGTCGAGAAGCATTAGAAATGTGTAAAAAAAATAAGCCCGATATAGTGCTTATGGATTTAATTATGCCGGAAGTCAACGGTATAGAAGCAACAAAAGAAATAGTGAAGAATTGGTCATATATTAAAGTAGTTACCCTGACCAGCTTTGTTGATAAAAAACTTATAGAAGATTCTCTTAAAGCAGGCGCTATCGGTTATGTTTTAAAAAATATATCCGGGGATAAACTGGTAGCAACTATAAGGGATGCTGATAAGGGAAAGTCAACACTATCTTCTGAAGCAAGCGATTTTTTAATTTCAAACATAAAAAAACCTCCAGTCGCAGATTATCAGCTGACCAGCCAGGAAAAAAATATTTTAGCCTGCCTGGTCGAGGGTCTCCCCAATAAAAAGATTGCCCGGAAGCTGGTATTAAGTCTTTCTACGGTTAAATTTCATGTAAGCAATATTATAAATAAGCTGGGAGTCTCAAGCAGAACTGAAGCTGTTTTACTGGCAATAAAAAACAAACTGGTCCAATGACCAGTTAAAAAACCCTCTCTTTTATACCCAAAAACTATACTTACTGCTGATACTCTAATATATTTCTAAACTTATAATCACCGTATAAATATTTTAATCTTAGAGAGAAATTGTAAAATAGAAAGGAAATTATTATGATGCCAATAGGACCGCTAATGATAGAACACAGGCTCATAGAGCGCATGATCAAATTGATGGAAGTTGAAATTCATAACATTTGTAAAAATTCAAGGCCCGATGTTTCCTTTATAGAAAATGCCTGTGATTTTCTTAAAACTTATGCTGATAGATGCCACCATGGAAAAGAAGAAGATATTTTATTCAGCAAACTGAAAGATAAAGACCTGTCAGAGGAGCATAAAGAAATATTAAACCAGCTTATAAATGAACACAAGTTTGCCCGAAAAACAACCTCTGAACTTGTTACAGCCAATCAGAAATATAAAGATGGTCTTAAAGATAATCTGACTGATATACACAAACATTTAAAAACTTTAACCGGATTTTATCCTGAACATATAAAGAAAGAAGATAAGGTCTTTTTTATTCCCAGTATGAGTTATTTTACAGATAAAGAAAAAGATGAAATGCTTGGTAGCTTTTGGGAATTTGACAGAAATCTGATTCATGAGAAATACAAAAGCCTTGTAACAGGCTATGAAAAATCTGGGGAGCTATAAAATTGACACTGCGACATGGTTGATCGTAATAAAATTAAAAAAATGCAAAAAAATGTTTATAATGAAATTCAATTCCTCCGGCTGCAGGGGCAAACTTCCTATTTAATTTGAGTTGTATAGTGGGTACGCTCCAGAAACTAATCTATAAAATTATCTTTATTTACATTCATATCGTATAATCTTTGTTTTATACTTATATTCAAATGCTAAAATAAAATTTAGTTTATCAAAAAGTTGTAAAAATGCTTGATATAAAGGATGAAGGAATTATTCTAGAGAAAACTAGTTTGAGTTTTGAAGCTAAAGGGGTCTTAAATCCTGTCTGTATTAAAGTTGGAAAAACTACCCATATGTTTTACAGAGCAATAAGTAAAGATGACATATCTTCAATAGGGTATTGCCAATTAATAAATAATAGAGTTGTCAAAAGATTAAATAAACCGATTTTATTTCCTGAATACGATTATGAGAAAAAGGGGATAGAGGATCCCAGGATAGTTTTCATAGAAGATAAATATTATATGACCTATACAGCATATGATGGAAAAAATGCAATGATTGCCTATGCCACAAGCAGTGATACGTTTAATTTTAAAAAGGGTGGCTTGTTATCACCAAAGATTACTTATGAAAAAGCAGATAAAATTTTTAAAAGAATAGATATTGGTAAAAAATATGATTATTTTAAATAAAATGTCATCCCTGCAGCAATTGCATCTATACAGACATTCGGTGATTTTCTTGGATTTAATCCCCATCTTCACATCCTTGCCGCTGATGGCTGCTTTGGGCACAGTGATATGTTTTATGCATCAGGCAAAAATATTGATGCAGATAAACTTGAGCTACTATTTAGGCATAAAGTGCTTTCTATGTTAAAGAGAAAAAGACTTATTACAGAGGCAACAATAGAGCTTATATCGTCTTGGAGACATTCAGGCTTTAATGTATATTGCACAGAAAGGATTTATCCCGGAAGTGCTACATTTATGGAAAATCTTGCAAGATATATTATAAGGGCATCATTTTCTTAAGGAGCGCATGAACTATGTAAGAGAAGATTTAAAAGTTATCTATAAATCAAAGGATAAAACAGATTCTAAAGAGTTTGACGCAATAGATTTTATTGCAAGCCTTGCCAGCCATATCCCTAATATGGGCGAGCAGATGGTGCGCTATTACGGATTCTATAGCAACGTGTCAGGGGTAAAAGAAAAAAAGATAATGTAAATGATATTGAGTTTTTTATACAAGATACCGAGTGCAAAAAGGGCTGCAATAAATCCTGGACAAGACTAATTAAAAAGATTTACGAAGTGGATCCCCTTACCTGTCCTAAATGTGGCGGGCAAATGAGAATTATTGCCTTTATAGAAGATTATAAGGTGATAAAGAAAATCCTTGATTACCTTGGGATATATGAGTTTAAAAGGGACAAGCCCCCGCCCAGGGAATTGGCAGTTGCTGATTCTTTTGATGACTGTAGATGTGATGATCATATAAATAATGATTATACGGATTTCTAGACCAAATATGATTTTTAAGGGTTTTAGCCTGCTTAAAAAACAGGTTAAAGACGGCTTCGGCTAAGTTATTTAAGTCTACTGCCTGCTAACTTTCCCTAGATTTTTTATTTTTAATACTTGTAACATCCGTTTATGGTGTTTATTTATGCTTTATACTTATGAAATCCGAAAGCAAATTCTTATAAATTTAAATTTATCATTTTTCCTGACCTTTATATTCTCACCCAGAATGCCCAGATACTGCACCAGATTAAAAGTAAAGGAGTCATAATTATCTATCATCAATATATCTATTTTTTTAG
>Ga0315296_10003808_pt1 | contig 12515 bp, 13 predicted proteins | sample YL17G14_18_MG_FD_203921 | JGI IMG/M metagenome (GOLD analysis project Ga0315296, IMG submission 203921) | Sediment microbial communities from Yellowstone Lake, YNP, Wyoming, USA - YL17G14_18 | ecosystem: Environmental > Aquatic > Freshwater > Lake > Sediment | place: USA: Wyoming | collected... | reverse complement strand
GTCAATTCATCGAACGTACGGCAGTGGTCGCCGGCGGAATTCTCCTGTCCCCGGCAGCGAGGATCGCGTGGTCGGGGCCGAAGAGAACGGCCGTCGATCAGGTACCGCTGGGCAAGACCGGCCTGAAGCTCAGCCGGCTCGGCATCGGCTGCGGCACCAACTCGGGCCGGGTCCAGCAGGAGCTTGGCCAGGAGGGCTTCAACCGTCTCATCCGGTATGCCTATGACCAAGGCATCACCTACATCGATATCGCCCGGTCGTATCGGACACACGGGATGCTCCGTGAGGCCATCAAGGGCCTGCCGCGCGAGAAGCTGTTCATCCAGACCAAGATGGGCGGTAACCCGGACAAACCTCTGGAGGACATCGACCGGTACCGCCAGGACTACGGCGTCGATTATATCGACAGCCTGCTCATCCACTGCACCATCACGCCGACGTGGGAAGAGGAGCGCAAGCGAGTGATGGAGGCGATGCAGGAAGCCAAGGACAAAAAGATCATCCGGGCCCACGGCGTATCCTGTCACAGCCTGCCCGCGCTGGCACGGGGCGTCGAGCTCGACTGGGTCGATGTCCACCTGGTGCGCGTCAACCCGCAGGGCTCCCACATGGACACGGCGGACAGCAAAACGTGGAACGCCCAGAGCAACGTGTCGCACGTGCCGGCCGTGATGGAGCAGATCGCCCTGATGCGCAAGAAGGGCCGGGGCGTCATCGGCATGAAGATTATGGGCGAGGGTGATTTCACCAAGCCGGAAGATCGCGAGAAGTCCATCCGTCTCGCCATGCAGGGCAAGTTGCTCGATTGCGTCACCATCGGCTTCAAGAGTCCCGCCGAAATCGATGAGGCCATCCAGCGCATGAACAGCGCCCTGGCCGATATGGCGTGAAGCAAAGAGTGTGAAGTTTGAAGTGGCAAGTTTGAAGTGTGAAGCGTGAAGCACGCTTTACTGAAATCGCAAATCGTAAATAGTAAATCGTAAATTCTTGTGGGGAATTCGCAATGAAACGTCATCTGCTTGCTGTGACAACGCTGTGCATCATCGTGGTGTCTCTCGCCGCTCTGTGTGTCTATGCCGCCGATCAGAATAATAAGAGCCCTGAATTCAGGAAGCAGTTCCTCGAGAATTTCCACCGAACCAGTCTCAACACCACGCCGGGCGACGCGATGATGCTCCGCATCCTGGTCGAAAGCTCCGGCGCCAAGCGAGGCGTCGAGGTCGGCTCCGCCAGCGGATTCGGCGCGATCAACATGGGGATCGCCTTCGAGCGAACCGGCGGGCACCTCTGGACCCACGACATCAACCCGGCCGCCGTCAAGGAGACCCGTGAAAATGTGGCGAAGGTCGGCCTGGAGAACGTCGTCACCGTGGTGGAAGGCGACGCCCTCAAGACACTGCCCAACCTGGAAGGCCCCATCGATTTCGTCTTCATCGACGCCCTGAAGCAGGACTACCTCAAGTACCTGAAGATTCTGGAGCCCAAGCTGAAGGTGGGCGCGGTCGTCGCCGCCGACAACGTCATCCAGTCCGCTCGCGCGATGAAGGACTTCCTCGACTACGTCCAGAGCAGTCCAGACTACGATACCGTCACGATCCGCTCCTCCATGGAGAAAAACGACGGCATGACCGTCAGTTATAAGATCAGGTAACTAACACGGACCATGAGCGAGCCTAAGGGAGGTCATATGAGAACATTCACAAGGCGGGTATTTCTCAAGCAGACAGGAGTTGTCGCCTCAGCCACGGTCGCGGGATCGTTGTTGCCTGCGGGATGGCACAGTCTGGCTCTGGCGGATCAGAAAGCCTACTTTGAATCGGCGTTCGGCGTCACGGACGACGTGTGCCGCCGCGTGCTGGCGAAGGCCCTGTCCAAGGGCGGTGATTTCGCGGACTTGTATTTCGAGCACACGATCGCCAACTACGTCGTGCTGGAGGACGGTAAGGTCAACCAGGCCTACAGCAACGTGTCTCTCGGCGCGGGCATCCGCACAATTCAGGGTGACCAGGTCGGCTATGGGTTCACCCAGGACCTGACGGCACAATCCATGCTGGCCGCCGCCGCCACCGCCGCCACGATCGCCGACGCATCGCCCAACAAGCCGACCGGCGAGTTCGTCACGCCGAAGCTCGCGAATCACTACCCACTGGAGAGACTCCTGACCTCGGTGCCTCTCGAATCCAAGCTCCCTCTGGTCCAGTCGCTGAATGAGAAATGCTTCGCCCGATCTCCGTGGATCGCCAAAGTCAACGCCATATTCCACGATGAGCAGAAGCGGGTCATGATCGTGACCAGCGACGGTGTCAAGGCGGAGGACCTGCTGCCGAAGAATTGGCTCCTGGCCAGCGTCGTGGCCGTCAAAGACGGCAAACCGGAACAGGCGGCTTGGCATCTCGGCGGGCGGAAGGACTTCTCGTTCTACACACCGGCTCTGGCCGACGAGATTGCGCGGGAGGCGGTGGACCGGGTCGTAGTCCTTTTTGACGCCGTGCAGCCACCGGCGGGTGAAATGCCGGTCGTGCTGGGACCTGGGCTCACGGGAATCCTGTTGCACGAGGCCATCGGCCACGGCATGGAGGCGGACTTCAACCGCAAGGGCATCTCCACGTATGCCACGATGATCGACAAGCAGGTGGCGGAGCCGTTCGTGACGATCATCGACGACGGCACGAACGAGGGTTTGGCCGGCTCGCTCAACGTCGATGATGAGGGCACTCCTGGCCAGAAGACCGTGCTGGTCCAGGACGGCATCCTGCGCAGCTACATGCACGATCGAATCTCCGCGAAGCACTACAAGGTGCAACCGACCGGCAACGGACGACGGCAGAGCTATGAACACTATGTCCTGCCTCGCATGCGGAACACCTACATGCTCGCCGCCTCCGCGACGCCGGAGGAGGTCATCAAGAGCGCGGACAAGGGCATCTACGTGCAGGACGTGAGCAACGGACAGGTCAAAGAAGGCGAAGGCGATTTCGCGTTCTACGTGTCCCAGGGCCGCCTGATCGAGGACGGCAGACTGACCGCGCCGATCAAGGACATCAACATTATGGGCAATGGCCCGAAGATGCTCAGGAATATCACGATGGTCGCGAACGACCTGGAGATGGCCCAGGGCGGCGCCGGCTATTGTGGCAAGAATGGACAGTCGGTCCCCGTCGGCTTCGGCCTGCCGACCTGTCTCGTCAAGTCGATGACTGTTGGTGGCGTGAAGGCCCGCCAGGGAGAGAAGAGAGCATGAACAAGGAACTGTACGATCTGGCGCAGTGGTCGATCAAGACGGCGAAAGCGGCCGGTGCGGATGCCTGCCGCATCAGTACTCAACATGAGCGATTCGTCGAAATCCAGTACCGGGACCGCAAGCCCGAAACGATCAAGGAGGCCTCCACGAAAGGACTCGGCATTGAGACCTACGTGAACCAGCGGTACTCGGCGCAGCATACTTCGGACCTGCGCCCGGAGGCCCTGAAGGATTTCATCGCCAGTGCGGTGGCCTCGACGAAGCTGCTGGCGGAGGACCCCTACCGCACGCTGCCCGACCCCCGGTACTACGAGGGCCGGCCCAATGTCGATCTGGGCATACGCGACGCGAGCTACGAGGCGCTGACGGCCGAGGAGCGTCACGGCATGGTCAAGGCCATCGAGGCGGCCTGTCTGGCCAAGGGTGGACCGAAGGTCATCTCGGTCACGGCCGGACAGCACGACAGCCGCGCCGAGTCGATCGTCCTGACGAGCAATGGCTTCGAAGGCGTCAGGGAATCCACGACCTTCTATGCCGGCGCGGAGGTGACAATCCAGGATGAAGGCGACCGCAGGCCGAACGGCTACAGCACGGCGACTGCCGTCAACCGGAAAGGCATGCCCGCGCCTGAACAGATCGGGACTTTGGCAGCCGAGCGCACGCTCGACCTGCTTGGCGCCAGGAAGATCGATACGGCGACCCTGCCGATCATCATCGAGAACCAGAACGTCCCCGACGTCCTCCGCGGCTTGCTCTCGGCCATGTTTGCCCGCAACATCCAGCAAAAGCGATCCTTCCTGACCGATAAGAAAGGCCAGAAGATCGCCAGCGAGCATCTGACGCTGATCGACGATCCGCTCATCGCGGGCGGCTTGGGCAGTCAACTGTTCGACGATGACGGATTCGCCGCAAAGAAGCGCACCATGATCGAAGCCGGCGTGCTGAAGGACTTCTACGTGGACTGGTACTACGGCCGCAAGCTCGGCTGGGAGCCGACGACCGGCTTCCCATCGAACCTGATCATCCCGCCCGGAAAGCGGTCCGTGCAGGAGATCATGAAGGACCTCGGCAAGGGCATCTTCATCACCGGCTTCATCGGCGGCAACTCCAACCCGACCACAGGCGACTCCTCGATCGGTATCATCGGCAAGCTCTTCGAAAAAGGCGAGCCGACGCAGGCCGTCGCCGAGATGAATATCGCCGGCAATCACCTGGAGTTCTGGCAGAAGCTCGCCGAGGTGGCGAACGACCCCTGGCCTTACTCCTCGATGCGGACGCCGAGCCTGGTCTTCACCAACGTCGTCGTCTCCGGCGTATAGGAGTGCGGCCCTGCAATGAGGTAGGGGCGACGCATGCGTCGCCTGTACTTGCGCATATGAATCACGTCGAGCGGTTTCGGGCGGTGATGGGGTTCCAGAGCGTGGACCGGCTCCCCCGATGGGAGTGGGCCATGTGGTGGGACCAGACCATCGAGCGATGGCGGGGCGAGGGGCTGCCCCAGCGGTGCCGGAGCGTCTTCGACATCTCGCAGTATTTCGGGCTGGACCCATACATGCAGTTCTGGTTCAGCACGACGGAGGCGACCATCGAGGCGACGCAGCACCACGTCGAGGGCATCGTTGGCAACATGGACGATTACCTCGCCGTTCGCCCCCGACTCTACCCGCCGCACGATGCCGCCATCGAATCGATGCGGCTGTGGGCCGAGCGACAAAGGCGCGGCGAGGCCGTGGTGTGGATCACGTTCGAGGGATGGTTCTGGTTCCCGCGGACCCTGATGAACATCGAGCGGCAGATGTACGCCTTCTACGATCAGCCCGAGCTGATTCACAGGATCAATCAGGACCTCACAGACTACCACATCCGCACGCTGCACAAGATCGCGAGAGTCTGCGTGCCGACGTTCATGACATTCGCCGAGGACATGTCATACAACCACGGCCCGATGATCTCCCGCGAGATCCTCGACGAGTTCCTCGCACCCTACTACCGGCAATTCATCCCGATGGTCCGCGAGCTGGACATCATCCCGATCGTGGACACCGACGGCGACGTGACGCGCATGGTGCCGTGGCTGCAGGACGTGGGCATCTGGGGCGTCCTGCCGCTGGAACGCCAGGCGGGCGTGCACGGCATGGATCTCCGCCAAAGCTTCCCCGACCTGCGAATGATCGGCCACTACGACAAGATGGTGATGAACCGGGGCGAAGCGGCGATCCGCGCCGAGTTCGAACGCCTGCTCCCGCTCATGAAGACCGGCGGCTTCATCCCCAGCGTCGATCACCAAACCCCGCCCGGCGTCTCCCTGGTAGACTACCGCCTCTACCTCCGCCTCCTGACGGAGTACACGAAACTGAGCTCATAGGGTGCCGCATCCATCGGATTATTCTTTGATATTCGGTCTCTATTCTGTTACTATCAGGTCAGAAGGATTATGAGGATTTCCAAATGCCGACAGTCTTGAGAACTGGCGCGTATCGACTGTATTGGCACAGCCACGAGCCAAACGAGCCTCCTCATATCCACGTGGATCGAGAACGTTATTCTGCGAAGTTCTGGCTGAGCCCCGTGCAATTGGCACGCAATATCGGGTTTGCCGCTCACGAACTCCGCAGCATTGAGCGATTGGTATTGCAGCACCAGCAGGAACTTCTGGAGGCATGGCATGGGTATTTTGGCGCCGAGCGCTGATGAACGAGTCAAATCCGTCAGATCGGACGATGACACCCTGAGCGTTGACCTCATGGATGGCCGGACGATTACGGTGCCCCTCGCATGGTACCCGAGACTTCTGAACGCGACGCAGGAGCAGCGGGACCATTGGGAACTCTCAGGCGGAGGCTACGGCATTCACTGGCCCGACATCGACGAAGACCTCAGCACGGAAGGATTGCTTCGCGGCTCCCCCGCCCCCAAAAGCCAGTTCGTCGAAGCCAAGCCGTAGCAGGTCTCCTTGCCTCTTCGGTCAACGTCCGAGCTAACCGGCGCGCCGTTTTTTCGCGCGTCCGGTTGAGTGACTTGTTGGGCGCGCGGTCTTCTTGGCAATCTGGATTAGGGACAGCAGGGCATTGTTCACAGCTCTTTGATTTGGGAAAGCTCGAGCGACTTCCGGGTCAAGTACAACAACGTTTGATGATTCGCGGAGACCTTCGGCATATTTGCCCCGCACGAGGCCCTTGGGAAAGTCCAATCGCTTGTACTCGCCACGCAATTCGCCTTTATCTGTTTGCTTAGCCTTCTTCATATAGTTGCCAGGGGATCACTCACGGCGGTTGCGGCTTCCTCAAACGAGACTTTGTGCTTCCGCAAGTTTGACCTGGCCTTCTTGGGATCCCATTCGATTCTCATTACTTAATTATACCATAGTTCGGACATCAACACTAATGAAAAGCTCACCGGCCGCACGGCTAGTACCCGAGACTTCTGAACGCGACACAGGAGCAGCGAGACCACTGGGAATCTTCGGGCGGAGGCTATGGCATTCGCTGGCCTGATATCGACGAAGACCTCAGCACCGAAGGTTTGCTTCGCGGCTCCCCCGCCCCCAAGAGCCAGTTCATCAAGGCGAGGTCATGACAGGCGTCTCTGTCTCTGCGCCGCACGACCAAGCGCCTTGCCTGGGCCGGTGGAAGCGCGATTGATATCGCGCGAAACTATGAATGCGGCCCTGGTCAAGTACAGTGACGGGTTCGGCCTCTAAACGCACATCCCGCACTGTTTCAACGCATCGCGAATCATTGCCACTTCGGCCTCATGGCCTTGGAGTGTCCGATACGTCCGGTACTTGACGTTGGGACGACGATTGCTCGGGTGTGTGAGTGCAACAACCGAGCAAGGCGTACGCATTCCCAGGAATTGGACGTTGTGTACAATCGAGCCAGCCGCGTCCAAATCACGCAATGTCTTGACATCGGCCCAACGACGCAACGACTGCGGCGAGAGTGCAGCCAGCCTTGGGGGGACTTCTTTCCCGAGTGTGAGTACAAGGCGGGGTTCCTGGGTCTTCAACTGTATCTTCATGAACTCGCAGCAGCGGTTTACGAACCTCACGTCATCTACCCCTGGAAATTTGCCCGTGGCCTTGATTCCCTCGCGTAGGCCCATGAAGAATTCCGTGAAGAAACAGGCTTCCGGAGCGATCCCGACCCCTTCGAGGAATGGGATCAACGTCCCCCACGTCGCCGGGTTCCGCTTACAGGGATCGCACGGACCTTTTTGCATGAGGTTCCGCGTGTTGTGGTAGGCGGTCTTGGAATCGAAGTCCTTGCCGATGATCATGACCCCTGCGACTGGGAATACCGAGGGCTGCGAAACGAGGTCCGCCATCCACAAGCCTGTACCCCCCGGGAAAAAGGCGATCCCGGGGAGCAACGGGCGCCCAGCGCCCGCGTCAGGGATTCGGAGAACGCCCGGCGGATAGGGTTCGACTTGAGTGAGCTGCGCGAACAGGTAGTTGACCTCGGGTGGCGCTTGACATTGGTACATGCGACTCCTCCTCAAATTGGCATAGTCGAAATCGTGATCGGGATACGGATCATCGCATGGCCAAGAGGATAGCACAGCATAGCGGTCCATGCAACTGAACCCACGAGAGGCATCTGCGTCGCGGCCTTTGGAAAGACCAGCACATGGACTCCCGCATAGCACCCATGCGCAGGCAGCGCCCGTTCGGCTCTCCCCGGAGCAGCCATCCCCGTCGGCGTGGCCGTGGTCGGATCGTCAGTCTTGTGCACTCCCAACATCCGATTCTCCTTCGCCCATGGCGAAAAGGATAAAGCGCCACGTCGGTCAACGCAAGAGAATCTGCGAAAGAAATGGTCAGGTCCAAGGCACGTCTTGAAGGACTCGGGTCTTCTCGGCGAGGTTGAAGAGTTGGCGGGCGTTGGTGTGCATGATGGGGTCGATCAGGTCCATCGCGTCGGAGAGGGTGAGCCAGCCTTCTTCGACCAGCTCGCTCAGGGCCAGGGCGATGCCCCGGCGGGCGATCGTGGCGTGGCCGAGGATCAGCTCCACCGGGACGTAGTCACCGCCGAAGGTCAGGATCTTGTTGGCCGGGGCGGTCACCAGGAACTTCTTGAGGAAGTCCTTCGCCGCGATCGGGTTGATGATCCACGACCAGCACATATCGACGTAGGCGTTCGTGTACTGCTTGGTGACCGCGAGCAGTTCCTCGTAGTACGGGTAGCAGATGTGCATGAGGACGAATTTCGTGTCCGGGGCCTTGCGGCACAGCTCCCCGGCGGAGCCTGCGTTGTGGCTGAGCCTGTCGAGCGGCATGCCGTTCTGGCCGGCGTAGTAGCCCGTGTGCAGCTTGACCGGCAGCTTGTACTGCGTCGCCTTTTGCACGGCGTACCAGAAAAGATGATCTTCCAGCTCCTTTTTCTCCTGGGCCGGCAGCAATTCGTTCACGATCCGCTTCCTGAAGAGCCCCTCGACCCTGCCCGCGGGGACCTGCTCGTAGTCGATGTCGCGGCTGTACGCGTTGCCCGACTTGACCGCGACGGCGTACTTGCCGTACTTGTCGAACCACCAGTCGATGACGGCGTGCCAGTCGTCCAGCGTGCGGACTTCGAAGCCGGTCGGCTTGCCCAGGCCGTCGAGGTCCGGGCCTGCGAACATCCCGACGATGCTGATGTCCTGCATCAACAGCGTGGGCATGCTCGTCTCGTAGAACACACGGTTCAGGTAATTCACCTGGCACGATTCGATTTTGCCCAACTCGCACAGGATATGCCTGTAGAAGCCCGGCTTTCGGGTCTGCTCGTACGCCGCCTGGACTTTGCCCGCGGTCGCCGCGGACAGGTCGTCCACATTGTAGAGCTGCTGCATCGCGATTCGCACGGCCTGGCCGTACCCTGTGTTCTTGACCGCCGGCCAGTACGCCTCCAGGAGCCGCCACTTGTCCGCCACGGGGGTCTTGCGCGAAAAGAACGCGTCGTACGCTTCCCTGGGCATCCCCGCCACGAGCAGGTCGGAACAGAGGTAGTGACTGAGCAGCAGGCTCCAATCGTCCGCCTGGACGCGCGGGTGCGAAGCCTCCAGCCGCTCCTTCTCCTCGATCAGGTGCTCGTGCGTATCGATCAACGTGGTCTTGAAGACCTTCTCGACAATCGTGGGGTTCGCCCGCCCAGGCATACCGGTCGCCTGCCCCGCCGCAGGCTCGCCACCACGGGCCCCTGCAGCCAGCCACGCCGATACCCCCAATCCACCGACGCCTTGAAGTGCATGCCGTCTCGAAATCGGCCCCATATCTGCCATGTCTTGCCTTCCTTATCCTGTCTGCTCCCGGTCCCCCACGCGGAGGGAGCCCGGGCAGCATTCGCGCTGTACGATACAGGATTGTCGGGACGGACGCAACACCGCTGACCAGCACATCGGGGATTCCATCGCGGCCTGAGCCAGCCGGCCTATTCCACCTTCTGGAAAGTAACGGGTTCGTTGCCGATGCCGAGAATGAGATTGCCTTCCGAGTTGATGTAGCCCTCGTAGGTGTTCTGGCTTTGCCGGATGGTGATCCGACGGGCACTTGCCGACCATCTCGCCGAATCCCCCTGCTTTGTCTCCACCTCCCCCGAATCTGAGATTCTGATTCTGGAGACGATGGCGGTTTGTCCCGGCCTGATTTCGATTTCCATGACCCCGCTCCTGCCCACCGACCGCCATCGGCCGAGGTAGCGTGTCTTCGGGTCCGACTCCCATGCCCGAAGCGTCACCTGCACGAACTGAGCGACGCCCAGACCCTTGACGACGCCCTGCGCCGTCGTTGCGATCTGATCCGCCTGTTGGCGCATCGAGCCCGGGTAACTGATCGAGAGCTGCGCCGGCAGGCGACCGGGCTTCACGAGCATCCGGACAAGAAGCGAATCGAGCCCATTGGGATCGATCTGCGCAGACTCGCGCACCTTATTCTCATGGTCCAGCACTGCCACCTCCACTTCCGGCCTGCCAGGGTCAAGCCGTAGAACGAATTCCCAGGGCCCCTCGCGCACGGCCTCATCCCGGTGCACTTCCGCCTGCATTTCCCGGCCCGTTTTCCTCACTAAGGCGATGACCGCGTTTTCCAGGTCCTCCGAGAACGCAATGGCATCCGCCGTCCGGTGGATATCGATCCGTATGGGCAGAGCTTCAGGCTGGGCAAGCTGCTTGCTGATATAGTCCAGCGCCTCGGTTTGGGACTTGAGCCCGACCGATTTGCAGTTGTCCGAATCGGAGAAGGGCTGGAGGTGTTCGAGGATGTGCACGGTTCCGTTTATGGCGTCAAGCTCCAGCCAGGTCTTGAGGCGCCATTGGGGTCTTCGGCCAAAGGCGTGCTCGGGAACGATGCCCATCGCCTCCCTGAGAGTGGCGAGCTGCACCACTCGCTTGGATTCGAGCTCGGCCGTGGCTAAGAGCAATTCGTGCCGAAGCTCGGCGGGTCCGGTCGTGGATTTGATTCTCTGCTGGATCTGCTCAATCTGCCGATCCAAGAGTTTAATTTGCGCATAGCTCTCGGTAACAGTGCGGGCGATCTTGAGCTGCTCGGGTATGCTGACGGATTGCTCCAGCGCGACCCGAAGCAACTCGCCCAGTTCCGGATCGCTCACCGTTTGCACCCGGCTCAGAACACTCGGGGTCCCTTCCTCCGCGACGGACAGCGACACCGGGGCTAGCGGCAGGGCCAGGCAAAATACGATGGACCACCTTCGAATGAATGACGCTTGCATGGTTCTAACCTCCAAAGCATTGTGCAATGATTGACTGGATCCCTTCAGCAGATGGGATTTCGCCCGACGGCATTTTCATGTCGGCAGGCTCCCGGCGTATGTCCTGCTGGTGGCGGTACGCCTCACCATCGGTGACAAGTGCACCCCCCGCCAAACCGGATGCGTTTGCGGAATCGTACGGCACGAGCTTGCTGGCACGTTCGTAGGCGAGGGCGACGCGCTCCTCCATGCCCAACTGCCTGAAGAACCGGGCGGCCTGCAGCCATGTGACGAGCTCACCCGGCACAGGCACAGTCTCCGCTGCGTCTGCGACAGTTGACGCTGCTGTCGGTTGGGCCACACCGGCAGGCAAGGAGCAGCGGCCGAGAAGAAACGACATGGCGGCGATGAAGACGGCCGCAGCGCTGAGCGCCGCGAATCGCCATCGGGCACGGACCTGTCGACCGTGGACGAAAGCCTCTGTGGAATCCAGAAGCACCCGCGCTCGAAATGCCTGTCCGGGCGGATCGCCTGACAGGCTTTGTTCGAGGAGATGATCCATATCCTGGCTGTTCATGTCAGTGCCCCCTGCTACCCTTCATTCTGCACTTGCTCGTACGCCTGAGCGAATCGGTCCCTGGCCCTCCGCAGAAGGGACTCGATCGCCTCGATACTCATGCCGTCGCTTTCGGCCATTTCTTTCATAGTCAGCCGCCGGAGGTACTTGTTCTCCAGGGCACGCCGGTACTCCAGCGGCAGGCGGGCCAACGCCTCGTGCACCATCAGGTCCGGCTCGGGGTCGCCCGTCGAGGCACGATGCTCCTTGCGCCCCAGCGCCTCGTGCCGCTGACGTCGCCGCTCCTTGGCTTCGAGGGTCAGGTACCGGTTCCTCGCGATCCCCAGCAGCCACGCCCGGAAAGTTCCCTGCTGCCGTTGATATCTGCCGATCCGCTGAGCGGCCGCGATGAAGGCCTGCTGTGTTGTCTCCTCGGCCAGTTCCCGCCGGCCCGCCGTCAGCGCGAGGCAGAAGCGGTAGACGGCGTCGAAGTGTAACTCGAACAACCGCCGCCATGCCGGCTCGCTGCCGCCCTGGGCCTCTCGGACAGTGGCTATCTCTGGCTCCACTACCACTCATTCACCGTGTATTCAGCAACTCAGGACTCATCCTGTTTTCGCTATCTATTCTCGCCGCAAGACGAAAATCCGTCACAATTTGACCGCCGCGTGGCCATTGTACTCCTGATTCCGCGGCAGCACAGCACCAGTTGCGGATGAATCCCACCCAATATGAGACTGTCGCCTCAACCGGGTTGCACAGATTGCGGCGGTCTGTTATGCTTTGCACGTTCGCAGATGTGTCGCACCTTCCTGGTTGGGGCGATCATTGATACAAACAGCGTATTGGAGGACATCTGGTGGGCAGGATCACAAAGACGTTCAGAACCTCTATCCTCATTTCGGCACTATTGGCGGGCACTGTTGGCGCGGCGTCGGCGGACGACTATTGGCCGGCGTGGCGAGGGCCGCAGGCCTCGGGCGTCTCTCCGGCCGGCAAGCCTCCGCTCACCTGGAGCGAGACCGAGAACGTCAGA
>Ga0315296_10003807_pt1 | contig 12515 bp, 27 predicted proteins | sample YL17G14_18_MG_FD_203921 | JGI IMG/M metagenome (GOLD analysis project Ga0315296, IMG submission 203921) | Sediment microbial communities from Yellowstone Lake, YNP, Wyoming, USA - YL17G14_18 | ecosystem: Environmental > Aquatic > Freshwater > Lake > Sediment | place: USA: Wyoming | collected... | reverse complement strand
CTTTGGAACGATAGTTTTGGCCAGTCTGAAGAGATCAGCCAGGGAACGTCGCAGGGAAACAAGAGTTAGGATATAGCATTGACAATTATATTCATAGGCCGGATAAGAAATCATTTCCAGTTTACGCTGGGGGTGTTAGCCTCTTGGAAATCAGCCTGATTCTCCTACAATCGGTTTTACGGGTGAGCCAGCCTTCCCAGGTAAACGGTCATTGTTGAAAATTCAATCATTTTTGCGTATTTATTTTCTGAAGTGAATATCCATATGCAGCCGGGATTCAACCTCGATGCATATGTATGGGAGGTTGGCGGCAGCCCGGGTTCGAGGCGGTTCCAGGGAGTCGAGCTGGTCCGGACCGGGCGCAGCGGATCCTGGGGATCGGATTCACTTCCCGGATGGCCCCGGGAAGTGTACCGCAGGGGCTACAGCGCAGGCAGCAGGGATAAGGGGCCTCCTATCCTTCCCAGGCACAGGACCGGGCCCCAGGGCCGCTACAGCGATTCTTCAGCCACACCCTAATGCATATGCATAGAGGTAGTTGGCAGCCGTCCTCGGAAGCACGAAGGGAAAGGTATATCGGCACCGAGGAGTATTCATGCATGGGGCAGGGGTATGTTCGGCGGAAGGGGTGGTCGCGCTTCCCCTTCCCTAGAGGCCGCGATCAGCCCCTCCCCAGGAAGTTACCCAGGAAGTACCCCAGGAAGTTACCCAGGAAGTATCTCAAGACCCCCAGATTCTCCGGGTACTCTCCAGCTACATCCAGCTCACTCCAGCTTCGAGCCCATTTCAGGCCCTTTCTGAAACAGTAATTATCAAAGTGTACAGAATGATAACTTTTCAGGTACGATCTGACCCATCCGGACCCGATCAGGGCAGATCAGAGGTGCCTTAGCTATCAAGCTGGGCTAGGATGAGGGTTATCGTTTTGGAAAATAGCATTTGCCACCATATTTGAGGTTGATAGTCTCAATGAATATTGCTCTCCATTTCTCTTTATTCCAATTTGAGCGGGAATGACAGGAATTACATAAGGGAATAAACCGTCGGGGAGATCCCTCATTACAACACGAATCTTTCTTATAATCGACGTGATGGACGTGGAGTTTCCTTTTATTTTCAGATTGGGATTTCCCGCAATACCCACAGAGATATCCCCAGAAAGAGCGGACCCGCTCTTTAAATTCCTCATTAAATCTGTGACAATAAGGCCCAAATGATATCCCCCCCTTCCAGTTCGGGTGTTTCTCACCCCGGAGTCCTGGGTGGGGCCTTCCTCTCTGGTGCTCACTTATCTTACGTCGGGCATTATTCACGATATGCGGGATTTTTCCAATTTTTGGTTGCAACTGCGCTAAGTTTCTTCCGCGTCGCTTCAGAATGGCCCATTCTCTCGAAACATTTATTGGGGGCTCGAAAATATAAACCATCCATTCCAAATGCGAAAGTGGGATGCAGGATCCAGCAGCCCCGCCAAGGCCCCTGGAAGCTCATGCTTGCAAAAAAGCAGGGGGATCCACCAGACACCCAGAGAAAGGCCCCTCTGGAACCCAGTATTCAAGACTCGTTTCGCGGCGAGCACCGGGACGAACCTTTTTAATTCGTGAGAGTGAATCCCAATATCGGAGTTAAATATTGGTCAGTGGAATCTTTCTGAGTCTATCGCTGAGGAGCGTGAGAAGGCACCTCCTCCGGTCCCTGCTCGCAGCCCTGGGCATCGTAATCGGGGTCATCGCCATCACGACCCTGGGGATCATGGGCGTGAACCTGTCTCTCTCAATCACCTCGCAGCTCTCCAGCTCGGGGAACGTCATCATCATCACTCCGTATACTGGGGTGAGCAGCTTCGGTGGGGGGGCGCAGAGCCAGCAGGTTACGGGGGTGACGAGCGAGAACCTGCATATCACTGAAAATCAGGTAAAGAAAATTCGGGGAGTAGTCGGGGCGAACCTGGTCATCCCAGTCCATTCGACTTCAGACCAGATTACCGTGGGGCCTGACAACGGGCGGGTCAGCATCCTGGGCCTGGACCCGGCAACGATTCAAAGCGTCCTGGTCGTCACTGAGGGGTCGTCCATCCGTGGTGGTGACGGGGCACTTATCGGGCCAACGCTCGCCACAGATTTCAGCCTGAAGGTCGGGAACAGGGTCAAAGTCGGGTCTGTGGCGGGAAACAACACGAAGGTAGTCAGAGTGCTCGGCATTCTCGAAGGGACCGGGTTCGGGTCTGGCCTGAACACAGATCGGGCACTCATCGTCACGGACCAGTGGTTCACAGCGGCATATGGGAGTGACGGCCTGTATCCCCAGGTGAACATCATCGTAAGCGACATCAATGATATCGGGACAATTGAGGGCAACATCGAGAAGGCATTGAACCGTAACCCAAAAAATAAGGAGGTCCAGATAACAGACTCGGGCCAGTTCCTGACGACCATCACCCAGACCCTGGGCACCATCACGGCCTTCGTCACGATGCTGGGGGCCATCTCGCTCATCGTGGCTGCGGTGAGCATCTTCAATGTGATGATCATGTCCGTGTCCGAGCGGGTTAAGGAGATCGGGATCCTGCGGTCTATCGGGACGAGGAAAAGCGAGATCCGGAAGATGTTTCTCTATGAGGCCGCCTTCATCGGGTTCATCGGGGCGGGGATCGGGGCCACCATCTCGGTCCTGACCGGGTATTCGCTGGTCCTGCTGCTGTTCGGGAACACGGACTACTTCTTCACGCCCGAGAGCCTGCTGTATATCCCGCAGGGCATGGCAATCGGGATCGTAGTCTGCCTCCTTTCGGGGATCTATCCGGCCTGGAGAGCGGCGAATCTCGATCCAATCGAGGCTTTGAGGGCGGAATAGATCCATGTCAGGCAGAAGGGGGAACTGGAGCAACAATCGGAAAACAAGAACCTGCGCGTATTGTGGACGGGATTTCCCCTCGAATAATGTCAAAACTGGGTCGTATAATTCTCAACACATAAGGTATTGCTCAAGGGCATGCTACCGGGCGGCGAATCCTCTTTCAAGACCTCCTAAAAAGGAATGCAGGGTCCAGTTAAAACTCCACCATGAAGCAATGAAGGAGGATCCGGAACGTCTCACCACGGAATTCATGATCGAGGTAATCGGGTGCAACTGCCCGAGAATAGATCAGTAACGAAACGAGAGAAATATATTATCGCAGCGACAAGTCGGATTAAGGAAAGGGGGCAGCCTGACGATGTATGGGGATTTCGACAACCTCGATGACCTCGATGCCATGCCGAGGGCTGGTGAGAGGAAACCTCTGGCACGCCAGGCGATGGCGGCGTGCTGTGAAGAGTGCGTCTTCAATCTCGACGAAATGGAATGCAGCAACCCTCACCACGTCAACGACCCAGAGGATCTGGACAGCAAAAATCCCTACGCTGCCGCATGCCGTGACTGCACACATAAGACCCGGTGCCTGGCAAAGAACCCGCGCCGCCCTCCAGCGAAGGTCGAAGAACGGCGCGAGAAGTGGGAAGCGGTGAGGGTATAGATGTCCTGGAGCGATGTATGTGATGAGATCCTGGCGGAGTTCAGCCGGGTTCTTGACGATTACAACGAGGAGAAGACCTACATCCACACGAAATACCTGGCAGACTTCATCATGGAGAACCCGGAGAAATACCCTCTTCTGAACCAGATCGGGAAGAAAACGACCATAGAGACCCGGCTGACCCAGTGTTTCCAGACGAGGGGAGATTTCATTCGCCCAACAGAGGAGGGAAAGCGAGCAGGGTACGCCGCGCTATGGAAGCGCGTTGAAGAGGAAAAGCAGGCGGTAGGAGGAGAGTGAGATGGGAACCACTGTTGCAGAAGTCATCGAAACGGTCCAGAGAATGAAAAAGAAAGAGATCAAGGCTCTTGAGGCCGCAAAGAAAAGCAATAAGGACAACTCCGTTTATTACGGGGCGAGAATCGGGATGCTCGATGAAGTTCTCGATAAAATAGACGCCCTGATATGAGGATGATCGATGTCTGAAGTAAACGCAAAAATCAAGGAGCCCCAAGCCAGCATGCTGCGGGAGATGGTCCCGTTGTATGGGCAGACCCCCGGGGAAGTGATCGGGTTCATCGTGACGGCCTGGCTGCATGAGCATTACGGCACGGTGAGAGAGAACCTGGACAGGACGAGGATAATTCGGGAAATGCTGGAGCGGGAAGAACGGGATCGGGGCTCGGGATGAATGAATCAATCGAGGGCCTGGAATGGGCCGTGGGCTTCTCTGATAACGTCCCGGAAAAATCCATCGACAGGATCCGGGCGAGGCGGGTGAGGAAGGAGCGAAACTTCAGGAGACACTGCGGCCACAGGAACAATCGCACGCCGAAAGAGGCGAGGATGTGCGGGATGAAGAAGCGATACGTGACCCTGGAGATGGCCCAGGCATTCGCCACGGTCATGGACCAGAAGCATCCGGAGAAGGCCCCGTTCAGCGCGTATCCCTGCCCGTATTGCCAGTTCTTCCATATAGGGGGGGCCAGGAAGGATGGATGAAAATTACGAGAAGGTAAAGGCAGAACTCGAAGCCAGGGCCGAATCCTATCCGAAAACCGACGTGAGGTTGATCATCACCAGGTACGAGTTTCGCATGGGGTAAGTCGATGTGGGCCACTGAGGACCGGATCTGCGAGGACTGTGGGAAGGAGTTCCCAGCCTCGAAGTTTGCGGACCAGAAGGCCAGGTACTGCAAGGGCTGCATCGGGAAACGGGGGGGGGACTCGAAACGGGAATATTATCACCAGGATCGGGGTCGGATATCCCCAAAACTTGAGCCACTCCTGCCGGAGTTCGCCCAGGTGCTCTCTGAATACACCGAGGAAAGGATATTCATCCACACGAAATACGTGACCGAATTCATCAGGAAGAATCGGGAGAAATTCCCTCTTCTGAACAAGTACCAGCACGATTACAACCTGAACCGGAAGGTGAACCAGTGTTTCGCCAGGCGGGACGATTTCGAGTTACACCGGCTCACCCGGGGTAGGCACGCAGGGCCGATATGGAAACGAATTTAGGAGGATTATGTCAGACAGATTACACCAGGATACGACGTATCAGTTCCTCGTCACGTTGGCACAGGGAGAATGTCAGTGTGCTACCGGCGAAGAAATGAAGGGTGGAGCATCGCCAGAATACTGCCCGGCTTGCAGGGCGGCGAAGATCCTGAACGCTTTCATCAAGGACGCCGAATATCTGAAGGCAGACCTAGACAGAAAGGCGCGGAAGAAGCCGTAATGGAGACGAACCCTTTTATCTTGGAATCCCTGATCTATCCTTTGGGTAAAAACAGAATGACTCCAAAACAGATTCTTACTATTCTCCTTATCGCAGGAGCCGGTATCGCAATTGTAGGGTGGATAATGGTCTGGAATATTGTCGCCGCAGATCCTCATGGGAATGCCTCATTCGGGTTCACAATGGGGGGCTTTGCGCTGGTGCTGCTCACCTTCATGGAGATTACCGAGCTGATAACGGTAGCACTCGGCAGGCCCCATTGCACTCTGACAAAGGATGCGCCACAATGAGGGAAAATGGGAAAATCAACTGTTGAAATCCCCCGAGGAATGATGGAAGAAATCGAGATGATCATCAGGGAAGAGAAGATCCTTGGGTTCGAGTCAATTGAAGAGTTCGCACGCGAGGCGATACGGGCCTCAATCGTGAAATATCGACCAATTCCATGAACTCAAACTTGGGGACGGAAAGTGGGAGAAACGAAGGAATACAAGGAATCTGACGATTTCGCCAGGTGGCTGATCCGTCAGATCAGGGGTGGCAAGCGTCTGAAGGCCAGGAATTTCCCATCGGAAGATATTCCCCTGGACGTTGCCACACTGGAGATCGTAAAGGAAAGGTACGCAAAATTTGTCGAGAAGGAACGCATGATAGGCGAGGTCCGGTAGGCCAGATACCAGGTGGAACGGCAGGAATATATAACCATAATGACATAGTGGGACATAATCAAATGGAGTAGGTAGGTGAAGGGGATGGGAGTAATCAGGTCCATTACATTCGACAAAAGCGCAAAGGAACAAATGCTCGACATTTTTGACAAGGCCGTTGACAGCGAGGGCTATATTGTTGAAAAGGGCGACATGAAACAGCGCGTTCTAATGCCAAACGGCGAACACATCCACATCGACGAATGGGCGGGGGTCCGCCCTGCCAGGAACGGAGTCGCGTTCATCAAGACCGACTTGCCTTCGCTGATCGAGCTCCTCGATTTTATGAAACGAAAGGATGCCCACACAGGCGCAGCAGAATAGGTAGATCGCAGGCATGGCCCACTGTCTGGATTTCTGGAGAAAATGGAAGCAGGAGGAGAACTTCTGCGGGGTGGGCAAGCTCCAGGTCAGGAAACTGAATAAATATCTGGCCCTCGCCACGGAGCTCAAAGAGAAATACGGGATTGACGAGGAACAGGTCTACACCCACCTCTCGGCCTCGGCAGTGAATAACACGGGGCTCTCGGGCCTGGTGGACTGCCCCTTGAGGAAGGAAGTCCTCGACAAGATTGCCGCGAATATCACGGGACAGAAACAGGTCCGCCAGCTCGACATTCTCGAATGGACTGGGATCCGGTCCTGGACGGACGATTTCGCAAAGGAGCACCTGTCGCCCCTGGCATTCCGGTCCTTCAAATACGCGGGAAAGCGGAACAGGGAACGGGCCATCAAACGGGCGAAGCTAGCCTCATCGGATAATCTCCAATACGGGCGGGGCAGCGATGCAGCCGACTTCCCGCTCGAAGCCAGACTGGACTACATCAGGCGCATCACCTCGATAGGCCAGGCAAACATCCTGAAGCAGATCATCGATGCAGGGCACGCGAAGGACGAATACGACGCGCTCTGCGTCGCCCTGGCCTGGGCCTCGGAGAAGGTGGCCGCCCAGACCCCGGCACCAGTGGCGGAGAAGCCACCGGACCCCCAGGACGTGATCGAATACGGGACTGAATTCAGGCTGGAGGAACTCCAGTTCCTCGGCCAGTTCGAGGATATCAAGGTCGCCTGGAAGAAATACAAGGAGACGTTCCCGAACAGCAGACGTACGTACAACTCGATAAAGGCGAAGATCCTCACTCATAACCGGCAGATAAGAGCCAGGGAAAAGCGGGAAGAGATTCCGAAGGACGGAATCATCGTCGGCGGGAAAGTGAAACAAATCGCAGGAAATGAACGCGCATACGGGGTCGGAACGGTTGAATGGATCCACGGAAACGACGTGAGGGTGAAATTCGTCAGCAGCACGAAGATCCTGCTCAGGGACCACTTTGAAGCTGTGGATATGGAGAAATTGTAAAAATCATAGAGACGAAACCTTTTATCTTGGGAAAGCTGACCCTCTTCAGGGTAGCGTGGAAAAGCTTTGCGAGGACGCGGGTATTGGGTGTGCAGTTGAGACCCGGGAAAGCTCAACTCGTCCAGTACTCCTTTGGCCGGTAACTGGCCCTCGCCTCCCTGGACACCGAGGGCACGGCTACCCTACTTTTTAGAAATGCAATCACGGAACGGAACTCTTATACAATGACATGACCTCAAAAAAGTAGGATGGAAAAAATGGACCTTAATACATTCTTGAAAGAGGCAGGCTGCTACCATTGTGGCGGTAAGATCGGGGGGACCGGGCGGCCTATCGTCATAGTTCCCGGAAAGAAACACGGAGATATCAAAACATATCACCTCGAATGTCTTCTCATTCACGGAGAGAAATCGGGATGAAATGCAGGTGCGGATTCGAGGCCCCGGAAATCGAAGACGTGTGGGAGCACACCTCACGTCCGTCGGCAGATGGGACCAGGATCGTGGATGAACTCCGCTGCCCGAAATGCAGACGGGTAATGTCAACGACCTCAAGAGAAGTTCCTGATGGCGAATGAACCCTGGCGGGATTTCCTGGGAATCTATCTCTGCAATATCGTCCCGATAGGCGGGGCTTTTCTGATCCCGATGATGTGGCCCCTGCTGTTCGCAACCCTCGGCCTCGACTGCATCTTCTTGGTAGCGCAGATCCTGGCCTGGCGGAATGAGCCCGGGGCGGAACGATATAATTATATAGGCATAATGACATAGGGGATAGTATCAGGGAGTAGGTAGGAAATAATCATGGAGAATGAAAACACTGAGAAGATCGTGAATGGCAGCCCAGATACTAATTCTGGATTACCCGTGGTAGAGAAAATCTGGCCCGAAGGATGGAAGAATAAGTTATATTTTGGTGACAATCTCACTTTAATGAGGGACAAGCGCAATTTTGAGAGCGGAAGCGTTAATCTGATTTACCTCGATCCGCCATTCAATTCTGGAAGAAACTATAATTTGATTTTTCAGGAGGAGAATGGCCTAGATTCAGATGCTCAGATTCATGCATTCAAAGACACTTGGAAATGGACAGAGCAAACGGTCAAAGATTGGGATAATCTCAAAGCATGGCTTACTGACCAGGTAGAATCACATCAATCTATCAAATCAGAAAAATTGCTCGGTCTTCTCGAAGGTCTGATTGATAAGTATCTCAAAAAGTCTTCAGTGGCAGCATATCTCGTTGAAATGACTCCCCGCTTAATTGAGATGCATAGAATTCTAAATGATAAAGGGAGTATCTATCTTCATTGTGATCCGACGGCCAGCCATTATTTGAAGCTACTAATGGATGCAATATTCGGAGTGGAAAATTTCAGGAACGAAATCATCTGGTGTTACGCAACTCCAAGTGCGGTACAAAAATCATTTCCAAACAAACACGACGTTATTTTGTTCTATACAAAAACAGATGATTATTTCTTTGAGTCCCCCAGAATCCCCCATAAGAGTGGATTACATAATAAAGGCAAAGTATGGAAAGCAGACTACGACAATCCAGAAAAAGTAAAAGATTTGGAAAGCCTCGGTAAAAAGGTCGAAGATTGGTGGATTGATATTTATCCAGTTGATAGAGTCAGGACAGAGCGTATTGGTTATGACTCACAAAAGCCAGAAGCGTTATTGGAACGGATTATCACGGCGTCATGCCCAGCGGACGGCATAGTTTTTGACCCATTCTGCGGCTGCGGAACAACCGTTGCAGTAGCGCAAAAGATGGGGGTAAGATGGATCGGTATTGATATCACTCACCTAGCAATCCAAACAATCCGCAAAAGATTTGATGGAGCTGGTGTGAATAAAGAAACGTATGAGATCAGGGGCGTGCCAGTGGACCTTAATAGTGCAAAAGCACTTGCAGAAGAAGATCCATACGAATTTGAGTATTGGGCCATATCTCTAACCATATCTTTGAAAGGAGAAGAAGTACGCCCGTTAAAAGATAAGAAGAAAGGTGGTGATGAAGGAATTGATGGAAAGCTCTTCTTCAAAGAAGATGGCGAAAAAAAGACCATGATCTTATCGGTGAAAAGCGGCAAACCTCTCGCTAGCTATGTTGATCAACTTCATGGAAGCGTGGATAGACACAGGGCACAGATGGGGGGTTTAATTTTACTTAATAAACCCACAGAAGGCATGCTAAAACGGGCCGCAGAATGTGGAACGTATCCTTTTAAACTCGCCGCCGGTAAGACAAAGGATTTCCAAAAGATTCAAATCATAACCATCGAAGAATTATTGAATGGAAAGAAACTTGATTATCCGTATTGGACAAAGGAAGACATTAGCCAGCCCAAATTTAAACCCCGAGGTAGGCAAATAACCCTAACTGAATCAAAACCGAAACCAATCGATTCGGATTGAATGAAACCTTTAATATCCCTCCCCCCGTATACCTCCTTCGAGGCAAAGGCAGATGGCAGCACTATCTGTTGTAACATTCAGGCGAAAGAAGTATTACGTCGATCAGCGGCTGAACCAGTTGAGGAACGTGAATAACCCTCACGATGTCATCGATACGCACGAACTCGACCTGAGCGAGATGATGCAGATCAGCAAGCAGCTCCAGAAGAAAAAATAAATCCCTTCTCTTTCATGGCCCGGACAGACCGGGACTCTTATATATCAATAACGACATAGTGCCCATCTCAGAGGAGTTCAGGGAGAATGGACACCGATAATCAGCAGAAGACTGGAATCCTAGCGATCATGACCGGCGCAACAATGATTCTCGCCGCCGTCTTCACCATGGCCGTATTGCCTGTAGGGATCGCCTTCGTCAAGCTGACACTCGACGCCATCGTGATACTCGGGATCGCGCTGGCCCTGGTGGGCGTCGGGTTATACATGACCTCATTCAGTCATATGGAGCAGAAGGCTTCGTCATGAAGATCTAAGAACACCGGATATGGACAAAGCACAGGCAGAAACCGTCGTAAATAACATTCTGGACAAGCTCCGGAACCTCGATGTTGATGACGAAGATCAGGTGGCGAACTTCAAGGCGGACATGATCACATGTCTCGTCGAACACGGCATCGCACAGCCACTGGAACCGCTCGTGGACAACGAGGGGGCGAGGGAGCTCCTGAAGAACCTGGACCACCTCGCCGGGGAGCATATGGTCGAGGCTGAGGAGCTGATCGTGAGTGCTCTCGAAGGCGGCGACTACACCGGGGCAATCCAGGCCACTGGGTTCCACCAGGGCTGCCGCTCGATGAGGGAGGAGATCCGGGGGATCCTCAACAGCGAATTCTCAGAGGGCGAAGAGACGGGATGAGGCCGGGAATGAGCGAAGCGGTACTGAGGGAAGGGCTGCTGCTGAAGGAGAACGAAGAACCCATCAATAAATTCAGGGAACTGTTCGAGTTCCTCCAGGGGAAGGTTCCAAAAGGGATAAAAATCCCGAAGCGCGACATCCCGAAATTAACGAAGGACCAGGCATGGTATGCAATCTGGTTTTTGCAGGAAGTAACCGGGTGCCTGTCGGACCGGATCGAGCGATGCGACAGATGTGGCGATCTGTTCGATAAAAGATACGAGGGGGGATTCTACCAGGATAGGCAGTATTGTGATATCTGTTATCGAATTGTTCAGGCAGAGGGCGAGGGCTGATATGGACCGGCTCACCTGGACCGGGAAGCGCGGGGTGGCAGGCCATCTAACGTATCACGGGACCAGAGGGACATCAGGGAAAGGGTTCCCTCTCTTCTCGATCTACTGGGATGTCTCCCACAGAACAAAGGTCGGCAATTCGTACCGGCTCATCTCGTACCTGCCCGGCACCGTCGGGCTTGAAACACCAGTCCATAGCGACAACCTGGAATTCCTCAGGAACCTGGCGGAATCAGTCTTCAGCGACTGGCTCAGAAGGATGGACCTGAAGCCCGTATAGGCGACCTCATGGTTCAGTTCCTCATCTCGGGTGAGCCCTTCCCGGACTCCCACAGGCTCTACATCCACTTCGGGGAAGCGGACGTGATAAGCCTTGAGATGACCCGGGAAGACCTGGTGCGGCTGGCCATGAAGATCAGGTCGTATCTCTCGACTATTGATACTCTCTCACCGGAGCAGCGGCAGACGAAGGCGATGCAGGAACAGAACGTCCTGTTACTGATGGCGGCGATAGGCGAGAACGGGATCGATAAAACGAAACTCTTGGCCTGGCTGGAGAAGATGGATCCGGAGGCCCACACTTTCACGAATCGTAATCTGAGGGCAGTCCTGCTGAAAGAAATCGGGGACGGGGCATTCGATATCGAACCCTGATCAGAGCGGGAGAAATATATGGTTGTAGCGAACATGGAGTTCTATGAGTGAGGGAAGATGTTTCAGATAAGACACGAATCGGGATCTCCAGATTATGAAGTCTGGGCCCGGCAACTGTTCGGAAAATTCAAGTGGGGCTTCATCAAGAGCTTTCCAACTGAGGCTGAGGCACGGGCATACATCAAGGACTGGATAGAATTCGGGGAGAAGGACACCAGTTCACCGGCGGAGATCATCGCATCTCTCGGGAAGCCCTGCTGAATCCAACGGAGGAGGTATGCTAGGATGGTGGAGCTGGTGGGGGCCGGTCATCATCGAGATCACAGCCCTCGCGCTGCTGTTCATCCTGGTATACGGATTCTTCGTTCTCATCCTGCATCTCTGGGGCATCTCGATTGTCGATGCCGTCAGGGTAGGGATGACATTCATCGGGCTGAAACCATTGTGAGGTAATCTGATGGAAGAACTACTTAAAATCAGACTGATTGCAGGAATCAAGTGCAAAGACGGCAGGCATTTTGCAGAACTGGTCTGCCATGACGAGGTAGGCAGGCCGGTCTCGGTCCTTGTCCCGACCTCGGATATCTGCGAGCAGGAAGGCTGCGAGATGTGCGAGAAACATGCGACCTGTGAGATCATGGCACCGCTTGAGATCGAGCTGGGCCGGAGCCTCATCATCAGGCGCGAGACTCCAGTGGCGGCGGCAGCCACCGGAAACCAGTAGGGGGGGGAAAGAGGAATGGTAGACGTACCGCCGTTACTGGTCCTCCACTTCCCCGCGATAGGGGCCTTGCTCGGGGCGTTCCTGGGGGTCTTCGTGCCAGGCTCCGCAGGGCAGTTAACGGGAACCCCGGTAGGCTTCG
>Ga0315296_10003806_pt1 | contig 12515 bp, 15 predicted proteins | sample YL17G14_18_MG_FD_203921 | JGI IMG/M metagenome (GOLD analysis project Ga0315296, IMG submission 203921) | Sediment microbial communities from Yellowstone Lake, YNP, Wyoming, USA - YL17G14_18 | ecosystem: Environmental > Aquatic > Freshwater > Lake > Sediment | place: USA: Wyoming | collected... | reverse complement strand
CAGCCTCATAGACTGGCAATACGTCTCCGCGATCCTCGAGGCGACGATGAGCGAGAAGATGAAGTTCGAGAGGAGCTGGATCATCAAGGTCTGCAAAGGAGCCCGCAGCCTGCAGCAGGTCTACCAGAACATCAAATCAGCCCAGGCCGACGCGAGGAGATCCCTGGACGAATCGATCTATGAGAATCTCGCGGCATATTTCGAGATCATCCTGCCCGAGATGAAGAAGTATGCCTTCTCAGAGAGCCTCAGCCTCAGACCGGGATTCAACGTCCTCAACCTGGTGGGGATGGCTGACGAGATGCAGCAACTCGTCATCGAGAGTGTCATAGGCTACGTCCTCAAGAACCTCAACGATACCGTCGTGATCATACCCGAAGCCCATAAGTTCATTCCCGAAGGCAGGAACACGCCGGTCAAGGCGACCGCCCTCAGAATGATCAGGGAAGGCGCGGCGGTCGGCGACTACCTGTGGATAGATACCCAGGAGACCACCAGCGTGAGCAAGGCATTGTTGAAGCAGTGCAGCAATTGGATCATGGGCTACCAGCAGGAGAAGAACGAGGTATCCAACGTCCGCGACAACCTGGGAAAGAGGAATATCACGGAGGAGCAGATCATGAACCTCAAGATCGGCCACTTCATGGTCTCCCTGCAGCAGAAGTTCTACCACGTCTACGTTCTCCCATCCGGAATAGATCCGGAGATGGGGCGGAAGGTCGCGTTAGGGGAGATAGATGTCGACGAGGTGCGGGGGATTCTGAACGGCAGGAAAAAACCGGTCACGGATGCTATTGCCCGCTCATTCAAATTAATTGAGGAAGATAAAATGATTATTCCGGATGCCTCAAAATTCGTGGAGGGTGAAGATTCCTCTCTGGGTCCCGGGCTCTTTGATAAACCTTCTCAAATGGGTATGATGACGGAAATCAATGAGAGACTAACTAAAACACTTGAGGCCCTCGACAGGGCCGAGATAAGGACGAACGAGCTCGACGACGAGGTTGACATGAGGATGGCCGACATCGCCACAATGCAGAAGATTATCGAGGTCAAGAATACCCACATAGACGAACTCCATGCTGAAATCTACTGGCTGAACGAAGATCTCTCCGTATATGAAAGCTTCAAATTACAGTTGGTGGATTTCATTCTCCCCTCTCTAAAGAGAGCCAACATCTTCCAATCGGTTCCCGATACCGGGGGCAAAACGGTAAAGATGATAACCGAGCAGGAGATCGAGAGCCTCATCGATAAAAAATTGAATAAAATTGGGAGGCCCAAGATAATCGCGGCGACACAGGATAGCACAAGTTTCCCGTGGATCAATATATGGTTGCCCAAACTCGACGGCATGCAGCAGAAGATCATCAGGAAGATGGCTGAGAAGTTCCCGCTCACATTGACGAAATCGGACATCAGTTTATCAACTGGTTACTCACCTCGGGGCGGGAGCTTCAACGACGCCCTCAGCAAACTCGTCAAATGGAAGCTCCTTGTGAAGGACGGAGAAAAGTATAAACTCGCGCAGGGGCCACCGGAATGATACTCGAAGGTGAGTTGAATTGACTGATAATCTGATAGTTCCCCTCGAGGAGAAGGACATCAAGCAAATCGAACAGGGTAATATCTATTCGGCGATGTTTCATGAGACGGAGAAACGAGGCAAGATAATGATCCTCGTAGCCTTCGACACGACGAAGATAGTGAAGGGGGATTTCGAATCCGTTCTCGAGAAGGGTGTGGATATCATACCCAATCTGATGAATCGCGAGCAGTTGGAGAGGATCAAGAGACATGAGGGAGCTCTCATGGGTTCCAAAAATCCCATCCTCGATGTCCAAGTAATGGTCATTCACGTGGATGATTATAAGAAAATCCAGAAGGAACTAGGCATATGAATGCGGAACAGCGAATGGTCGAGGAATTCCATAAAAAATTTGGCTTCACCCTCAATGAGAAACCCACAATCATAGAGGGGAATCTATGGCGGATTAGATATAATCACTACCGGGATGAACTATTAGAATTACATTTAGCTCATCTTAAGGGCGATGAATTTCTCCGCGGAGTTAAAGTCGATTCCATTTTGGGACGGACCCAGGAGGTGATTACTCGTGAAAAGTGTCTTGCCGGTATCGCAGACGCCATAGCGGACGGCATCTATTTCCTCCTCGGAACAGCCTCAGCATACGGCCTCGAAATGGAGCCGATCTTCAGGGAGATCCACAGGTCCAATATGACGAAAATCCAACCCGAAGGAGGAGACGCAAAAGCCGTGAAGGGCCTTGATTATAGTGAGCCCGATCTTCTATCAATAATCGAGAGGCAGATGAGACAATGAGCATGAGAGGACATGGTTTTGAGGACGATTTTGATCCCAAGAAATTGCCAGGAAATCCTAGGCTCATGAGCGATGTCTCGGAATTCCTTGAGGAGAGGAAGAGAGAGGTCCGAGTCTATTCTGAGGGGGAATATGAGTGCCATCGTTGTGGGGATTGTTGTGTCTATAATTATTTCCTGATGAACATACCGCCTGAGCTCATGGATCTCCTCTACTCGACTCCCCCGAAATATTATTATGGTTACTGGATCCTGACGTTTGCCCGGGAGACACCCGACATGGGCACCAAGCTTCACCTCTTCATGCCGATCCCCCAGGCAGCCGAGGAGGGGCAGAGGATGTTCCGCTTCACCGGCGACCTTCCGAGGCCCCACCTCGATTTCCTGGATAAGACGGGGAGGAGGCACGGCTACTGGGTCATGCGGTCGGATGGCAAAATCGCGATCTATAGTCCCGCTCCATGTGAGAACCTCAATGACGAGGGATTATGCGATATCTATGAGAACAGACCTCTGATATGCCGCGATTATTTCTGCGGAAGATACTTGAGAGGTGAAGAGAAATAGTTCAGTCAAAGAGGCTTTTTACGGTGACGAAGAGATTTGGCCCATATATATGCAACAGGATTAAACCTGACGGGAAAATATGCAACAAAAATATCGGGATCGGCGAAAAATGCTTGACCATCCTGAGGATCCATAGGATCCAACCCCATAAGAGAATTTACTGCATGGACTGTGCAAAGGAGTTGAACCTAGTCTAAAAAGGAGGAGCCAGTATCGATGCCGAGTAAATATAGTAGCACCACTCCAAGAAGTGTTCTCAGTAAGGCGATAATTGAGGCTGCTAAAGATAAGGATTGGATTGGGGCTAAGGATTTACTCAAAGATGTCTGTTTGGTAGACGGCGTTAGTATCAGTGAGAGTTCTCTTTCAGGTAGATTGCGCCAATTATTTTTTGAGGGTATCTTTGATAGGCTACTTGTGGAGAAGGGGATAGGTGAAAGCTCTCAGTATTTCGTGTATAAACTAATCCCGAGAATTGAAGGAAAGGTCTTTAGGAGAAGCGAAATATATTGGAATAATCTCGAAACGGATCACGTGGGGATAAAACGAATGATTGAGGCAAATAAGGATGTGTTCGCCGTTAAGACCCTCAAGGTCTACTTTTTATGTTTGACTCGCCTCTCAAAAGAGGTTAATCTGGACGACCCAGTAGCGGTTGAGAAACTCATAGATAGCTATCGCTCATCACGCAAGGGTAACTATCGTAGACCATACGAACTTTATCTCAAAGCAAATAAGAAACAGATTGCGAGGAGGCTGAAAAAGAATGACGGTTGAAGAGGATATCGTCAACTACCTGAGCGAGGAGACGGGTGTCCCAAAAGATGTCCTTATCGCCACTATCAATGGAGATCTGGATGAAGTAATGCTCCGTATCACGAAATGGCTCGATGAGGGCTGGGCTGAGATCACGGATTACGTTTACGCAATGAACGGAGAATGGCACAGCGAAGGCAAGAACAGCCACTGGACCTTCCCCTTAGATCAGATCACCGAACGCATAGAGGATCAAAAAGTCCATGATGAAAACGAGGATCTCCTAGACTGGGTCGAGACACTATCGAAGGAGGACCAAGACAGGCTAAAAGAAGAAGTGCGAGCCGGTGGATCCAAGGATGAGACTTTGAGACAGAAATGGGATCGGGTGAGGGATATAAAGAAAAGATGGAAATAGAGATGGGAATAATAATATCCTAATATTTGAAGGAGATTATTATATATAATAATTAGGTTTTAAGATATTATTCGCATTAAGCAATATTTAGATAAATCAGTTAAAGGCGTTGGGATGATCCGAGGCTTTTTAAACCAAACAAGTCTCTATTCTATACGTGGGTATGGAATTGGACGAGGAAGTCTATATATTATGGAAGAAGGTCAGAGACGAAGTTAAGCGCCTCGAGGGCTGGGGGCAGAGGATAAAGATCCAGCTCGGAGAAAATCCCATGATAGAGACCGAAGACATCCCATTATCCCAACAGAGGCAGGGCCGATTCGAGACCAGGCAGCCTAAATCGCTCACCAGAGACGAACTCGAATCGATCCTGAAAGGATTTGAGGATCTCGTCACCATAGAGGAAGGAAAAGATGTCTTCCTGGTTAAGCCGAAGAAATACTTGGGGAATCAGTTCGATCCACTCAACGATATGTTAAGGAATGCCGTCGGAGTCAAGACCTGGACCGTTGAGGAAGAAGGCAAAAAGAAGCACTGGAGGATCCCGAAAAAGTGAAGATTAGAGATTTATTCCGTGTTTATATTTGGAACATTATTCAATGGATAAACCGGCATTTTTTAATCACTTATCCTTTAATTGAGGACTGTGCTAGATGCCAAGATTGTGGGAGAAACGTCCACGATTTTATAGTTCCAGACGAAATATGGAATAAAATAATTGGATCCCCCGATGGCGTCTGGTGCTATGATTGCTTCTGTAATCGAGCCGATAAAAAACTCGGTATAAAATGGAGAATGAGATTAATTGAGAAATGGGGTTGATTTGGATTGAAAGCTCTTCTCGTCCAGGTCGACGAACCAAAGGATTTTCCTAACCTCAGCCTGATGAAATTATCCGCGATCTTCAAAAAGAAAGGAGATGAAGCAGACCTCCATGTCAGTGATCCCGATAAGGTCTTCGTCAGTGTCATCTTCTCGAAGAATTATTCTCAGGCCAAAGGTATACAAGGTCTCTATCCGAGGGCAGAGATATTCATCGGAGGTCCTGGTGCAGGCGGCGGAAGCTTGGAGGCTCTTTATCCGGGTATCGACGACATCATGCCTGATTACGATCTCTACGGAATAGACTATAGCATGGGGTTCACTAGCCGTGGATGCATCCGTAAATGCCCGTTCTGCTTTGTTCCGTCCCTCGAGGGAGAGATTCGAGCCGGAACGCCGATCGAGGCTTTCCATAACTCCGACCACAAGAAGATCATACTCCTCGACAACAATTTACTTGCCTCCCCAACAAGGGATAAGACGCTCCAATATCTTGAGGATAACAATCTCAGGGTCAACTTCAGTCAGGGTCTCGATATCAGGCTCGTCGACAGGCAGATCGCCGAACAGTTGAGGAGGATTAGATGCTTCAATTGGAGGTTCAGAGCTCATGCATTATACTTCGCGTGGGATCTACCTGGCTACGAGAAGGAGGTTCTTAAGGGGATTGAGATCCTCCTGGACGCGAAGGTTCCCCGCGATTACCTCATGTTCTATATTCTTGTGGGATATAACACGGGTCTCGATTTCGACTACTACCGGGTCAGGACGCTCCTCGACATGGATATCGATCCCTATGTCATGGTCTATAATGACAGGCACGATATTCCCATCCTCCAGAAATTGAAGAGGTGGTCAAACAGACATACCCTTTGCAAATCCTTCCCATTCAGTGAATACAAGGCTTTAACGCCGAGGCAGAGGATGATGGCCAAAGAAGCAGAAAAAAGTTTTCACTCATCTGGAGGATCCGAAATCAATTGACCTTCCATTTGACAGGCGAGATCGGCCAGCCGGAGGCCCTTATTTGTCAGATTAATGGTCCTCGAATAGGGGAAGGCAATCATCTTGTTGTCCTCGACGATTCCATTCGCCTTGAAATCCTCCACCGAAGTATAGATGCGGCCCTGTCCTATCCCGAGATCCGTCATCAACTGGGTTATAGGCTTCGGCCCATGTCGGAGTTCCATAAGGATCCTCAGAGCGCCCTTCTTCTCGAGAACCTCTATGCCCATTGATTATCCAATGTAGATGAACAGGCTTAAATATTTTCATACTATGTAATTGTTAAATGGTTTTAGAAGTTCACTCAAGCGTCATTCAGGCCAAAAACGCTATGACCCAATACATCACGATCCCATCATCGATGGTCGCCGATTCCCAGTATCCCTTCCGAGGCGTCGGGAAAGTTAAGATCATGGTAGAACCAAAGACAGGGATTATGACCATAATCAAAAATGATTAGATTTCTGGCTGGAAGTCCACTCCCAGGACTTCTCCGTCCTTGGAGAAGACGGCTGTAAATTCGCCCGTTAAAGCGACATCGACGAGGATTCCTTCCCTCGGATTCTCGAATGCATTAGAGACCCATCCGATCTTCTGCCTCGTCTTACCCCTCTGGACATAGAGGTGTTTGCCGACGAAGAGTTCGGGCTTCACCTTCTCCGGATCGTATTCTCCTATCTTCAGGACCATCATTCTCAGGATCTCGAATCTTCCCATGGTTAATTATAATCCTTAAACCGTTTAAGGTTATCCCGAATCGTTTATTTACTGGTTACTTAAAATAGATAGACGATAGTTCATTGGTCACCAAACGGTTATTGACGACCCGGCAGAGGGCGGCCATCGAGAATTATATCGATACCATGCCGATCTCCATGCCGCAATACCTCCGATCGTTGAAAAATATCATCAAGGGCGTTGATCTCGATCAGATGCAGAAAGATCTCGAGCTCATAAGAGTCTTCATGAGCATCGAGATTAAGATCGGTCGGAAGCCGGCGAGCTGGCACGCGGATCTCAAAAATGTCATGAATATCAGGCAGAGGGCCGCGGCTGATGTCAGAGCATCGTTCAGAGTAGAAAAGAAGACTCAGTGAACGACTTTCATATCCTCGATGATTTTATTCAGAGATTCTATCTTCTGCTCCATCTGTTCCATCTCAACTATTAATCCAGAGTTCTCCATGGTCTCCTCAAATATTCGCCTCGGACAGAGGGAATAACCACAGTTTCTCCCCTCCCATAGACAATATAAGCCGCCAAGTCCAGCCGCACAGGGGCAACTCTGTTTGAGCGTCTTCCATGCCTGGAATTTCTTGATCCAGAGGGGCTGATCGATTAACGGGGCCTCCTTATTTGTGGCTGCCATGTCTGATCTTTATCTCCCTCTGTCTCTGAACTCTTCTATCGATCCGTATATTTGGCTTTTTTGTCTCAAGCGTCTGTTTATACAGGGCATCCTCCTCGAGATCATCGCTCGATGTCATACCCTTATCGCTCATCTTGGCTCCGTCATCTCCAATAGTCTAGGCTACTATTCATCACCGCGCGGTAGATCCTGGGAACTCTTTATGTCCCTCAGCTGCTTCTCGTGGGCCGCGAGGACATCCAAGTCCGAGGACCTCGTTGATCTCGCCATGATCAGGCCGAGAGATAGATCTATCCAGAAATCGCCGGCGACGAGGTGATAGGCAGCCTCGTCGATGACCATCCTCAGGTTTTGGTAAGGCGATAATCCGAAATAGACTCTGGGCCTCGATCCTATCTCGAACTGCGGGTCTCCGTCGATCACGACGTCCACCCCATAGAGTATGTCGCCCTGTATCTGAAGAATCCCGTCGGATCGCGAGATGAGCTCCGTCAGCTTCTTGGCTTCGTTGGTCGCCAACACCCTGTATCTGTATGGCGGGGCGAGGACGCCGGAGGCCTCGTAATGGAGTTGCCGTTCGAATCTGAACTGGCTGAAGCATATGGTCCAGCCAGCCCTCACGTGTGCCTTGGCGGTTGGGTTCCAGTTGGCGGTGAGATCCGGGGGAGTCAGGTAGAGGATACCGGTATCGATCTTTGAGACCGTGATCCTCTCCGTTGCTGCCCCGTCGACGAGTTCTATCTCCTGAGGCTGATATAGGAATGTGCTCATGACCGGCGAGGCAGCCGCGAGGCCGATATATTGCTGCGGATTATTCACGTGAATGTGATTGTCCCCTATGGCGGCGGCGTAGATATTCTGGCCGGGGCCTCTACCAGGGTTCGCTTCGGCGAGACTACAGAATATCGCTGGCCAGTTTATCTCGGTTGGGTCCGGTGGAGGCGTCGCGGGGTCATCAATCAGTATGAAGCCATGTAGGTCGATGATGCTTCCGGCCTCATCGCATTCAGGAAGAAGCAGATCGATCTCCGTCCAGTCGGCGCTGTCGATGGTATCATGATTTGATACGCCGAGGGCTTCCTGGATGCCTTGGCCGAAGTTGAAATACCATCCGTCGTTCTGGCGGCATCTGATGTGTATCCGGTAGACGGATCCCGGGGTTCCATCGTAGGTCGCGTGCCTGAATTTGAATTTGAGACGGCGGATCTCCCTGAGGTCGAGGGCTAACTCGGGATAAATATAGTTGTCCAATGCGTCGATTTTCATCCCGAAGTTGAGGTTGAATTGCCAGACATTATCGTTCTGGAAGCAGAGGGCGGATTGACCCTGATCATCCTGGATGAGCGTCACATCCGTGTAGGTCTGATCGATTGGATTGGATGGCGGTGGGAAACTGTATCGCGCGAATGATCTATGCGTGTTCGTAGGATCATGCCATATACTGGGGGTGGCGCACCATAGGTCACTGGCGGCCGGGATCGTCGTCGTGATGCCCTCGGCAATGAGATGCGTGATCCTCTCAGTCGTGTCCCCCATCAGCAGTTTCGGAACGCTTCTCACATTCTCCCCGTATCGTATGTTGGGAGCGATGGGGCCGCCGCCACGTGGGAAAAGGCGCACATATCGCAGGTAATCGATCGTCCACTCGTATAGGGACTCGTCGCAGATCTCGGCCATGATATCCCTAGCGGGATCCTGCTTGAACGTCTTGGACCACCTGAGGAAGAGGTTGCTCTGTTTCACCATGGCATTGTCGGCGACATGATACCCGGGTATATTTGTGATGCCGGGAACGGGAGGTAGATTGAGTTGATTCAAGGGGAACGGGGTTATGCTGGAGCAATAGGGATATTCGCCCGCCGGGGTGATGTCGTCATATACCCAAACATCGCCCACCTGGAAGCCCGTGACATCCGCTATCGTTAGGACAGTATCTGTATATGACGCATTGACTGTGAGGAGTGAGGATCTCGTGGGCCAATAGATAGGGTGGGGGTAATAATACCAGCCATCAGGCCGCAGCGGAGCAGGAGCAGTCTGCAGCGAGTTGATTGTATTGATGATATCTTCGACTATGAAGCCCACGTCCTGGGCAACCGCATATTCCTTCGGAATCAGCGCACTCCCGTATGGCTGATCGTTCCAGATATCCATGTAGTCCTTACCGACGATCGTAGCCGTAATCTTCTTGTTCTCTATCGTGTGGAAGCGTTGGCTGACGAAGCCACCCATCAGGAGCTTTCTCCCCGAGCCCTTGCCATCGCTGCCACCAGTAGGATTCCAAGAACCGATCGGATTGTTCCCCCCCGGGAGAGGACCGCGCTGGACGCCGATCCAGAACTCATCGTCGTCGCGGATGAGTTCTGTTCCTTCCCTGATCAGATACATATCCGTATGGGCTGCCGGACCAGTCTTCGAATTATCATTGTCGTTAAGTTCCGCAGTCATGAAGCCCGTCTTCGCCGTGATGCCTGGCCTGAAATCCGTTGAATCCATGAGGAATTCGATGGGACCTCTATTATCGGCTCTCAGGCCACGGGGATCTATGATGAGGATGGCGCCATACTGATCATCCTCAATGCTTAGAGGTGCTGGATAACGGGCGATCCAGAAAGCTGCGTTGAGATCGATCGATGCCGAATGTCTCACTATCAGGGCAGCCAAAAGATCGACGCTAGCATCATCAGTCATCTAATCATCTCAGAACTTCGTGATTATCCTCCTTCTCCTCATCTCGAGGAGACGGATCTCATCGGCGGCTGCCTTACCCCCTTTCTTAAGGGAACTCTCGAGATCCACGTCGCTACGAATATTTGCTCCGGCTAGGCTGATCGATATTTGATAGGAATCTCCTCCCGAAGTCAGCATGGAGGCATATTGTTCCTTCTGCATCAGAATCTCGCCTCGTTCGGCCTTGATTATCCCGGTTCTTCCGATCTCTCCTCCGAGTTGTCCCACGGGCGGTGCAGCTTCACCCATTGTGCCAACGGGTGGTCCCGCTACGCCAGCCATACCTTTCCCAACTGCCGCGTATGTCTCCTGAATGGCTTCTCCATAGTCTTCCGCCGAGTCCTTCGCTTGATCAATATAGAATTTCGTCCGGGCGGCCTCAGCATTTGCCTCCGCCTGACGTGTTTTGACATCGGATAGGGCGCTTCCCAGACTTGCTTGGAGGGCTGTCTGCTCAGCCGTGGCATATCCCTGGAGTTCTATCTGGCGATTCACCACGGCGAGCTGAGCGGAATACGCCGCGCTCTCCGCATTCAAAGAGGATTGCTCGACGCCGATGTTTCGGAGACCCGTATTGAGAGTCGTTATCTCCTCGGCGAGCCTGGTTATCTCCGCCCGGTATTGCGTGATGCCAGTGAATACCTCGAAGGCGAAGACGCCAGCGACTATGCCAGCTAGGGCAGCGAGGGCGACGGAGAGGACTATTGCACCGGCGCCGAGGGCACCGAAACTAGCGCCGCCACTAGTGAGTCCCTCTATCGCCGTTCTGAGGCCCATAGTGTCATTTTTGAGTATTCTCGAGATATCAGATACCATAGCGATGGCGCCAACGACGGTCGTTGCCGTGGCCCCAGCAATCTGAAGACCGCCAGCGAAGCTATCGAAAAGCGGGTTTATCCCCTCATATTCTCGCCTGAGGATACCCAGGCCGATGGAGAACATGCGCAGATCCAGGGCCAATCTGCGAACGAGGTAGGCGCCCTGCTGCGTCTGCTGGTTAGAACCTCTCTGCCCCTCGGTCATTCTCCCTTGGTTATTTATGATTATTTGCTGGGCATTGATTACATTCGAGAGATCGCCCTCCGAGATCAGGGATATTCTGACCTCGCCATTCACAACGTAGCTCATTTCTTGTCACCCTCCGGGGACGGATGCAACTCCTTATCCACCCTCATAAGTATCTCAAGGACGATCGCATCCTGCTCCCAGACCGGTTTCGTGGGATCGGGTAGACTCATCAGATGAGTGCAGGCCCAATACATCGTCAGCCAGGGGTGGGGGTTTTTTGTTCGGAGAGCGGTAAAAAACTCCTCTCATCCGGGTTCAGGAGTTTCATACATCCGTTCCGCAGCAGATCGCCGACGTCCGGATCGAGTTTCTCCTTGATATAGTTGAGTCTGCTCTCCGGCTTACCCCAGATCTCCTTGAGGGATTCAGGGACGTCCCTGACCATGACGAAGAGCGCCCCCACGTAGAAGTCCTGGATCTGAATCTGGCCGAGGCCCCGTTTAATATCGGTGATGATGGTGGCCTGGGCGAGCGCCGTCTGCTTCTCATACCACGTCCATCTCTTCAGCAGATAGGGCCCGATCTGTTCGACGGGTGCCCGTGGCGCCTCCTCCTTCTTTACCTCCACAATCATCTCAGATACGAAATCAGACATTGCATCACCTACGAGACATCCAGGGCGGTGAATGGGAACCTCTTAGCCCATAGGTCGGTCGGGCTGACGGGGGCCTCGATTTTTCCCCATCGGCAGTTCGAGTTGAGGAAGGGGGTGCCACTCACGGTGATCGTTATGTTGAACTTGGCCATCTCCGCCGCCGTGTCCATCAATGTGGTCCAGTCGGCGAAGCTGGAGAGATCCCTCACTATCAGGCCGGTGACGCTCCTGTTACGCGCCTTGATATCTCTCGTGGCACCGCTTGTCACATTGCCGAGGCGTTGGAGGTTATTGTTGACTTCGAGGCGCCAACTCCACCACTCAAGTTCAGGCACGGTCGCGATAGAGAGGGTTGAGTCGGACCATCTCTTGGGGGTCGTCACCGCAGCGGGCCATCCGGCTGGGACTGCCAATGCCACGACATTCTGAGCCCAGAATTCTATGGTGGCTGCGATGGCCTCATTATGCCTTGCCTCCACGCTGAGGGTATTCAGCTTGACCTTCTGGAAGGTCAGGCCCGCGTCCGGTGTTCCAGGCACGCGCAGATGGAGCCACGGGATCTCCGCGACGCCTGTCTGATAGACGGAGACGAAGGTCGGATCTGTGAAGAGCACTTCCGCCGTGAAGACGGGTTCACGCATCCCCAGGAGGATATCGTAGAGTCCGCGTCGCCCCGTCCCCTCTATGTTGATGTTGCCTGGGTCGAGGACCGGGTTGATCCTCGATACGACTCCCCTGCTCGTGAAGGTCGGGTCGGATTTCAATGCCCCGTCGCTCGTGTAGATGAGTGGTTCGTAACCGCCAAGGATCGTGGACATCTGTTGCTCTACTAACAACAGTTT
>Ga0315296_10003805_pt1 | contig 12516 bp, 8 predicted proteins | sample YL17G14_18_MG_FD_203921 | JGI IMG/M metagenome (GOLD analysis project Ga0315296, IMG submission 203921) | Sediment microbial communities from Yellowstone Lake, YNP, Wyoming, USA - YL17G14_18 | ecosystem: Environmental > Aquatic > Freshwater > Lake > Sediment | place: USA: Wyoming | collected... | reverse complement strand
GGGGTTTTGGGGGTTGACTTGCGTTTGGCTCGGGCGGCTTTGTGGCCGGTCCACATCACCTTGGCGCTGCGGTTCTTCGCTTTGACACGGGACTGGACGGCTTTGAGATTCTTGTGGAGGGCTTTGCGCCGGGCGGCGGGCCATTCGTGGGGGAAGTTTAGCCAGGCGAATTGGCCGAAGCGTTTGAGGGCTTCGGCGTCGTAGGCTCGGGCGGCTTCGATCTCCGTTTTGTAGTAGCCGATATGCACCATCTTCTTGCGGTTGCAGATGCTGGCTTCCCAGACCCTGAGCTCAAGGACGTAGGAGACGCCCTTGAAACGGGAGGTGAGACCCCGCGGGCGGGTGCTGTGGCCGTTCTCCAGGGGCGTGCAGATTCGCAGATTGCCCGGCCAGTTGTTCATGCCGTTGGCGTCGATGTGGTCCACGAACATCCCTTTCGGCGGGCGCATGATCTCGCGATGCATGTAGATGTTCCGGTGCCCGCGTGCCTGACGACGGGCATAGAACCGGTGTCTGCACAAGGTTGCGTTCCATTTGAAGCGGCTGAGCCATCTGTAATCGGTCCGGCCCACGATGGCGAATCGGTCTTTGGTCAGGGCAATGTAGCGAATCTCATCGGCGGAGGGCTGAGGCCGTTTGCGTCGCCCGGCTCGCTTACGCCTGGGGTGAAAGTTTCTGCACGTGCCGTCCGGCTTGACGGCGGTGAGCTTGCCCGGCGCCATGGGGCAGTTGACGCAGATCAGCAGGTTCCGCCGTCCATCCCGCACCTTTCCCGCATACATGCAACAGCGACAAGTCAGCTCTTCCATACTCCCGGCCTCGCCTTTCTTCGAGCCTTGCGCTCTACCGCATTGGCGGGGGACGCTCACAAATGCGTCCCTCCACTAGGGGACGAAGGTGCACGAATGATGCGAGAAAAATGGGCGGCGAAACGGGCGGAATCGCCGTAAGTCCTTGCCCGCACGGGAATAAAATTTTTTTGCGTCGGAGGCGTTTTGGGGTGCTGAGGTGGTGCACGAATCGTTCGAAAAACGAACGATTCGCGCACCACCCTCCGGCCGGCCGTAGAGGTTGGGGGCGGCATCACCTCGCTACGAAGGCATAACGTCTTGTCTTCTTAGCGAGCATCTTCAACGAAGAGGTGACGTCAGTCCTCTGAACAAAAGAATCGGGTTGCGCGCGGAGACGCAGGGACGCAGAGTCTGACATGCGGTCGGGACTTCTTGCTCTCTGCGCCTCAGCGTCTCTGCGCGAGTTGATTTTGGTTGTGGCTATCGGCCGGTTTTGCCTGTGCCGATGCGCTGCCGGCACAGCTTGATCTGCTTAGCGATCAGATCGATGAGCTTCTGGTCGCCGGCGGATTTGGCGATCTGGAGCGCTTCCTCCAGAGAACTCAGGGCTTTATCGATCTGGTTTGTCTGGGCATAACTGGTGGCAAGGCTCATCAGGGCGTTCGTATTGCCCGGATTGAGCCGCAGGACCTGGAGGAAATGGGATATCGCCCGGTTATGCTGATTGACCCGAGCGAGGTTGACTGCCAGATGGTAGCGGGCCTCGATGTTGGCGGGGTCGAGGTCCACCGCCCTGGACAAAGGCGCCAGGCCCTCCTGGATCGCTCCTTTGGAACAAAGGGCCATGCCCAATCGGGCCTGCGCCATGGCATGGTCCGGCCTGAGTTCCACGGTTTTGCGAAAGTACTCGATGGCCTGGTCCACGTTGCCCTGCGCCTCCAGCGCCAGGGCGAGGTTATACCGGGCTTCAAAATGCTCCGGCTTGAGCCGGATGTGGTAGTCATGGATGTCTCCATGCCCCTGATCAACGGCGATGAGGCCACGCGACAGATCAAGAAGCACCTGCCGAACACGCGGGTGATTGCACTTTCCATGTACGGCCAACGGGGACTCCCCGGGGACACTGTGCTGGGCCGTCTGCACCATCTGTTCTTGACCTAATCTCCCGGTTCCTGTAGGGTGGTCGCGGCTGATCCAAAGGTCTTTCCTGGAGGTTTGCAGATGCGTATGGGATGGGCGGCAGGGCGCGAGAGCGGGAATCAAGTCCGCGCGCTGTTCACGAGAGTGGTGACTGTTGCGCTGCTGTCCTTCACCGGGCAGGTGGGGACACCGGTGAGAGCGGGCGATGCGCGTCTCTTGGCTTCGCCGCCGATCCGGATGGCGACGAGCCTGTGGGGGCCGTGGCAGGCGACGCTCGATCCTCAGGACAGGGGCGAGCGCGACGGGTACTTCAAGCCGGATTTCGCGGCACAGGGGTGGAAGGATGTCAACGTCCCGGCCAGCTTCGCCAACGTCGCCCCGGAGATTGACCGCTACGAGGGCGTCGGCTGGTTCCGCAAGTCATTCCGCCTGCAGGACCCGTGGAAAGGCCGGCGCATCGTCCTCACGTTCAAGGGCGTTAACAACCACGCGAAAATCTGGCTGAATGGAAAGCTTATGGGTGAGAATTCAGATGCCTTCCTGCCGTTCGAGGTCCCAGTCGACGGTGCCCTGCGATTTGACGGGGACAACGCGCTGGCGATCCGCGTGGACAATACGCGCCGGCGCGACGAAATTCCCGGCGGACGGCAGGGCTGGCACCCCTACGGTGGCATTCTCCGCGAGGTCGAGGTAGTGGCGACCAACCCATTCCGCATCGACCGCGTGCGGGTCTGCGGTGAGCCGCAGGGCGAGGGTGGCCGCTTCACGCTGTGGGCCAAGGTGGTCAACGGCCGGGACAAGCCCGCCGAGGGCCGGCTCAAGATTCACTGGCCCGTGCCCGGCATAGGGCCGGACCAGTACGCCGATACGGGCGTCCTGGAGCCGGGGCAGGAGAAGATCATCGAGGTCCCCGGGACAATTCCGCGAGTCGAGGCGTGGTCGCCCGATCAGCCCACGTGTTACGGCGTCGAGGTAAACCTCATGTCGGGCGAGCAGACGATTGACTCGCAGGGCGCCCTGTTCGGCTTTCGGAAGATCGAGGCCCGAGGCGAGATGCTGTACCTCAATGGCAAGCCCATCTTCCTGACCGGCTTCAATCGTCACGAGGATTCACCGAGGACGGACATGTGTCCCGACCCCGACCTGACGCGCAAAGAGCTGATGCAGATGAAGGAAATGGGCTGTACGTTCATCCGCCTGTGTCACTACCCGCAGCATCCCGCGACCGTTGGCATGTGCGATGAGATCGGACTGCTGGCGATGTGCGAGATCCCGCTGTACATGTGGCCGGGATTGGAGGAGGGGCTCGAAAACTATCGCGGGACCGTGGAGTCCGCCAAGCGGCAATTGACGAAGATGATTGAGTGCTACTACAACCATCCATCGGTCATCTTCTGGTCGGTGAGTAACGAGATTCACACGCAGCACCCCGAGGTCCGCGGCACGAACGTGATGCTGATCCAGCAGGCCAGGCGGCTCGACCCGACGCGCTTGGCCGTACATGTCTCGGACCACTGGCAGCAGGGCGACCCCCGCGCCGACAGCTTCGGCGAGGACGACGTCATCTGCCTCAACGGCTATCCGAACCCGAAGGACGGGCCCGGCTGGTGGGCCAAGCGACTGGAGGAGCTGCACCGCGAATATCCGGGCAAGCCCATCCTCATTACTGAGTTCGGAGGCGAGGCCGACCGGCCAATCGAGTGGCAAATTGGCCGGCTCCAGGCCGGCTTCGAGGGGACCACCGCACCGTACGTCTGCGGGACCACGATCTGGTGCTGGGCCGATCACCCATGGGACAAGACTTGGCTCCAGCCGCCCCTGAGTCCCTACGGCCTCTTCACCCGCGACCGCCAGAGCCGCTCATCCGTGGAAGTCGCCCGCCAAGGCTTCCTCCATCGCCAGCGCCAGTTCCAAACGCGAACAAAATGACACGGCAGCACGGAGCCCAGCTATTGCGGGTGGCGGCACCAAGGCCGAGTCGCGGTCAAGCACGTGCATCCGCAGCAGTGAATTTGGTGCGACCCTGCACTAGGTGGTAATACCACATAGTGGAATCTCCCAGAAGTCTTGCCACTCATGCAGCAGGCCGCTGCATGGTTCCCTTCTCCTTGTGATGGCATCCGGGGATGACTGAAGGGTGACGCGGGCAATGTGCGGCGGAGGGCGATTCTGGCTTGTGGAATGTCCTTGCGGGGGAGAGCGGCCAATGTTATTTTGTGTGAAATCGTGTGAAGTAATCACATATTCTCTCCGGGCCGAGTTCATGGTCTTCTGCGGCATCGACATAGGAACGACCAGCACCAAGGCGGCGGTGCTCGACTGTGACGGTCGGGTCATCGACGAGACGACGCTTGCCGCGCCGGCCACGGGCGAGGCCTACTGGCACGAGCATTTCTGCCAGGTGCTGGATCTCTTCGCATCCAGGGGCCGGTTCCGAGGCGAGGAGATCGTGTGCAGCGTGACGGGGCAGGGGGGCAGCTTCGTGCTCACGGATGAGGCCTTTCATCCCGTTGGCGGTGCGTGCAGTTGGACCGAGCTGGCCGATGAGGCGATTGTCCGGGATATGGCCGACACGTTCGGCAAATCCGGGTTTTATCGCCTGACGGGCTGGCCACCTCACGGCTGGCTGGCCGCCTGCAAGCTCAGACAGAGGATCGAGCGAAAGCAGGTCCCGGAGAGCGTGCGCCACGTTGCGACTGTGCCGGACTTTGTTTACGCGCAGCTCACGGGCGAGCTGTGCACCGACATCACCAGTGCGCAGATCACCGGCCTGGCAGACTTTCAGCAGAGGCGGTGGAGCAGTGCCATTCTTAAGTGGGCGGGCGTGCCTGAGGGACTGCTGCCGCCGATCGAGTCGAACTTGGACATACTCAAAGAGGGCCTTCGCACGCACTGGGGCAAGCTGACATTGGTCACCGGCTCGCACGACCAGTACGCGGCGATGGAGGCGGCGGGACTCGTCAAGGATACGAGCGTGATGCTGGGCACCGGCACTGCCTGGGTGATCAACGGGCGGACGCGCCGGCCGCTGTTCGACGACCGGCGGTTCCGGATTCACCCGGGCACGGACCTGCACCCGGACTGCTGCGGATTCATCATCACGCTGTGGCAGATCGGGGCGGGATTCGACAGGCTGCTCAACCGCCTCGGCGTAACACACGCGTCGCTGCCCGGGCTCGAAGACTCGCTCACCGATGTGGATGTCCCGCAGGTTTGCGTGAAAGTCGATCTCGACACAGGTGCCGTCGGGCCGGGCGGCGATGCCGCTTTGTCGGTGCGGCGGTACATGGAATGGTCCGGCTCAGTGGTGGCTCATACACTGGACGATTGCGGCCTCAGGCGAGGGCTTGAAAAGATCGTCGTCACCGGCGGTGCGATGAGCAGCCGGCTGTGGCCGCAGATCATCGCGGAGGTTTGTGACCTGGCCGTTGAGGCCGTCGATTGCCCGCAGTTCACGGCGTACGGCGCCGCCCTTCATGCTCGCGGGGCTTTGCTCGGCCCGATGGAGCCACATCGCTTTCCGACCACGGCTGTCGTGCGGACCTATACGGCTCGGCATCCGCGCGAATACCGGGCCTGGTATCAGGACTGTCAAAAGCCAATGTTGGATGTGCAGAACAGTTGAATCGAAGGACGATTCTATGACGTCACAAACGGACAAGCTTCGGATTGGCATCCTGCTTCCTGTGGCCGACCTGTACCACCGGCTCTGGTCGGACATCGATTATGCTCTGCAGCGGCTGGCAGACGGGGTGGCTGAACGGTTGCGAAGTGCCGGCCTCGATGTCCTGTGCAGTTCTGCCGTGAGCGTTTCAGAGCAGGTGACGGCGGCTTGTGCGGACTTCGACAACAACCGGGTTGATCTCATTCTCGTGGCACTCGCGCCGTACTGCCCCAGCGGCGTACTCTCGCCGGCACTGGTTCAGTCCCGTATCCCCGTGCTGCTGTGGCCCATGCAGAGCGTGCTCAGGCTTGAGCCTCAAGAGTATGATGCCGAGGCGATCAAGCTGAATCACGGGGTCCACGCCGTGCAGGACCTGGCGAACGTGCTTGGCAAGACCGCCAAACCCTTCGGCGTGATTCATGGCCACCACGAGCAGCCCGATTTCTTCAGCCGGCTCAAACCCTGGGTCCAGACGGGGCGGATCGTTCGCTCCATGCAGAACGCGAATCCCGTCCAGGTGGGCGGCCACTTTGAGCATATGCTCGACTTGCAGGTGGGCGAGGATGAATTTGTACGCCGCATGGGCGTCGTACCCGAGGTCGTGTCGACCGCTGAATTTGCTGAGTTGATGGCGGGCGTGGCGGACGAGCAGATCGTGGAGTGCCTGGAGAAATATCGCCGGACGTTTGAAATGGGATCGGATCTGGGAGCCTCGTTGCAGGCAAAGACCGCCAGGGGTGAGATCGCCCTGCGGGGGCTTCTGGAGCACGTGGATAGTCACGCCTGCGGCCTGAACTTCCTCGGATTGTGCAACGACATACGGGTCGCGGATGGCCTTCACGTTGCCGCCTCCATGCTGATGAGCGAGGGGCTGGGCTACGCGGGCGAAGGGGACTGGGTGACGGCCGTGCTGGTTCGCGGCATGCAGCAGGGTTTCGGCGTCGCCAGCTTCAGCGAAATCTTCTCGATTGGGTACGATGACAACCGGCTGCTGCTGAAGCACTGGGGCGAGGGGAATTTCGTGATGGCTCGGGCAAGACCACGGCTGCTCGCCAGCAAGTTCATGGACCGGTGTACGGCGGAGTTTGCGATCTGCGATTTCGAGTTCGAGCCGGGCCCGGTGACGCTTGTCAACTTGAACTCGACCGCAGAGGGAAAGGGCCAACTGGTGAGCATCGGCGGCACGATTTGCGAGGACCATCTGCCGAAGATCGACGGTCCGCGCGGCGTGTTCAAACCGGACCGTGCCGACGTAAACGAGCTTCTGACTGAGTATGCCTATGCCGGTGGCAGTCACCACGTGGCCCTGATCAAATGTGCACCCGTGGACGTGCTTGAGAAGGTATGCCGGCTGGCCGGATGGTCTTATCGGCGGCTGTAGAGAAGGTGGAGTTCTGCAAAATGGAAGTTGGGCTTATTATTCAAGGAAATCAGCTTTGGGATTTCCTTGAATTGACAAGTTGTTCGTGCGTGTTACACGCCCCGCGAGGGTCTGTTTTGCCGCGTGTGGCACGGCAATCTCCCATCGCTTCCCAGGGTGCGTATCATGCACCTTTGGTGTCTGTTGTTGGAGAAGGAAAAATGAAAATCGCATTTTTCCTTCCCCAAGTAAGCCCAACTTCCATTTTGCAGAACTCCACGAGAAATGTATGAGTCGAATCAAGGGTAAGTTGACGCAGATGCAGCGGCTGGAGGCGATCCGGCAGGAGTTGCTGAGGGCCGATGAGGTCTCCATCGACGCGCTGGCGTCGCGATTTGGCGTCAGCGGCATGACGATCCGCAGGGACTTGGAGCTGCTCGAATCCCGCGGCGACGCGGTCCGCACGCACGGCGGGGTCGCCCTGGCCAGACGGCTCACATTCGAGTTCTCCTTCCGCGAAAGGCAGAACACGAACAGCGAGCAGAAGCGCCGGATCGCCGCGCGGGCGGCCGAACATATCCGGGACAACCAGGTCGTCCTGCTCGATACCGGGACGACGACGCTGGAGATCGCACGGCAGGTGACAGGCCGGCGAAATGTGACGGTGATTACGACGTCGCTGGCGATCGTATCGGCGCTTCAGTTCACCACAGGGGTGCGGACGGTGCTGCTCGGCGGTTTCCTTCGCGGCGGCTCGCCCGACCTGCACGGGCCGCTCACCGAGCAGAACGTCGAGATGTTCCGGGCCGGCATCGCATTCATGGGCGCCGACGCCATCGACCTCGACGGCAACACCTACGCCGACGACCTGCAGGTGGTGAACCTCGACAGGAAGATGGCGGCTCACGCGGCTCGGGTCATCGTCGTCGCCGATAGCAGCAAATTCGGCAAAAGCGGAATGTGCAAGGTGTTCGGCCCCGAGGATTACGATGCGATCGTCACCGATCCGGGGCTCGGAAAAGATGTGTTGAAGCGACTCGCCAAAAAGCGGGTCCGGGTGGAGATTGCAGAGTAAGACCCTATTCGAAAAGGTTTGTTGCCTGGTCGGGTGGCATCGTCAAGCGCAGCTTGGCGATGGTCTTCTGGCCCTGTGAAGGGACCGTCGCCAAGACCTTTGGCCTTGACGATGCCACCCGCATCGTACGTCACGTGATATCGCTGGGAATGACGCAGTGGGAGTAGCTGAATGCAGGTGAGTGAAAAGACGTGTGCAGATATATCCATCGCCGGCCTCGGCGGTCCGTTGGGGCCTGATGTATGCCGGGCCATGAGTGCGGCGAAGATGTTTCTCGATAGCCGTGACACGGGCGAACTGCTGGGACTCGTTGGCCGGACCATCGACGGCACGGCCGTGAAGAAGACGATCGACAAGGCCGTCATGCAGAAATCCTACGGCGGCGGCAAGATCGGCCAGACCGACGACCTGCTGGCCGGCAGGGGACTGTTCTATATCACCGAGCAAGGCCGGCTGTTCCTCGACTGCACCGCGGGACACTATCAGATGAGCTGGGGATACGATCATCCCGTGCTGACCCGGGTCATTCGCGAGGGACTGGCGGCGGGGATCGTGCCGGACAACCACTCGAATATCCCGCAGTGGCCTGTCAAAAGGCTCGCCCAGAGACTGATCGAGGCGGCGAATCCCGACTGTCCCGAGCTGCGGGAGGGGGACTTCTCACAACTCATGGGGTCGAAGACACGGCTGAACACCGTGCTGCTCGGCACCGCCACCGGCTCCATCGCGTGCGAGGCGGCCCTGAAGATCATGCTGATGCGCCACGAGCGGATGAAGCGGCCCCGCCCGCCGGTATTCGTCGTGCTCGACGGCAATTACCACGGGACGGGGTTCTTCTCGCAGAACCTTCGCGGAATGTGGGCTTCCTATATCCGTAATATGAAAGTCGTGACGGTCCAACCCAACGACGGCAAGGAGTTGGAGAAGGTCTTCCGTCGCTACGGCGAGCGGATCGCGGGCTTCTGGGCCGAGCCGATCATGATGAACCGCGAGGCGATTTTGGTGCAGACGGAGTACCTGCAACTCGCCCGCAAGCTGACGCAGGGCGTCGGGGCGCTGATGGCGGTCGACGAGATTCAGACGGGGTTCTGGACGCCGGAGCTGTTCATGTACCGGCAGTACGGGATCACGCCGGACATCGTTATCGTCGGTAAGGGCATGAGTGCTGGCCTGCACCCGCTGTCCGGCATCATCTACCGCCGCGAGCTCGACATGCTCGCCCAGTACGACGCGATCAGCACGAACGGCAACGCTGCATTGGCGGCGCTGGTCGCGCTGGCCAATATCGAGCTGTTGCAAAGGCAGGGCGAGCAGATCAATGAGACCCAGGAATACTATCACACGAAACTATGCGAGCTTGCCGCGGAGTTCCCCGAGCGGATTGCCGCCGTGCATGGCAACCGCTCGATGACAGGGTTGAAGTTCCGCAAGGTGGAGGACGCCTTGGCGTTCCACAAGAAATGTGTCGAGAGCGGCCTGTGGCTGCGCGTGCACGCCTACCACGCCGGACACAGCACGATCCTGTGCAAGTTCGCGCTGTGCTTAGAGTCTGCCGTGGTCGATGAATTCATGCGACGCCTGCGCGTCCTGCTTGAGGGCGGGAAATAGGCAGATATGTCACGGCTATTTGAAGTAAAAGACGTGGATGGCAGGTTTTATCAGGAGAACCTCAAGGGCTTCCTGCCGGATAAGATCATCGATATTCACACCCACGTCTGGCTCAAGAGTTTCCGCCGGGTGGCGCCGACCGGCCGGGCGGTGACATGGCCGCTGCGCGTAGCTGAGCAGAGCCCGGTCGAGGAGCTTATGGAGACGTATCGACTGATGTTTCCCGGCAAGTCGGTCAAGCCGCTGATCTTCTCTTTCGTCGAATCGCACGAGGATGATTTCGACGCTGCGAACGTATACGTCAGTCGTGCCGCAAGCGAGCGTGGTTTGGCTGCCTTGGTCTTTGCCTCGCCGCAATGGTCGGCGGAAAGGCTTGAGCAGGAGATTCGTAAAGGCGGGTTCATCGGGGCGAAGGTGTACCTCACGCTGTCGCAGGCTCACATACCCGCTGACGAGATTCGAATTTTCGATTTTCTGCCGCATCATCAATTGGAGGTTCTGAACCGGCACGGCTGGATTGTCATGCTGCATATTCCCCGATCCACACGATTGCGCGACCCGGTGAATCTCGCCGATATGCTGGAGATCGAGCGCCGATATCCCAACGCCCGGGTCATCATCGCGCACATTGGCAGAGCGTACTGCCCGGAGGATGTCGGCGACGCGTTCGCCGTGCTGGCGCAGACGCGGCACATGCTGTTCGACATCTCGGCCAACACGAACGCGGCCGTATTCGAGCAGCTCATCCGAACCGTCGGACCCCGGCGCATCCTCTTCGGCAGCGACCTGCCGATCACGCGAATGCGGATGCGGCGGATTTGCGAGGACGGCAACTACGTCAACCTCGTGCCCAAGGGCCTGTACGGCGACGTCTCCGACGACAAACACATGCGCGAAATCGATGGCCTGCAGGCGGAATCGCTTTCCTTCTTCCTGTACGAGGAGATTGATGCCTTTCGACGGGCGGCACAGGCTGTCGGATTGACACCGGAGGATATTGCGGACGTCTTCCATAACAACGCCGTGCGAATTATCGACCGAACTGAGGGACTCGCATGACCCATCGCCTTGACTTCATTCTGTTTGGATGCTACCTGGCGTTCAATATTGCCTTGGGGATTTGGGTGGCACGGCGTCGGACTGCGGGGACACGCAACTATTTCCTCGCAGGGGAGGGCTTGCCCTGGTACACGATCGGCGGCTCCATCATCGCGGCCAACATCAGCACGGAGCACTTTATCGGCATGATCGGCGTGGCCTACGCCGTCGGGTTCGTCGTGGCGCAGTGGGAGTGGGGCAACTGGTTTACGTTTTCGGCGCTGATCTGGATCTTTCTGCCGTACTACATTCGAGGCGGTCTCTACACGATGCCGGAGTTCCTCGAACGGCGGTACAACTCGACTTGCCGCTACCTGTTCGCAGTCTGTTCCCTCGTACTGTGGATCGTCGCACAAATGGCCGTGGTTATGCTTGCCGGCGGCAAGGCGATGAAGGGCATGTTCGGCATCGACGAGACTCTCACGATCATCTGCCTGGCGGTCCTCGCCGGCAGCTACACGATCTACGGCGGGCTGGTCTCGGTCGCGTGGACGGACTTCCTCCAGTTCGTCGTCATGATGCTGGGCGGCCTCATCGTCACCGTCATCGGCCTGCACAATGTGGGTGGTCTGCACGAGTTGATGATGTTCGCCCCGGAGAAATTCAAGATCATCTACCCGATCACGGACAAACAGTACCCCTGGTTCGGCGTCTGGAGCTTGTTCATCTCCATCGGCATCTGGTACAACTGCACCAACCAGTTCATCGTGCAGAGGTGCCTGGGAGCTCGCAGCGAGTGGGACGCGCGGATGGGCGTGGTGTTCGCCGGGTTCATGAAGATCGTATTGCCGCTGCTGGTCGTGGTTCCGGGCATCGTGGCCTTCAAGCTCTATCCGAGCCTGGCGGACAAAGACCAAGCCTTCCCGACCCTCGTGCGCGAGCTGGTGCCGGTGGGCCTGAGCGGCATCGTGATGGCCGGCTTGGCCAGCGGGATGCTGTCGCACATCAGCTCCGTGCTCAACTCGTGCAGCACCGTCTTCACGATGGACCTCTACAAGCCGTTTCTCGGCCGCGACAAATCGGAGCGACACTTGGTACGCGTGGGCCGCGTCAGTGCCTCTGCGATCCTCGCCGTCGCGACGTTGCTGGCCATCTGGTTCAGCTACCGCCAGCTCGGCGTCTTCGTCCTGATCCAGAATGTCGGTGCCTGGGTGGCGGCGCCCATCGCCGCGGTCTTTCTGCTGGGAGTGCTGTGGAGGCGCACGACCGCGTGGGCGGCGACATTCGTGCTTATCTTCGCGTTCCCCTATACGGCGTTCGTCGAGTACTACCTCTTCAAGCACGTTTCATGGCTGATGCCGTTCGACAATTGGCTCAACCGCACGTTTCTGGTATGGGCCACTTCGATGCTCCTTCTTGTCGTGTTGTCCCTGGTTACGAAGGCTCCCGATGCGGAGAAGACCGAGGGCATCATCTGGTCGTGGAAAGTGGCTAAGCTGCCGGAATCGCAACGGCATCGCAACCGGGGGTTGCGGAATCTGTTTCTATGGTGGTGTATCTTCATCGTTCTGATGGGTGCGCTCTACGCCTACATGATGTGGTTCCAATTCGCAGGTCCGGGAAGCCGGCCCGGGTGACGCATGTCAATATGCTGGTCCTTGTATTCTCGGGACGGGTTTGGTAGGTAAGTAGCATGGGCGTCTCGCCCATGAGGTTCGGGATCACGGGCAAGATGCCCGTGCTACGAGGGTTGACAAGGCTTCTATCACAGGAGATGAGTTATGGCGATCTCGAATTCGAAAGTTCTCGAGCGTGGTGCCGCGTCCGGCGGGTGGTCGCG